>Ga0209308_10002999_pt1 | contig 14168 bp, 9 predicted proteins | sample COGITO_mtgs_1204_3_FD_184806 | JGI IMG/M metagenome (GOLD analysis project Ga0209308, IMG submission 184806) | Pelagic marine microbial communities from North Sea - COGITO_mtgs_120405 (SPAdes) (version 2) | ecosystem: Environmental > Aquatic > Marine > Epipelagic ...
TGTTGGTGACATAAAATTCAGAGGAAATAACATTACATCGGAATCTTCAAATGCGGACATCGTTCTGTCACCTTCGGGCACAGGAAACGTGGTGTTCCCCGCCCTTACTTTCGAAGACAACAACATCAAACTGACCAGATCAAACGATGACCTAAAAATTACACCCAATGGAACGGGCAGGGTGACCATAGCCGGACTTGCTTTCGGTGGAACAACCATAAGTTCGCCAGATTCAACAAGTGTAAACATAAATGAAAATTTAATAGTAGACGGATCCGGTACCTTTGGTGGTACGTTCGCATTCAGTGGTGCCCAAACATTCGCCTCAGGATCAAGTTACGGAACACTCACATTCGCAGATGGATCCATAACTGATTCGACTGGAGCGATAAGTTTCGGAAACGAGAATCTGACAACGACAGGTACTTTTCAATCGGGACCGTGTCTTGCCGCAGGTAATATTTTGCTCGATGACGGATCAATCACAGACTCATCGGGTGCCATAAGCTTCGGCAATGAAAACCTTTCCACAACAGGAACAATAACAGCCGGCTCTGGTTCCACTCTTGGTAACCTAACTTTTGCAGATGGTTCCATAACAGATTCATCAGGTGCCATAAGTTTTGGTAACGAGAACCTAACAACCACTGCAACATCCATTGCGATCAACAGCACACTTACTGTAGCCAACGGATCCATAACTGATTCATCAGGTGCCATCAGTTTCGGCAACGAGAACGTAACCACAACCGGTACCATTGCAAGAGCAACAGGATCTACCATTGGTAATCTAACATTGGCCAATGGATCAATAACGGATTCATCAGGTGCCATAAGTTTCGGCGATGAGAACCTGACAACTACTTCAACCTCAATTGCCATCAACAATACATTGACAGTGGCCAATGGATCCATAACGGATTCATCAGGTGCCATAGATTTTGGCAATGAAAACGTAACCACGACAGGCACAATAGCCAGGGCAACAGGTTCCACTATAGGTAATCTAACGCTGGCCAATGGATCCATAACGGATTCGTCTGGTACCATAAGTTTTGGCAATGAGAACCTGACAACATCGGCCTCAAGCATGGCAATCGGTAGCTCACTGTCTGCCGGCAGTGGTTCTATCACGGACACAACAGGTGCCATCAGTTTCGGCAATGACAATCTAACCACAACCGGTACTTTGGACGTCAGTGGGTTGACCACACTCGGCAGTATGGCAACAGTGTCCGGAGTGACATCTTTCGCGGCCTCGACAACAGTAGACAACCTCACATTCAATGACAATATAATTTCAACCAGTTCAAATGCGGATCTAGTGCTGACTCCTGGTGGAACAGGGATCGTCAACGTGAGTAATCTTACCATAGACTCCAGCATTGACCTAAAAGACAACGTGATCAAGGTCACAAGGTCCAATGATAATCTTGTGTTGAATGGGAATGGTTCCGGAAATGTGGAGATCATAACCGGACTTACCACAGCCGCCGTAACCACAACAGGCAACGTTGGTATCACAGGTGCCAAAACAATAACCGGACAACTAGACGTTGAAGGAATACAAATTAAAGACAACAAGATATCAACAGACGAGTCCAACTCAAACCTTGAGCTATCAGGCAATGGAAGCGGAAACCCTGTTGTTGACAAAGTCGAAATAACTAACACCACGATAGACAATATCGTGATAGGCGCAACTACCCCAGCGGCGGGAACGTTCACTTCATTTCCATCATTTACGAATACTTCGTTCGATGCGGCCGGTGTCAGGATCACAGATAATACTATCACTGCACATAGATCAAATGACGACCTCGAATTTGCCGCCAATGGATCAGGGTATGTGAACATCAACGGCGTCCTAAATCTGCCCAACTCAGATGGAAACACAGGACAACTTATCCAGACAGATGGAAGCGGTCAATTGTCATGGGTGACTTCCGCTATCTTGTTCGGTGTGTCTAGCATTCAAGACGCTTCTAAAACAATTTCATTCACAGATATTACGGAAATAGATCATGTCACTGCTGTTGGAACGCACGACAGGATAGAATCTGGCACCGCAGTGCAGAACAGTTTTGCGACCTCAAAATATGACAGTGCATGGTACCTGGCAGTCAACAGAGATGATGCCAGCGATGAGTTCGAAGTCACCAAACACTCCGTGGTGCATAACAACTCAAATGCTTTCATCACAAGCACTATAAATGCAAAGACAGGGACAAACAATCATGTCACGTCAACCGCTGACATTTCAAGTGGGTCTGTGAGATTGCTAGGCACAGGTAGTTCCCCCGAGAACAGTGTTTCCTACTACAGGATAGGCCTGGGAGACAATGACTCCACAGGATATTCCGGTGAGGACGAAGCGGCCGTCGTGATCAACACAGACGTGGACAGTGCAAGTGAAGTAATTGACTCATGGGCACACGGATCATTCAGGGGAGCCAAGTATTACATCTCTGTGAACAACGCATCCAAAACAGAATTGAGTAACATAGAGTGTAACGTGGTACACAACGGAACAACTGCTTTCATATCAACCTACAACATAGTCAACACAGGCAACAACGACCTTGTGACCTTGACTGCGGCCATAAACGGTAGTAACGTTGAGGTCAAGGCGGCCGGTCTTGAACCGAATCTAAGAGTACACGCATACAGGATCATACTGGCGGACAACGAGGCAGACAGGAGTTCAACAAACATCAACGTGATAGGAGATGTCACAGTTTCCAGTTCGACAACGACTCTGGACACTTTCAGCACTGGCACATACCAAGCGGCACACTACGTGATAGTTTCCCACAATGCTTCAGAAGGTCACTCAGCGATCTGTGAGGCGGCGGTGGTCAGTGATGGCACAAACGCATTCGTGCAACAGTACGGACTCACGTCAACGAAAGGCACAGATCAGATCATATTATCAGTCGGCCATGCAGGAAGCACCACGACATTGTCGGCGACTTCAACATCAGGTGGTTCTACAAAAGTAAACGCATACAGGGTAAACTTAACAAGGGGTCCGGGCACGTCCTCTGCCACGGCAACAATTGATTCAGTGAGTGCAACAGCGTTCAGATCTGCCAAATATAATGTGCAAGTGGTGGATACGGCGGGTGGAAACTTTGAATCCTTTGAGGCCAATGTGATGCACGATGGTTCCACAGCCTACATGAGCATATTCGGAGCAATAGGAACTTCAACTGGGTTGATCACCATGACAGCAGATATCGACAGCGGCAATTTGCGACTCAGGGGCACAATAAATAACACTAACGATCACGTGGTCAAAGTAGTTAGAAGGGTTATCGACATATAAACATGGCAAAACAGACACTAAACATAGGAACAAACGCAAACGACGGAACAGGAGATAATCTACGATCCGCGATGCAAAAAGTGAATGAAAATTTCACTGACTTGTATAGTGCTCCTGGAATAAGCACGGATACACTTACATTCGCCGGTAACGAAATAACTGCTGTGAGGTCGAATGATGACATTGTTTTCAAACCAGCGGGCACTGGTGCAGTTTTATTCCCTGCCATCATGATCAACGATAACAACATCGAGGGCACAAGATCAAACGAGGACATCAACCTGCTACCTAGCGGGACAGGTTCGGTGGTGTTTGGTGCCATGTCAATATCAGGAACGACGTTGAGTTCATCAGACTCGGCTACTATCAACATCAACGAAGGACTTATAGTAGACGGAACACTGTCAGTGTCCGGGGCAACAACATTTGCAGGTACCGTTTCAGCAGGTTCAGGAACCACGATCGGTAACCTAACACTTGCAGACGGATCTATTACAGACTCTAGTGGTGCCATCAGTTTTGGCAATGAAAATCTAACAACGACGGGAACAATAACGGCCGCAACTGGTTCAGTTTTTGGAACAATTACAGTGGCAAACGGTTCGATCACTGACTCAACAGGAGCAATAAGTTTTGGAGATGAGAATCTAAGCACTACAGGTACCATTGCAGGAGCAACAGGATCTACACTGGGCAATCTAACACTGGCCAATGGATCAATAACAGACTCAAGTGGAGCAATAAGTTTCGGAAACGAGAACTTGTCCACAACAGGTACACTAGCGGTTGGCAATGTCACACTTTCAAGTGGTTCCATTGTGGATTCAAGTGGTGCAATCAGTTTTGGCAACGAGAATCTAACGTCTACAGGAACAATCAACAGTGGCACAGGATCAACTATTGGCAACCTTACACTGGGGAATGGATCAATAACGGATTCATCAGGTGCCATAAGTTTTGGCAATGAGAACTTGTCCACGACAGGTACACTGGCCGTTGGTAATGTAACCATGTCAAGTGGCTCTATTGTGGATTCGTCAGGTGCTATAAGTTTTGGAAATGAGAATCTAACGTCTACAGGAACAATCAACAGTGGCACAGGATCCACGATAGGCAATCTAACACTGTCAAATGGATCAATCACTGACTCGAGTGGAGCAATAAGTTTTGGCAACGAGAATTTAACAACAACAGGCTCTGTTACATCTGGAACTCTTACGTTGGCAGGTGCATCAATAACAGATTCGTCGGGTGAGATCGATTTCGGCAATGAGAATTTGACCACAACTGGTACTTTGGACGTCAGTGGATTATCCACATTGGGAGCATTGACTGTGACGGGTGCTACAACGTTCGGCGGAGGAGGGATCACCATTGATAATCTGATACTGAATGATAACACAATCAGTTCCAGTTCAAACGCAGATATAAATTTAACTCCAGGTGGAACAGGTATTGTTAAGATGTCAAACTTGACTGTTGATTCAAACATCAACATCACCGACAACACAATCAAAACAACAGTATCAAACTCTAACTTACAATTATCTGGTGGTAGTGGTTCAGGCATAGTTGAAATTATCCCAGGACTTGTAACGGCGGCCGTCACTACAGTTGGAAACGTTGCCGTTACAGGCACAGAAACAATCACAGGTCAACTAGACGTTGACGCTGTCAGAATCAAAGACAACACGATTACAACAAACGCATCCAACGCCAATCTAGAGATATCGGCCAATGGAACTGGAAAAGTCATTATGACTGCGCCAGACATAATTGGTGGTACAATAAACAACACAGTGATAGGTGGATCAACACCGGCGGCGGGAACGTTCACTACATTGAGCACAACTGAAAGTTTAACCATCGACGGGATAACCATATCAGACAACACAATATCGACCAATGCATCAAATTCTACCCTAGAGTTGAGCGGTAGCGGATCAGGTGGTGTGAGGATAAGTGGTTTCACTTTTCCAACCTCGGACGACACTGCGGGCAAGTTTTTAACAACGAATGGACTTGGAGTGCTTTCATTTGCAACGGCGGGTGTGTCATTGAGTCATTCAGATTTGGCAGACGCTACCACAACTATCTCCAGCTCGGCAACCAGTGTGCTTAACACGTTCGATAAAACAGTTTACAGAAGTGCAAAATACTTTATATCTGCCACAGACGCCACAAACAGCAGATTTGAATTGCTAGAAGCCAACGTGATACACGACGGCACAACAGCATACCTATCAACGTTTGGGTCAGTCAGTGACTACACAACAGGTCTAGGGACCTACACAGTTGGAATAAGTGGTGACAATGTACAACTTAAGGTCACGAACATTACCGACAATAGCATTGTATTCAAATTCCAACGTATAGCAATAGACATATAATAATTACATTAGGTTTATAGAATTAACAATAAATACCCGTAACAAAAGGAATTATAAAACATGGCTAGACAACCAATCAACATCGGATCAAGTGCAAATGATGGCACAGGCGATCCATTAAGAACAGCATTTGACAAGATCAATGACAACTTTGTAGAACTTTACGGAGGTGACAATGACATCAACACACTAGACGCCAACTTAGACGTAAACAACAATGCAATAACAACAGGTGTCACTAATGGCGACGTAACACTCACGCCAAACGGCACAGGTAGCATCAAACTGGGTGCAATGAAGTTCGTTGGCACAACAATGAGTTCAGATGATTCTACACAGATCACGATCGCGGAGAACATTCAAACTACAGGTACATTGAATGTGCCTGGTGCGACCACTCTAGGCAACACACTATCAGTGGGAACGTCATTGGCATTGGCCTCGGGTGCAACTGTCACAGGCATAGACAACGGTGCTTTGGGATCAAGTGCAACACTATTGGCCACACAGGGTGCAATCAAAACTTACGTTGACGCACAGGTTACAGCAAGTGACCTAGATTTCGCTTGTGATGACTCTACAACTTTGTCTATTGATTTAGATTCAGAAAGCCTGCAATTCTCTGGTGGTACAGGTATCACTACAGCGGGTACAGGAAACACGGTTACCTTTGCAATAGATTCGACAGTAACAACACTGACTGGATCACAAACATTGACTAACAAAGTTTTAACTAACCCTACAATTAACGCGGCGACCATGACAGGTGCTATTGCCATTAACGGAATAACACTCAACGACAACACTATCATTGCCAACGCCTCAAATGCAGATTTAGAATTAGATGGTGGTGGCACAGGACAAGTGAAGGTACTAGCAAACGCCACAGTGGTAGGAACTTTGAACACTGCTGATGTTAGCACAACAGGCAACACGACTGTGTCAGGATCACTGACAACAGGAACTTTCAACGTTGGTGACTTAAACATCGACGCATCAGGAAAGATCACAACAGACACCAACGGTGATGTCAACATCGATCCAGCAGGCACAGGTGCTATTGTGTTGACCGGTGACATTACACACGCAGGAACACAGACAACAACTGGACAACTTAATGTTGACAACTTGAGATTAGATGGGAACGTGTTATCTGCAACATCGGGTGCTATAACACTGACACCGGCAGATGGACAGAACGTTACAGTTGGTGGTACAAACACGAACTTAACAGCCGCAGAGGCCAACTTCACATTGATGGAGGCGACTACCGCAAGGGCCAACACAATTGAAAGTGATACAACAAACGCAGACCTTGTTTTCAACACTCAAGGTACAGGGGTGTTTGATTTCAACGCCGCTATCAAGATGGCGGAAGTGTCCAAGCCGACTGCAGTCACAGATCATGGTTTCATCTACACTAAAAATGATTCAGGAACAGGCGAAGTATTCGTTCTTGACGCGGCAGACAACGAAACAAAGATTTCACCGCACAACGACAATGGTGAATGGGAATATTTTTCACGGAACAGCAGTACAGGAAAAACTGTCAGAATAAACATGGAAGCAATGATTCGTGATCTAGAGTCCTTCACAGGCAACAAGTACATCGAAAGCGAATAAAAAACACACTTTCACATTGTCTTAAACAGACACCAATGAAAAAACATTATAACGACCGTAATAGGCACAAGACCGCACATTCCGAGATCAGACGCTTGGAGGAGGCCATACGACGTGCTTCTGACAAAGTAGACAAGGAAAGTCTCCGACAGCATCTAGAACACTGGATTCGTACACAGAACGATAGCCGATAAATACCCTTGTAAGGAGTAAAGTAATGGCAACACCAGTGTGGACAACCACGGCAGGTAAAATTGCAACCATAGACGAGCAAGTCGCATATAGCCTTCAATTGGAGGCCAACACCAGCGATTCAACGACCATCACTTACTCCGTGATAGCAGGAAGCCTACCCGCAGGAATGCAGGTAACCACAGATGGCTTGCTAACAGGTACTCCGGCTGAGGTTGCCAAAAGAACTCTTTACACCTTCGTCGTGCGAGCCACGGCCGGTACCGCTATCACAGACAGGACTTTCAGTTTGGACGTGGAGGGAGCGGACACCCCAACGTTCACAACAGCCTCGGGACAACTGCAACTAGATGATAGCACCAGCGTGGGACTTTACTGGGTGATAGACGGTTCTAGCGTGAATCTCCAGATGCAGGCCACAGACTCTGACACAGAAGCGGGACAGAAATTAGTGTATAGTGTAGTGCAAGGTGAGTTGCCACCAGGCGTCACCATGTCATCAACAGGATTGATATCAGGAATAGTGCAACTGACAGAAGATGAAAGATTTGGGATACGTGGCGGTTATGATGGAACTGGAGATGCCGACGAGTTCAATGGTGTATATGACAGGACTGTCACCACTAAGAGCATAAGCAAGAATTTTGATTTCATAGTCAGGGTGTCTGATGGCACAAGTTTCATTGAACAGAACAACAGTATATTCGTGTACAGTGCAGACTTCTGGAGAGTTTCAAACACAGCAATAACCATAGACAAAACGGAAATGAATGGTTCAGCCCTTACCATGGACCTAAGTGCCAACAGAAGGCCTGTGTTCAGAACTGGATCTGATCTCGGCACGTTCAGACACGATAATGCTTTAGTCATAAAAATTGATGTAGAGGATTTTGATCCAACACAAAGTGATCTGGAATATTCAATACAGTCTGGTTCACTACCCGCAGGCGTGGCCATAGACATCAACTCAGGAGAACTGTACGGTCAACTCGCGAGGCAATCAGCAGTAGAAGTTACCTATAATTTCACTGTAAGGGCTAACCGAGTTGTAGTCACGGGATTGAACGTTTTCACTGACCAAGCATTCACCATGAAGGTGATAGGCGAGATCGACATTGGAATAGCATTCACTACTCCTACAGTGATAGGAACATTGACCGCAGGCGTGCCTAGTATACTTTCGCTAGAAGCAGTGGCAGAATCGAACAACAGAGTTTTGAGTTATACAAAAACATCTGGATCTTTACCACCTGGCATAACACTTTCTACAACAGGAAACTTGATAGGCACAATCGACCCTAGCGAGTTTACTGATTCAACAAGGGCATACACATTCACTGCTACAGTTAGTGATCAATACCAGTCTTTGGCCGCGTCCAAGGAATTCACGATTAACATAGATATTCCATACACTCAAGTCGAGTACGGAAACATGTCAGGACATGCAACATCATTCATCGATCAAAACATATTCTATAATGTGGCACAGGATCCCAACATCAACTCCACAGAAAACATATTCAGATCTGAAGACACAAACTTCGGCTTCAAAGTCAAGCCTGACATGTTGATGATGGCAGGACTAGAAGCACAAACACTGACAGCGTTCCAACAAGAGATGGAGAAGAACCATGCCCCTAAGACCTTGTACTTTGGAGATCTAAAGACGGCCGTTGCAAAAGAAGACGGTGTTGTAAAATATGAGGTTGTATATGTTGACATGATAGACGATCTTGTTGGTGGTGATGGAGTAGCCGTCGGCGCAGATGTACCAATAGGCGAAGTTGTGAGGAAACCTCTTTTAGGTCCAACAGTCAGCACCGTGGACATCACAGCAGACATGGAAATATATGAATTCACACACCAAAGCGGACTGGCATTCAGTGCATCTGGATCAAAAGTTAGATTTGCAAACCAATTATCTGCAGATTTAGATTTTGTTACAACACTATTTCCAAATGCAGTGGCCAACATGAGGTCGAGAATGAAAGCTCTTGGACACAAGGAATGGGACTACTTGCCGTTATGGATGAAGACCACACAGGCGGGAGGTCTAGCACCACTGGGCTATGTGAAGGCCGTTCCTGTATGTTACTGCAAGCCAGGGAAATCTGCATTGGTCAAGAAAAGGATCGAGGACAAGGCATTGAATTTCAAGAACATATCATTTACCATAGACAGATACGTGGTCAGCAACAGCAAAGTTGCCACGGACACTTTCACGGCAGATGGAACTACAACTAATTTTGTTGTGGACGAACTGCTACATGAAGAAGATATATTGGTCAAGGAAGGAAGCAACATTGTGTTTGTTGGACAGGGAGTCACCGCTGACAACAATATCATACCCACATATCTCACAGCAGATGGCACACTTAGATCCGCTGATCATGAGTTGGGTATTACCCTTTCTCACAATACCTCGACTCAACAAACAACGATCACTTTTACCAAAGAAACGCCTCAAGCGGGTACAATTATTAAGGTGGAGCGTAGCAACGATAAATATCTTAAATTTAGAGACAAAGGAATACAATAATGGCAAGTAACATAGTACCAGGTAATATCGATGGAACTTATCCTAAAGCGGGACAGGACAACAGTTCGCAAGGATTCAGAGATAACTTCACTGAAACTAAAAATAATTTCACAAATGCAAAAACTGAGATAGAAGATCTCCAAACAAACAAAGCAAATCTCAACGCGGCCAGTGATTTTACCAACAATGAAGTGACAAGAGCCAAATTTAAAGATACTTCTGAAACTGTGTATCCGCATGGGTCAGTTTCCAGTGGATCAGTTGTACTGAATCATGCCAATGGTCATTATCAAACACTCACTATCACTGCAGACACAACTTTTTCATTTCTCAACTTTCCCACAGGAGCGGTAGGCAGGATTATACTAGACATAACAGTTGCTCCGACCTCAACAGGAATTTTGACTTTGCCAACTGCAGTCATAAAAGCAGATAACGTCCACGGTAGTGATGGGACATCTGATCAAATCACAGTAGGGTTAGGTAGATTCCTTTTTGAATTCATGACACCAGACGGTGGCACAACTGTGCTGATGCACCAACTGGGCAAACAGTACGCATAGCAATAAAGGAGTATAATGTACTTCCATCCATTACAAGAAGAGATAGGAAACATGAGCGAGGAGGAGATCTCCAAACGTATCAAGGAACTGTCGAGGAAAGTTGCCATAGCAAGGCGTGGTCGTAATCCCGAGATGCTGGCCAACCTACAACATGCATTACGAACATATCAAGATGCCGTCAGACAGCGACGGATCGAAGAGTGGCACAAGAACAACAAGAAGTTAAGGAATGAACCAGACCTAGGTGACCTGGTTAACATAGACTAGTAAATAGTTTTGATGTCAAACACATTCACTTGGAAGACAAAATTTAAATCAATAATCATAGTGGACGGCGAACTGTTCGCCAATGAATACAAATTAAATGTATCATTGACTCCACACACTGCCAGCCTCAAGGAACAGACTGATTACTTTGATAGATTAAAAAACCTTTTTGAACAGGTATTCGCCAACACTATTACCACTTGGAGGGATGAACCACTCTATAACACATTAAAAAAATCTAGCACCAACAGGTTCGTTGAATTGCCAAAGCCACCCTATGACCAGATAATGGCCGCGGTGTGTTTCTGCAAGGCCAACAGCATACTGGACAGCAAGATAGTGATCAATAATATTGAATTGAGTTCATGGCAGGGCGATGGTATTACCTACAAGGTTGACAAAGACAGCAAAGAGCTTATACTGTTAGATAGACCCGATTGGTTTTCAGCAAAGTTCAGCAAATTTGATCCATGGTGGTTGAGGGCAGACACGGCAACATATGACCAAGAACTCGACAAAGGCATTTATACAGGACATTTCAGTTGGAACAATCAAGAGATTCCTGTTGACAAGAAGCACGAGTATCATGCTAAAATATTTGAGTTCCAACCAAAGGTTTTAGATGGCGGCAAAAACAAAAACAAAGATAAATGATCATGGTGATGTAATATTCTCGGAAGAGGATGTTATTGAATTGCTTTACACAGATCCAGACTTTGACATATCAAAACTTTACTTCAACGACATAGACAAGTATTCCGAAAGCCTCAAGGAGTTGGGCATAGATCTTCCAGTGATCAACACAGCACCCGGAAGACCAACACCTGAGGAGTTTGACAAACAGAACTGTGACGAGTGGCACATGCCAGAGAGTTATTACCAAATTAATGTCCTACAGTGGTTGCTTGACAAATGTCAGAACGACGAAGAGAAATTTCGAGTGCAGATGGAATATGATCTGTTTGAGAAGAAACAGTTCATACGTGTTCTACAGTTCTTGATTTACTTTGTGGACACGTTGAGAGCAAATAATATTGTCTGGGGTGTGGGCAGGGGTTCCAGTGTGGCCAGTTTCTGCTTGTTCTTGATAGGAGTACACAAGATAAATCCCATGTTGTACAATTTAGATATCACTGAGTTTTTGAGATGATAAGTAATAATAATAGGAGCATATAATATGGTAGCAAGAGCACCCCGAAAAAAAATGTACAGATCAATGCAGGGACGCATGATTGATATTGAAAAACTTAGAGCCGCCAACGAAGCCGTGCAGGCAGTTGGAAACATGAACGTCAATGCCAAAGGCGACGTGTTGGGAGCAGGCGGAAAGGTAATCACCAAAAAAGAAACGGTGATGAGAAAGTACTATGAACAGCCAAAGGGCATGGTCAGTGACACACCAACAAAGAACAAACCAACAGCGGCACCAAAAACAGAACCAGTAAAACAGACTGTCCAGAAGATGGCATCTAAACCAGCGCCAAAGAAAACAGTGGCCCCAAAATCTAAAGCAGAGAGCACAGCCAAGAAAGGCATAGACGCGGCTCTTGACGGATTAGAATAGATTCTGTTGATAGAATGAACCAACTGACGTGTATTAATAGCGTTGCAGAATTTAGATTAGTCAAAAATTTCCGCATCTCGACCGAAGCCGACTACATAGGTATTTTTAACGTTAAAAATATCGATACTTTTAACAAAATTGCCATACAATGCCATGGTCATTTAAAAGAATGCCATTCGAATGAAAAAAAGTTTGCTTGGTGGCCTGTGCGAAGTAATAGTAGAAAATTAATATGGTTAAAGAATTACTACATGTCAAAAGAATGGGGGTACGTCACAGAGAACACATCATTTAGTCAAGCAGATTTTGATTCCAATGACAGAAAAAATACACCTGGATGGATATTAGAAATTGCTGACCACATCGGAGAAAAAGAACGTTTAAGCAATATAATGTGTACAATAACAAAGCAAAACCCTGGCAATTCGTTGCCACCACATGTTGATTCATATGAATCCTATCGTGGTAAAAAAAATATTCCCGACGAAGATGCCGAAAACATCATAAGATATCTGGTTTTCCTAGAAGATTGGAAAATAGGACATTTTTTACAATTCGGTGACAGTGTTTGTTGCTATTGGAAAAAAGGTGACTGCATTACATGGGAATATGGGTTAAGACATCTATCGACCAATGCCGGCACAGAACCTAAATTCGCTATGCAGATCACCGGTGTGAAAAAAAACAAAGACTCAGTGCTTGACGCACATGAATAGATCTGTTACAATAAGGGTACAATGGGACAACTAGAAGACTTACAAGCAAAGGGATTTGGATCACACGGTGGCAAGGAATACACTGTTGATTACGACATAACGCCACTCAAGAAGAGAGTGCTAGTTTCAGACATGCACTTCGGTGAGACAAAGACCAAGGGCGGAATAATAATGATGGACGACGACGGATCAGAAGGCGGAATACATCCTAGATGGGGCAAGGTTTACGCCATAGGTGATCAGCAGGAAGACGTCAAAGTCGGAGAGTGGGTCATGGTGTCACATGGACGTTGGAGCAGAGGATTCAAGATCAAGAAAAAAGGCGTTGAACTGGAAGTGAGAATGATTGACGAGAATGACATCTTACTTGTATCAGATGACGAGCCAGAGGTTAACTCTAAACAGGCAGGGTACATCAACACAGGTGGTGCACAGCAGATGACCAAACTACCTGGCAATGACTAAAAAAATACTTTTCCTCGGTTGTAGCAACCTAGCAGACGATAAGCAAAATCCAAAAAAAGAACAGATCTGGAAAGATGTTGTGTTTGGTGAAGATGTTGAGATAGTAAATTTATCTTGGTGGGGTGTGGGAAATCAATTCATACTTGGCAATTGTGTAGATTATGTTTCAAACAACGAAGTTGATTATGTTTACGCACAATTCACTGGATTGGCAAGATTTGACATACCTGCACATGACACTTATTCTATTCCAGATTACGATTACTGCATAAAAACTTACAAAAGAAGATATTTGTGTTCAGGTGGGAAAATGGGTAGTTGGGTAGGCAGTGACAGAACAAATGAAATTTTCATGCCCTGTTACTTCAACGATGAAGAATATCAACACGTGGCTAAAGAAAGCATCCAATCAGTGGCCAGCACACTGTGGTTTTTGAAACAAAAGAATATCTCACACAACTGGACATTTTTTTACGACATAACCAATCCTGCTTCCCCTGAACAAGATATGTATGATGGCC
>Ga0209308_10003002_pt1 | contig 14154 bp, 4 predicted proteins | sample COGITO_mtgs_1204_3_FD_184806 | JGI IMG/M metagenome (GOLD analysis project Ga0209308, IMG submission 184806) | Pelagic marine microbial communities from North Sea - COGITO_mtgs_120405 (SPAdes) (version 2) | ecosystem: Environmental > Aquatic > Marine > Epipelagic ...
AGCATCAATCGTAATCGCAGTAGCGGTAGAATTGTCTACGATGCCTGGAGTTGACGAGAGTTCTATAGGTACTTCTGTAAGTGCCATTTTTAGTTAGCTCCTTTTAATACTGCGATATCCGCTTTTAATTGTTCTATTTGTTCTTGTTGCTCTTGGATGGCTGCAACCAGCAAAGGGATTGTTTCCGTGTACCTAAGACCCAGTTCGTTTTCATCCGAAGCATCAACCGCTTCAGGCAAGACCGCTTGAACGTCTTGTGCAATCAAAAACGAACGACGGGTTCCTTCTGAGTCAGTTTTATATTTACCAATTACTGAGCGAAGGGTAGAAACTTTTTGAGCCGCGTTAGTAATTGGCTCAATTATGTCTTTTTTCCGTTCGTCTGAAATAGCAGTCCAAGAAGTTGCTCCGCTTGTTAACTCCACGCCATTGGTGGCCGCGACGACCTTTACAGCCGATGTGCCAAAAAGGTTTACGTCTCCTGTCCCAGCGTAAAGTTGTCCTTCTTGTGTGCCGTTTGATTGATATATTCCAATTACGCCGTTGGTCCCATTAGCAGAAGAAAAAACACTAATGTTTTTGCCTGTTGTTGTTGAACCAACTGCCAAACCTGTTAACGATGGCGTTGTAGTAGTACCCACCAGCAAGTTGCCTTCTTGAGTAATCCTAACCTTCTCCGTTGGGGTTGTTGATCCTGAGTTCGACGTACTAAATTTTATATACCCACCATCAGCACCTGTTGCCGTCTGATAAAGAGAAATAGACGCCACGTCACCCCGATTTGTTTTACCAAAGATAGTGCAACCAGCAGTGGCAACATCTAAAAGCTGGGTATACTCTAAACCGCCGCCATCAGCCCTAGTTTTAAATACTGCGCCAGCAACGCTGGATGTTAGCTGTCCGTCTGAACCGATGCGCATGCGTTCTGGCGGCTCTACATCAGTAGAAGTGCTTCTAGTTCTAAATACTAAATCGCCTTTTGTATAAGACCCTGTTTCGGTTTGTTGTAAACCAATATAAGCAGGAGAATGCGTTGCTCCACCAGAGTATCCAAAACCTATCGCATAAACTCCACCAGAAGAGTTGTAGTCAGATACGCCTAACTGCAGGTAACTGTTTGCTGTTGTAAAAGTTGTGGGGCTAGCCGCGCCAAGTCCTTTGTCTATTGTTATATTTGCGGCAGGCGAAGTAGTACCAATCCCCAAAGACTCCGCCGAAGCATCCCAGAACAGAGCTTGTGAATTGCCCGCCGTATTGTAGAAGCTGATGTCTCCGTTAGAGGCAATATTTAAACGGTCAATGTTCCCCGTTTGAAACATGTGACTACCCGCAGAGTTTCCACTGGCGTTATAACTAATTTCTGTTCCATTAGGCGTTATGTAAACACGTTGCCCATTTGAGCCAATAGAAGCTGCCAATGCTGCGTCAGCCGCCACAACAGTAAGCCCATCCGCCGTGACCGTACCCGTGACATCAATTCCTGTGGCGGATGCCGTAATTATGTCCCCAGTACCATTAATATGAAGCCTAAAGGTTCCATCAGAAACGGCTCTGGTATACCAAGGCTGATTGGCGCCCTGCTGAATACCGAATTGGTAGTCGGAGCCTGTTAGGGTCAATCGTTCGTTAGCGGCTGACCATGCGAGTTTTGGAGTCGTGCCCGTGTCCTCGTAGAAGCTGATATCTCCGTTTTCTCCAGCTAAAAAAATCTTTTCGCTAGACGCGCCTGTACTATTTCTCCCAATTTGGAAGTCATTTCCACCAGCTTGGTCATTATTTGAGTCAATGTTTATATACAATGAATCCGCTGAATTTATAAAAGCATTTGCTATGCCAGCATTGCCTAACGTTAAAACACCAGTAGTAGAAGCATTACCATCAACAGTAAGCCCATCCGCCGTGACCGAACCCGTGACATCAATGCCTGTGGTGGAAATTCGCATTTTTTCCACTGCGCCTTGTGAAAACAAAAGGTTTCCTGCTGAACCGTTCCAGCGCACACTGCTATCGTAAGTTCCTGCGCCTGTTGTTAATGCAGTTCCTAAACCAAACTGCATTTCCCCGTTTGTTCCGTCAGATGCTTCAAGTATTCCCGTTGCCGTGACCGAACCCGTGACATTCACATTGCCTGTAACCTGACCCGTAGTCCCATCACTGTAAATCTGTAGGTCGCTGCCAGCTCCGAAGACGGCTTTGACATTAGCACCAAAGGACAAGTTGCCGGTCATCGTGTCGCCACCAATATTTACATATCGTGCATCGCTAGCGGTTTGGTCATCATAAATCGTCAATGCATTACTGATTTGTGTGTTAACTTGCGCTTGACTATAAGTTTCTGTTTTGATATAGTAAGCGTCATTAGTCAACAGTTCGTATACCTGAACATCAACCAAAGCATCTGCCGGTAAGTTATAAGTAAAGTTTACGGAACTGCCAGTAGTTGCGACGTAATCGTTTGTAGCACCTTCGTATTGTTTGATACCATTAACGTAGACTTCTACCGAAGTTGCATCATCAACAACATAAACAAGTACCGGATTTGCTGTGCCATTACCTTCTGCGATAACTGTTCCGGTAGTTGCGGATTGACTTGTAACACCGTTAAATGTAAATACGGTGCCTACATTATTGTCTACAGCACCAATTACAGTAAAGTCTGTATCTCCTGCAGTAACAATCTCGTATTCTTTTGCGAGCACTAAATCTGCTATGTTAGATGTGCCGTCACTGTCTACTGTGAATGTTTCTCCTACTGTTCCTGTAGTCGCACCGAATGCGATAAAGTCTGTAGAACTTTCAGAAACAATTTCGTAATCTTTACCTATATAAAGTTGTGTGTAACCAACGACTTCATCTGAAGCGCCCGTAACAACGTTAGTTTGTGAAGCAATCGTGTAGAGGTACTTGCTAAATGTTGCGTTGGCATCTGTAGTAGCACCACCACCACCACCTGATACTGGAACTGCGTCAATAAATGATGCACCAGTATAAACTTTTAGTCTTGAGTTTAATCCGTCAAAGTAAAAGGAACCCTGTTGAGGTGTTCCCGAATAGTTACCATCTGCACGATATTGTAATGCGGCATCTCCAACAGTTCCTGCTAAACTTCCGCCTGGAACGATAGATGTACCATCAGACAATACACGGCCAGTCGTGTAATATAACCTTGTACCTTCGCTCAAATCTGTTGTAGAGTTGGCGCTCAAACTGACAGGAACAACAGCATCAGCCGCGTTCTTTAACTCAAATTGATTTGACGTATCGTTGTATTCTAACTTACCACCACCGATGTAGATTGTGCTACCAGCAAGATACAAATCTCTCCACGCATTACCACTCGCACCAAGATCGTAAGTAATATCTTGTGATGGAATAAGGCTGCTAGAAATTTCCGAACTGATTGTAATCGTATCTGTGTTTGCGTCACCAATTACAAGATTGCCATTGAGGGTAGTTGTGCCCGTAACAGTCAAGTCTGTTGTAACATCTAATGCGCCTGGAGTTACCAAGTCGCCCGACAGATGTATACTTTTTATTGTGCCATCAACAGGAACATTCACTTCTGTTTGTGTGAATGTCATAACTTCAATCGTTGTTTGATCTGGGGGTGGATCAGTAAATGTTACGTCGTATCCAGAAACAGAGTAAGCATCTTTCTGCTGATAAACACCATCAATGAATACTTGTGTATTGTTTTTATTTACCGGTGCGATTGACAGTGTGTATGTAACAGTTGCGCCGTCACCCGTAAATAAATTCTGATTTAAATTGTTACCACTAACACCAGCGGCAACAACGTATGCTACAATTGTTCGCCCGTTAGCTGGGGCTGCACTAAATGATAAAGTAGTGATACCAAGTGTCGTTGAGATGTCGTATGCATTTGGAGTTTGATAAACACCATCAATGAATACCATCAAACTCGTATCGAATTCTGTTGCTTGCGAAAGAACAAAATCTGTTGTGGAATTGTCACCCGTAAAAATGTCTGTGGTGAACGTATTGGTACCACCACCACCGATAGCGCCCCAAGTTGTAGTATATCCCTCGAACTGACTTAAACTTGTGTTATAACGGAAGAATCCTGACTCGGGTGAGCCTGGGCGTTCTGCTGTAGTACCAACTGGAATATGAATTGCGTCTGTTGCCGATCCAATGTCAAGAGTAACTTCAGGCGACGTATCCAAAATACCAATACGATTTGTTGTAGAATCTACATGGAAGGTGTTTGTGTCTACCGTGAAATCGTTTACAACTGTTGCAGACTGTGCTGTAACAATGTTGATGGCAGCCGTACCAGAAAGATACAAGTCCTGCCACTGCTTTGTCGCAGAACCTAAACTAAAGTTATATGGAGTATCGGGAAGAACATTAGAAGCAATATCAGCAACAAAACTAATCGTATCTGTTTCGGCATTACCAAATGTGAGATTACCCTCAATTGTAGCGTTACCAGTTACAAGCAAATCACCATTAACGGTCAAGTGACCATCTTCACCAAGCCCAGTGCTTGTCTCCAAAGACCCGACGGTTACTGTTGCGGAGCCAGTACCGAACTTGTTCAGTTCAGCAATGACTGTGTTTGTTCTTAAACGAAATTCATCAAATGTATTATTTAACTGAACTTCTTGAATATTTAGTGATGATGCCATTTGCTATTCCGTTTTATTTGCGCAAAAGTTGTTGTAATAGGTCACGTATCTCCGACATTTCCCCACGCATTTCGTTGATTTGCGTCTTCATATTATCCATTTCTTTGTTTTGGGTAATTGCCTTTTTCTTTCTCTTCTTATAACTTAAATAAGATTCTAAATCAGTATTTAGTAGTGCTTTTGAATGGGTATCCCTTTCAGTAAACCCATTCACTTTTTCTTCTAATTCTACCGTGGTTATCATGCTAATGCTATCGCTCTCAAGTTTTTAATTCTGGGTGAATATCCAGAACTACTAGACAAGAATACAACTTTGATAGAGAAATACTTAAACCCGCTGTAAGATTTTCCGCTTGGCGTTGTATACCCGACAACATTATTTAGTACCTCAAATATCTCCACACCAGATAATGCTGTGGTAAAGGTTTCTTCTAAAGCAATCTCTGTGTTACTGATTACGTTAGCCACAACACCGGACACCCTGTTAGGGCCAAGTGCCACCGTGTCACCAATGCGAAGTTGTTCTAAAAATCTTGTTCCTACACCAGTTACCGTCGCATTAGATCCAGTTGTCGTTACTGTGCCATAAAGAATTTGAACACCACCGCTTAAATCTGCGGCAGGAATCGTAAACTTCTCTTCCGTGTAAGACTCAGTATCCTGAGTGATAGATGGTGTTCCTTCAAGAGACATTTCTCTATAAAACTTATCATCAAAAGATTCAGAATCACTTTCGTTCAGTATTCTGTAATAAACTTTGATGTCAGTAGCAGCAGGGCGACTAACATCCAAGTATACATTGATATCCGAAGCTTCGAAACCATCGTTTAGCGCAACTCGTCTTGAGATGTATCTGCTTTCGGAAGAGTATGGCGCCGAAGGCGCCTCTTCGACTTGAGTGTATACTGCCACACCGCTGTGTGATTCTGCAAAGTTGTTTACTGTGAATAAGATTGTGTCGGAATCAACGCTCGATACCCGCTGCAGTTCTGTACCAACTTTGATATATTGCCCAGCAGTTATTGATGTTAAGAATGTGGTTCCGCTACCAGTAACATTATTGGTACCTACACTAACACTTGCTGTTCCTGCGATTTCAGTTTGCGTCAAATTGTTTATCTTCAGATTCTCTGGGATTACATTGACGCGCTCCAGATCAATATATGGAGTGATATACTTACTGCTTGTGCTTAGTGTAGATTGTATTTTCAATGAAGGTGTAGCGCCAGTCTTGACTTGATACTTTTTAGTCAACTCCAATCGTTCAAGATTTTTAATTGGTAGATATCCAGACTGCTCATCGTTTTCATCATAAAGATTGATAGCATACTGGATGTCGGTATCGGATATACTCAAGTTTTCTAAGTTCGTCGTAATGCGTGAGTAATCAATTGCCGAAGAAATCTCTGTATTATCAAAATACACAACTCCGCTAGTAGTGGTTGAGAACGTAGCAATTTTCATCTTATATTTAAGATCTTGGTTCTGACGAACACTCCAGCTAAAATCGTTAGACTCAGTGAACAACAATCCCGCAGCAGGCTGCTTATCAATCCTTTGGTCTACAGATGAATCTGTAATGTCAATATCACCAAGGATTGCAGACCACAGTTTGAAGTCTGTTGAGTTACCGTCAGGCTTGATAGCAAAACAATACTCGATGCCTGGCAACAGATAAATCGGACTACCAAACGTAAATGTGGTTCCAGTCGCGGAGTTTGCTGATGTTGAAATCGCACCATTTTCCGCACGAACAACTTCGTTACCCAAAACCTTACTAGTAGGGAATCCGTTTTCCATCTCACGAATTTCCAGAGTAACACCAAGATTAGTATTGCTGGATTTGGAACTAAAGAACAAATCAATAGATGATAAGAAAACCCCTCTTGGATAAGTAGACTCGTCAATATAGAAACTTTGTGCTAGCGGATCAAATCTTCTGTAGTTTGTTGTTGTATAGTTTCCTGATGTTGTAGACACGCGACTAACAGATGATACATAGTTTGCTTCATCAATTGCAACAGAGAATGGTCGTGTATTGATAGAACTCTGACCTTTCGTTATTGCTAAGCCTGTAGATCCTATAGAATATTTCGCAACAGTTGTTGCTACGGAATCTCTGTTGAATGAATCGTCGATGAGTTTAAACTGACGATACCCAACGCTAAATGAATTTGTCGGCACAGTAAATACACCAAACACCTTGCCTTTAGAAACGCGAAGAGATCCATCAGACAATTCTTCCCAATACGAAGCGTTTGCTGTTAGGGTACCTTCGTTGTCAAATAACTCGTTCAATTCACTAATTGTGTGATTATTCTTTAATACAATTTGCTTACAGTTTGATGTAACATCAACACCATCAAAGAACGCATACAATTGTGTGCCGTCTTTGAGCCCAGCGGCTTCAAAAACAAAGTCTCGTGATCGCATAGTATGTGATACTGAAATATCAGAAATCCTGTCTACTGCAGCATTTAGTTCTGATGAAGAAATATCTATGTTAGAACTTTCGATCTGCAACTTTCCGGTACTTGTTGTGGTAGCTCTGCTGATTGTATAATCTGCGCTTCCTGTAGATAACACCGAAGCTTTATTTGGTGTTCCTACCCAATGTCGGGTTAGCGGATCAACTTCTGTGTTCCAAGCATCAGATAAAGATTTCCAGTTGTCGGATTCTCCAGTCAAATCTGAGACAAGATCCACATTAGGATTTCTTGAGGTCTCTAACCAGTTATCAGTAGCAGGCACGACTTTCATGTCACCCACCCAACTGAACGACAACTCTTGCGCTAAACTGATAGGAACCGAAGCGAATGGCTGGTCACTAAAAGTTTCCTCTGTATAACTCAACATTATTTTATTATCCGCAGTCTTAGTAATACCCGCAGACGTTAAGCTGTTGTAATCCAAAGCAACTTGATTCTCATTGTCAAAATATGAGGTTGCATATTTTTTAGAACGATCAATAGCCGCTTTATATTCGGGTAAAGAAACGTCAGCAACGGAATGCCCTGTGAATGCGTCAGCAAGAATACCATTCTTAAACCGATCAATACCGTCAGTGTCAACAATAACTTTATCCCGAGATTCCTTTTCCAACAAGTTGAGTGCAGTGTAATACTCTATGTTATTGACACGCTCCTGCAGTTTTCCAATATCTTTCATCGTGAAACGACGATTCTTAATTGGTGTAATTACAACATTCTTAGGTAGCGACGGATAAGCTGGAATATCAAGCTCTGCCAAATCGATAGTATCAGAAACACTGGGAGGAATTGTAGGATTGGGGTAGCCAGGCGACCCATCAACGACACCAAGTTCACCTTTATAATTCATATATAACTTAGCTTTTCTTCCCTTGTAGTACTGTAAATCAGCTTGAAAGTCTGAATTTGGTACCGGAATGTGCAATCCAGAACCACCGCCAGGCACGACAAACGTATTAGAGTCTGATGGGTTAGAAAGAATCTTTACCACACCATCCCCAGAACCCACATCTGTTGCTATAAATTTGGTTCCCAAAGTACCTGGCGCACCACCAACATCATTCCAAACCGTAGATGTACCCGCAGTAGTAATTTCATAATAGGTTCCAACAACAAAATTTCCAGCGGTTACTGTTGTATTATACACCGCGCTAGATTTGATTGGTCTAAAATCTAGAGCATTTCTTAGATCGTAAGAAGCGCCATCCCTTGTGCTGATGTGTGTAGGAACGTCTGTTGTAGAAATTGTTGTGTTTACATTTCCTGCGGCATCATCAACAGGATAAGAATCTATTGACAAATATCCAATACCCTGTGTGGTATCGTGCGTAAAGTGATCAAAAACCACCAAAAGATTTCCGTCTGGAACAACACCGACATTAGGAACAATGCTTCCATTTTCATAAGAGTTATCTCTCTGCCCATTGTCTAATGTGTACAATAGTGTTACGTTTGTATCCGATACAGTAGCAATTGTAGTAAAGTCTGTTGACTGATAGATAGCTTTGATTGCAAAAATATCTGAAACACCCAAACTGTAAGGACCAGCTTCTCCATTAGGATGAGACGTTGGTGTAATATAAGCGGTGGCGTCACGAACTATGTTTTTCCTAATTTCTCTTGCGTTAGCGCGATCCATTGTTGCAATAAAGTTTACATCCAAAGAAACGGCTTCTTTCAAATCAATCGTGATTGCAGATGGTGTGATAACATTCATTGTTCTCGCACCCTCAGATCCCTCCACATCCATTGGGATTGGAACTCCAGCAGGAAATACTTTGTATATGTTTTGAGATCCTGCTGTTTGCGAATGAGCAGTGTCCAAAGTGATCTGCGTGGCAGAATCGACAGAAACAATTCTATAGATTCCGTTTGTGTCATCACCATTAGTATTGATTGCGACAAAATCGCCCGCAACGAAATTGCTGGTATATGTTGATGCTGTACCAGTTACTGTAGTAGTACCATTTACCGCAGTATTTCCTGCCTCTAACGCTAATGTGTATGCAGTAGATTGTGGCACAATAGCATAGTTTTGATTTTTTTGCAGACCCGTAAGCGAGCCCGTTCCAACAAACGTTTCATTCGTCGATAACGAACTCACAGTACCAGTACCAGAACTAAGGTTCAGTGAAAACTCAGTTCTAAATCTGAATCCATTTTCCAACTGGCCATTAATATCTCGCAGAGTCTTGATGCTACCATATGGTAAAGTAAACAGTAGTCTATCGTAAGCTTGCTCTCTAATTGTTGCATTACCAGATGCGTCTAATATAATATCAGCGACACAATCAGCAATACTCGTATTATTCTGATAGATAGAACGAACTTCTTGGAATGTCTTACCTGCATTCATTGTAACGTTGTAGATATATGCATTAAATACTGTAGCAGGATTTCCATGAAAACCGCTGACATACTCTACAGATTTGATTCTAGCAGTACCAATTTTAGATCCTTCCCTTGCAACACCGGTGGTTCCGTCAGAAGCAACAACAACAATAGTGTCGCCTACGGCATAACTACCGCCAGTATTTCCGGTAATAGTATCCCAATCAGCATCGCCAAGTTCGATAATAGTGTAAGTTCCTGCCGTCAAATTACCCGAGGTAACTATACCAGATTCAGAAAATCCCCTTGAAGTGATCGCAGTTTGAGCGGTGTCATACAAATCAATTTCGTCACTGTTCTCAAAATCCCAGAATCCGACAAACTCGTTGACAGGAACAAAACTACCTAAGTTGATTTGAGTATTGACTTGTTCTACTTCTTGTGTGTCCAACCCTTTAGTTAGGTTCACATTCGCTCTAGAAATGATTTCGTTTCTATACCCAGAAACATAAGCGGTAAATGGATCAATTTCCAATAATAATAAATCTGAATCCCCACCCTCGATAGCAGAATATCTACCATTGTTTGTTCCGGTGTTTAAGTGTTCTCGAATCGATATTCTAGGATCCGATAAAGTATAATCTCCAGATTCATCAAAAGTTCGTTTTGCAATCGCCTCTTCGATCTTACCTTCAATCTCAATCTCGCGGCGCTTCTTGATGATACCATTTTCAACTTCAATCATAGAAACAAATTCGGTTTCTGAACTTGCTGCGTTGTATGCAACCTTGACTAGTGAAGTGTCAATCTTAAGACGATCCGAACCTGGCGCCTGGAAGTTTGGTGTGCCCTGTGCGTTATCAAGTAATGTAGTGTCCTCAGCAGAATCCACAAAAGTTTTTGTGGGAACCAAACCAACTTTGTAGGAAGGCAAATTGCTGTACTTGTCGAGAATGATGGTTTGTGGAGAATGTAACACAAAGTGGTCGGCGATATACATAATACCTTCGCCGATTGTTGCTTTTGATCCTTTGGTATATGTAACTTCTGTTGATAGCCCAGCATTTACGATTGTTTGTGTAGCATTTGTTGTTTCGGCTAATGCATAATTTCTAGAGCCATACACACCAACAAACAACTGTTCACCGTCATCAAACTTTGCCTTTGCTCTATTATCTAATGGTGATGTGATATCATAGGTATATGTCTCAGTATTGTGAACAATAACAGGAGTTCCTGAAGTTGGAATTGTGCCAGAACCGGTCAAATCATTTACCCAAATGTAGCTATCTGCTGATATAGGATCAATGTCAAAATCAACAAGGGTTCCTGTTATCTGAAGAGATCCTCCATCAGCATCAAAAAATTGTACAGGTTCACCAAGAACCATTGAGCTAGTTGTCAGTCCAATAACTTTAACGCGAACAGAACCTGATGTCAAGTAGTTAATGTATAAAGTTTTAGGATCTGGCGCTGCCGAGTCGGTAACCAAACCAACAAATGCTCTAATCCCCGTATCTTTACCGAAAACTTCCGCATTCAAAAAATTAGAAACATCAACAGAAGATCCGTTAAAGTTATCTTGAAGCTTCACATAGTCCATATTCAAATCTATAGACTGCTCACAACCTTGTACGATTGAGCCTTGTCTAAAAAAGAAGTTCGCAAATCTTTGGATTTGTTTCTGCTGGATACTCTGACCTTGAGTCAGTTCCCTGGCTTGTACCGCCCGGCCTGGGCGATACAAAATCCTCGCAAACTTTTTTTCTTCATCATAATCATCAAAGTATGGACTGATGTTTAGGTTAATACCGCCGGGATTAGACATTTTACTTTCTCTTTTTTATAGGGTAAAATTAAAACTCAATAACTAATTTGACATCCTCAATCTGGTCTGTCGCACGAGAAATCGGGCTTCGGTTTTCAACATACAGTACGTCACCCGAATATGGTGCTAGTGCTGGAGTATCAACCCCAGCAGTATCAATTGTTCCCGTACCAGTTACTGTTGCGTTATTGATAACTGCGGCATCAGTCCAAAGCGAGATATCCAGTGTAGGTAAAGTCGTGTATAAGTATGAGTTTATAGAATCCCACTCAACAACTTTGGCCGAAGTTCCAGTAGAACCAACTGTAACAGTATCATCAACATTAAATGTTCCAGTAATACCAGTCAAAGTAAATCTAAACGTTTGTCGCATATTTGTTACTGTAGCAACATCTGTCGTACCATAATCATACGGATCTCTTACCAATCCAACTTTACGGAAGTCGTTGTCTACGCTAATTGTTCCGTTTTCCGTTCCGTCTAAACGAACATTCAGCATAACAAACTTGCCACCGAGTTCTTCGGGAGCGTTTGCGCCGTGGCCACCCTTGGGGCTAATAATGGGAGTGACTTCGCCTAAAGTACCACCACCGAGTGTGGTCAGATCTACTGAGGCAGAAGTATAACCGGCTCCAGCAGCGTTTAGTAATGCTGATATAATCGCACCACCACTAACCACAACTGTTACAATGCCACCGGATCCATTGCCGGTAAGAGGGATGTCGTATGAGTTATCAGTATAACCAGAACCTGCGGTAAACTTGTATACATGAACCCCACCGTCAATTGCAGCGGCAGCAACTGCAGAATCTGTTCTGACAGGAATAAATTCGTTAGTCAAAAACTTCAGCGCATCTGCTGTTGTCACAGTGTACATATATTTCCAGATGTATAAGTCTCCTGTGGTAAACTCGGTTGTGGTTGTTCCAGTAGGCTTCACTGTTGATGCAGAACCAATGTTATTTGACAAACACTTATACACATTGTATTCGTCTGTCATCACATAAAAATCGTCATCTAAAATATTAGTGTCGGAATTGTCATACTGATCGTATACTGTGCCTGTAGTCCAATTATATCTATCGACTACCTGAACAAGATCAGTTGATTGAACACGCTTTGCGGCATACATATCTTCCCAAGGTGAAAACTCAATCGAAGACGTGTCGTTAGTTGGTGCGGGTGGGTTTGCGTCATCCACAAAAGCACTAATACCACCAATGTAAAAATACATTTTAGTGTCATTAGCTTCTGAGAACGCTTCCAAAAATTGCTCTGCGTTATGAACGCGGAACTTACTAGTAGCAATAGCTGCCATATTGTTTCTCCTATATTTTTTTGTATTCTTTATTTATAACAAGTATTCTCGTAATGCTTGAACACTGGTATAAGTTTGTGTTGGTGTAACATTAACGATCATCTCGCTGGCGCTATTAATATTTGTTATAATAAACTTTTCGGTGTCTATAATAATGAATTCTCCAGTAGAAAACTCCGTATCAAAACTCGTCCCAACCCCTGTTACTGTAGTTCCTGAAGTCGAAACGGTTCCATCAATCCTAATCTGCCGATAAAGCGGTCTTTGAATGTCATAAGGATCGCTAAACTTTTTATTCTTATATGTAGAGATTTGATCTGCCGCGAGAACTGATATAGCAAGATTTCCAAATAACTCACCTGTACCTAAACCGAGAGGCTCTACAATACTGACAGATAGATCAAGTTCTTGTTTAAGCTGTCGCGCAAAAATAATTTGTGTCTCTGGTGCTGTATATATGGAGCTGAAAATCTGGATTTCCGAAGCAGTGTATGTCGGAAATTCTATAAACAACGATATCGAAGGAGACATATTTGCGCCAGAAGACGCAACTTCTATTTCATAACTGTTAGTAGAAACAATAGGCGCGGGATCTCTAAATGCAGAACTGAAGTATTTGATAAGTTTGATTGCTGAACTTGCGGTTGGTGTAAACGCGAGAATTTCTTCCAACACAACAACAGTAGAAGAAGGTCGAGGTTGCGTAATAACACTCGTGAAGTTTGCTGCAACAGTAATAAGTGACGAAATAAGAATCTCACCGAAAAACTCAGTTCCCGCAGGGTGCAAAACATCTTTGATAATCGAGCGATAAGTATTGAATCCCAATCCACTACGAATGACATAAGAGAAGTCTTGGAAGAATAAAGAGTCTTGAATTATTCTACGTCCAACCAAACCATCGGTTGTTAAAAATTGACCAGAACCAATCCCAATCCCACTAACCAAAACTTCAAGCTCCGCGTCAGTACCAGAACCAGAGACCGTAGCAGTTACTGGCTGTTCGTATGCGACTCCGAAGTTATCAATTTCAATTTCACGAATAGAACCCAATCCCAGCCCAGAAGAAGATTCCACAGAAACGGACCCAGACTCACCCTGAATACCAGTAGGTGTTAGTGCAGCCGATGACCCTGTACCTGATGTTACAGTAATCGTTGGTAATGTTAAGTTTGTATATCCAGTACCAAAATCGGTAAGTTCTATTCGAGAAATTGGACCCAACCCGTCAACCAGAGGGTCATCATTAATCAGTATACCATTTTCACCTTCCAGTGTAAGGTTAAAACCATCCTCAAAGGCAAATTCACTAGTATCGACACTTGGCACTACTGATGCAACAATACCAGCTGCAGAACCAGCACTGAAAACAAGTGCATCACCCACAGCATAGTCATCGCCTGGGTTGGTAATTGTAATAAGTTTGTCGGTCAACGCACCAATAGATGATATAACAGTATCGGTTAGAGATAGTATTGGTGCAGCAAAATAATCCTCACCCCGATTTAAAATTGTAATTTCTGAAATTTCACCTAC
>Ga0209308_10003004_pt1 | contig 14143 bp, 8 predicted proteins | sample COGITO_mtgs_1204_3_FD_184806 | JGI IMG/M metagenome (GOLD analysis project Ga0209308, IMG submission 184806) | Pelagic marine microbial communities from North Sea - COGITO_mtgs_120405 (SPAdes) (version 2) | ecosystem: Environmental > Aquatic > Marine > Epipelagic ...
CTTTTGCATCAAAGTTAGCTCCGCCATTTTTAAAACCACCCCCTTTCAAAATATAATATAAAGCCATAGTAGTTTCACGGAGGTCGTTTGGAAATTGATCAGTATCCCAACCATTTTGGGGGTCACCGCGATTAAAATCTATCGAACCAAATATTCCAAAAGCATTAGCCATTTCGATTTCATGTTCAAAATTATTTCCTGCCATCGTCGCATGATTTGGTTCAATGTTAACACCCACTTCTTTTTCAAGACCATATTCTTTTAAGAAACCATAAACCGTTCCAACATCACGGTCATATTGATGTTTAGTTGGCTCATGTGGTTTAGGTTCAACCCAAATATCCCCTTTGAAACCAATTTTATGCTTATGCTCCACCACCATATTTAGAAACCGCCCAAGTTGCTTCATTTCTTGTCCAACATTTGTATTTAAAATTGTATCGTAACCTTCTCTTCCTCCCCATAAAACATATCCGCTACCTCCCAATCGATGAGTCGCTTCGAGACAATGCTTGACTTGCAAAGCAGCAAAAGCAGCAACATCTGGATTTGGATTGGTTGAAGCACCTGCCATATAACGCGGGTGTGAAAACATATTCGCTGTACCCCAAAGTAGCTTTGTTTTTGATACCGCCATTTTCTCTTCTATTTTATCAACAATAGCTGCAAAATGCTCGACATGTTCTTTTGGAGTTTCAGCAGCGGCCATAACATCTGTATCATGAAAGCAAAAGTAAGGATTACCCAGTTTGTCAAAGAAAGAAAATGCAGCCTCTAATTTAGCTTCAGCAGCAACTTGATCATTTGTAGCACCATGCCAAGGCCTGTTAAATGTGCCACTACCAAAAATATCAAACCCATCCCAGCAGAAGTTATGCCAATAACAGACAGCGAACCTTAAATGTTCCTCCATGGATTTACCCATAAGAATTTTATTCGAATCGTAATATTTAAAAGCTAATGGGTTTTGACTGTCTTTTCCTTCAAACTTTATAGGGTCTATTTGATCAAAATATTTACTCATTTTTTATAGGTCCTAATTTAATTCTTTTGTAGCATTATAAAGTTTAGAAAAAAGCTCGCGGCGCTCTGAATAAAGTGATTGTAAATCCTTGTTAGGCTCAATGATATGACTAACAGGTGGTTGCGTACAAATGTTTTCATATTTTTCTCCAGTTACACAAAGGCGTGCTAATCGGGCTGCGCCAAAAGCTGGTCCAACTTCGGCTGCCATACGGTAGGTTAAAGGTAAACTCATAACACTTGCTATCACTTCACCCCACCAATAGGAACGAGAGCCGCCCCCAATAACAGACAAACTTTGAATTTCAGCCCCTGTTGCCTTTAAGGCGTCAACACCTTCAGAAAGTGCAAAAGCAACACCTTCTAATGCAGCTTGAGCCATTGAAAGCGGCGTGTCTTCATGAGTCAGACCAAAAAAAGCTCCTTTAGCATTTGGATTATTATGTGGGGTGCGCTCCCCTGATAGATAGGGCAAAAATAACGCCCCTCTACTTGGTATTTTTGCTTCTGATGCTTGTTCGTAAAGTGCAGTTTCGCTCTCAAATCCTGTTATGCGCGCAACAAAATCTACAGCACTTGCGGCTGATAGCATTACACTCATCTGATGCCACATATTAGGCAGTGCGTGACAGAAAGTATGTACTGCACCCTCTGTATTTGGGCGATATTGGTTATCCGCTAAAAAAATTACTCCCGAAGTTCCCAAAGAAAGAAATCCTTCACCAGGTTTAATAACGCCTACTCCCACCGCACCTGCTGCGTTATCACCTCCGCCGGCGGCAATAGGCACCTGAGACATACCCCAATCATTAGCAACTTTCTTTGTTAAAACTCCAGTCGCTTCAGAGCCTTCAAACAATTTAGGCATATGCGAACGTGTTAAATTTGTAAGCTCTAAAATTTCATCAGACCAATCGCGCTTAGAGACATTCAGCCAAAGCGTACCGGCACTATCGGATTGATCAGAGGCATAATCTCCGCTCATCAAAAATCGTACATAGTCTTTTGGCAAAAGAACCTTAGCTACACGTCTGAAGTTTTCTAGTTCATTTTCGCGCATCCAGTGAAGCTTTGGCGCTGTAAAACCTGGCATTGCCAAGTTCCCTGTGATATTTTTCAATCGTGGCATTTGAGCCATCATAGCCTGACAATTACTAAAGCTGCGGCCATCATTCCATAAAATAGCAGGTCTGATAACTTGGTCGTTGAAATCTAAACAAGTCGCTCCATGCATTTGTCCTGACAAACCAACGGCCTTAACAGAACTGCGGCAGCGTTCATCTAATTTAAGGACAGCTTGATTTGTAGAGCGCCACCAATCTTGGGGGTCTTGTTCCGACCATAGAGGCTTAAGACGTGAAACAGAAAGAGGTGCTGTTGCTTGATCAATAACAGTTTGTGAATCATCAACTAGAACTGCTTTTACGCTAGATGTACCTATATCGAGACCAAGATACATTATTGTACTGTAAGAATTACGGTCTTCACATTCTGTGAACTATTACCAACCATAATATCAAACTCTCCAGGCTCCACTACACGTTCCATATCAAGATTATAGAACCAGAGTGACTCCTTCCTGATAGGGAAGGTAACAGTTTTTGTTTCGCCTGGCACTAGGCTTACACGCTCAAAGCCTTTGAGATCCTTAACGTTTCGCGTGACTGAGCTAACTTTATCACGAACATATAGCTGCACAACCTCTTCACCTTCCACCAGACCTGTATTTTTTACTTCAACAGAAACGCTTATTGCCTCATCAATACCAATTATGGACGAAGAAAGAATTGGTTCTGATATATCAAATGTCGTATAACTCATGCCTTCGCCAAAGGCATACAGCGGGCTTGCATCAGCAAAAGCATATCCTCTGCGGGCTGTAGGTTTATGGTTATAATAGGCTGGGATGTTACCCACACTACGCGGTACAGATACAGGCATTTTACCCGATGGATTTGTATCACCAAATAAAATATCCGCGACAGCAGTTCCGGTCTCTTGTCCTAAAATCCAGCCATACAAAATAGCATCAAGGTTATCTTCCACATTAGTGAGTGACAAAGGGCGGCCAGAAATAACAACCGAGACCATTGACTTACCTGTTTTAGCTAAAGCTTCAATTAATTCTTTTTGGTCCCCGATCAGTTCAATATCATTACGGTCGCCCATATGGGTTTCCGACCAAGCCTCACGAGAAGTCGACTCATTTCCGCCTATAGCAAGAATAATTAGATCAGCATCTTTGGCAACTTTTACAGCCTCGACAATATCTTTACGGTTTTGCTCAGGACCTATAAGACTCACCTCGTCATCCCACCACGAATTATTATTTGTAAGACTCACGCCTTTAGCGTGAACAACATCTATTGATTTACCAACCTTATTTTCTACACCCTCCAATATAGATATAGTTTGGCGCGGCTCATCCGAATACCCTCCCAAAACGGTAACGGCTGCGTTTGGACCAATAATAGCAATTTTGTTATATTTTGATCGGTCAAGTGGAAGGATATTATTCTCGTTTTTTAGAAGTACAGCTGCTTTTCGAGCGGCCTCTTCAGCAAGATCACGAGCTTCTTGGTTTCCAGTAATTTCTTCGGCATAGTCTGGGTCCGCAAAAGGCGTTTCAAATAAGTTTGCCTTCATTTTCATTTCAAGAACTCTTCGAACAGCTTGATCAATGAGAGCTTCGTCAAATTTTCCAGCCTCAATTTTTTCTTTTAATTGATAGTAAGCAACGCCATCTGGTAATTCGAGGTCAACGCCCGAACGCAGAGCAATTGCACCTGCATCAGCCATATTATCTACTATACTATGACGTCCCTTTAACTCGCTAATAGCAAAGTAATCTGCTACTACAACTCCTTCAAAGCCCCATTCACCTCTTAAAACATGGTTCAATAACCAACTATTGGCATGCGACGGCACTCCATCAATTTCATTATAGGAAGCCATTACGGAAGCTGCATTACCTTCGCGTATAGCAGCTTCAAAAGGCGGAAAGAAACGCTCATAAAGCTCTCGATCTGAAATCTGGCTTGGGCCAACATTCATGCCGCCTTCTGGTTGGCCATGGCCTGTCATATGTTTCAAAGTAGCCACAACTTTATCATCTGCAATTGGAAAGCTATCTCCTTGAAACCCCTTAACAGCAGCCACACCCATACGGGAAACTAGATAAGGGTCCTCGCCATAAGTTTCTTCAATACGCCCCCAACGAGGGTCAAGAGCAATATCAACAACGGGTGAAAGAACATGGTGCGCTCCCCGAGCCCTAATTTCACGTGCTGTAATGGAATATACTTTTTCAACAAGGTCAGTATCAAATGTAGCAGCTAAAGCGATGGATTGCGGAAAGCTTGTGGCTTGATAGGCCTGAAAGCCATGTAACCCTTCTTCATGAAATAATGTCGGAATGCCTAAACGTGTTTCTTCAATATGCCATTTTTGAATAGTATTTATAAGCTCAGCAGTATTTGAAGCATTTCTTCCAGTTAGGCTTCGAACTACAGTTGAGTCATTCTCAGATGTACGTTCCCGTTCATCTTCCATACCCTGGGTGTCTTGAGGGCGTGCAAAACACCCGATACCGTGGGGAAACTCTAATTTCATCTTTACAGGATTAAAGAAACCGTCTGTATCAATAACTTTCTTTTTATCAAACCATATACAAGAAATCTGAGCAAGCTTTTCATCTAAAGTCATTTTCTCAAGGAGTTCATTAACGTAATCATCGGATGAACTTGTAACAACCGGTAACATATGACTGAATTTTGAGGAAGATACTTCAGATGCTGTGCAACCTACTAGAAGTGTAGGTAAGATTAAAAAATTAGCACTCGATTTAAAAAAACGGATCATTGGTGTTATTCCCTTGATATTATTTTAGCAAAACCTGCCATCTAAAGGTTTTTATGCTTGATTGTGAACTAGAAGTAAGCAACAATGACAACGTTGTCAATTGCTCTATGGGAAGTTTTAAAAGTTTATGCCAACCATTATTGATATTGCAAAAAAAGCAGGTGTATCATTTAAAACAGTATCACGGGTCTTGAATGAAGAAGTTAATGTACGTCCAGCCACACGCCAAAAAGTTTTAGATGCAGTAAAAATTCTTAACTACAGGACTAATACGGCAGCACGGAATCTTCGGTCAAAGCGTCCAAAAGTTATTGCACTTCTCATTAACAACCCAAGCCAAAGCTATACCCAAAGTGTTCAGCTCGGGGCCTTATTAGGATGTCAAAAATATGGTCTTTTTTTGAATCTTCATACAAAATATGATAAAGAAACAATTGTTTCATTAGCCTCAAATGCAGAAACCATCGGCTTCATACTTACCCCGCCAATATCAGACAATAAAAAAGTCCTGGAAACACTCTCAAATCTTAGAAAACCATTTGTACGCCTCGGAACTAAACACCCCAAGGCCGGCGGCACCTGCATATGTATTGATGATAGACAGGCCTCATATAAAATTACAGAACACCTAATAAATCTTGGTCATAACCAAATTGGATTCATCAAAGGTCATGCTGATTATGAAACTGCAACTCACCGTCTATTAGGATATCAAGAAGCATTAGAAGCAAACGGTTTAACTACAAATAATGACCTCATTGTCCAAGGGGACTTCTCATATGCCTCAGGTTTAGTATTAACCGAAAAGCTTTTAGGTTTAAATGAAAAACCAACTGCCATTTTTGCCTCCAATGATGAAATGGCTGCGGGCGCTTTAGCTGCAGCGTATAAAAAGGGGCTGCGTGTACCTGACTCTCTCAGCATTGTAGGTTTCGATGACTCTCCTATTGCTATGGCAGTGTACCCTCAGTTAACAACTGTACGTCAATCACTCTCTAATATGATAGAAAAAGCGGTAGAAATCTTAGCTAAACCTCAGACTGATAATAAAAATAAAATTGTTATTCTTGATCACGCTTTAGTGTTAAGAGACTCCACTGGACCTGCTCTAGACACATAGAAAACTTAAATTTACACCATAACAAATTAAACAGGTAATAACTGCAATAATAAAAAACAGAGAAATATATAAGGGGATAGCTTTATGTCAGACATTAAAAAGCAAAATTCAGAAAGCACAAGATTCATCTTCCTAATCACAATTGTTGCTACCTTGGGTGGCTTCCTATTTGGTTATGATAGTGGAGTCATAAACGGCACAGTCGATGGATTACAAAAAGCTTTTAATTCAACAAGTGTCGGCACTGGCCTGTCTGTATCATCAATGCTTTTAGGGTCTGCCGTTGGCGCCTTCTGTGCTGGTTGGCTTGCTGACAAATTTGGTCGGCGCAATATGTTAATCGTTGCAGCCGTACTCTTCATCATCAGCGCTTGGGGATCAGGCGTTGCAAGTGCCCCAGTTGAGTTCATTGTATACCGTATTTTAGGAGGTCTTGCTGTAGGTGCAGCCTCTGTCATGGCTCCAGCGTATATTTCAGAAATTGCTCCAGCAAGTACACGTGGACGCCTGACATCTATACAACAAGTAGCCATTATCTCAGGTTTGTTTTTATCATTTGTTTCAAATTATTTCTTGGCTAAAGCTGCAGGAGGGTCGACTGCAACATTCTGGAGTGGTTTTGAAACCTGGCGCTGGATGTTCTGGATGGAGCTTATTCCGGCAACACTCTTTTTAGTTCTCTTGTTCTTTATCCCCAAAAGCCCTCGATTTTCTATGTTTCAGGACGATGAATCCAGTGCTAAAAAAACATTACTCAAACTTTTTGGTGAGCCAAAAGCTTCACAAAAAATTGAAGAAATACGATCTTCTCTCGCCAGCGATCATAAGCCTGCACTAAGAGACACCCTGGCTAAAACTGGAGAGAAAGGGTTTGTTTTACGTTCAATTGTGTGGGTTGGTATAGGTCTTGCCATATTCCAGCAACTCGTTGGAATTAATGTTGTTTTTTACTATGGGGCTGTCTTATGGCAAGCTATTGGCTTTACCGAAAACGATGCACTTTTAATCAATGTTCTCTCTGGTGGCCTTTCGATAGCGGCAGTTCTAATTACATTGGCAACGATTGATAAGATTGGACGCAAGCCTTTTCTCATTTGGGGGTCCATAGGCATGTTCATCACACTAACTCTTGTAGCTCTTGCATTTTCACGAGGAGAACTTGTTGATGGCACCCTTCAATTACCAGGACAAATGGGTCTTGTCGCTTTAATCTCTGCAAATGCTTATGTGGTATGCTTTAATATGAGCTGGGGGCCAGTGATGTGGGTTATGCTTGGTGAAATGTTCCCTAACCAAATCCGCGGTTCTGGTTTGGCTATTGCCGGATTTGCGCAGTGGATCACTAATTTCGTAATCACATGGTCATTTCCAATCTTCCTATCAGGCATAGGTCTTGCAGCAGCTTATGGTATTTACGCCTTCTTTGCTTTGGTTTCTGTATTCTTTGTATTTTGGATGGTTAAAGAAACTAAGGGTAAAGAACTGGAAGAGATGACAGGTTAATAGATAAAAAAAAGGCATTATTAAGTGGTGCCTTTTTTGATTGCCAATTCAGATTTGTTTATGCTTAATTGCACAACTATACTGCTCTTGGCAAGTCACTAGTCGTTTATTAAAAATTGAGCATGGAATTATTTAAAAACTAAAAATTATTGCGTGTCAAAGTAGCCATTATAAAAATTACTTTGACAGTAAGATTTTAAAAAAATAAGAGTAAAGTGAAGCTTTTTAGAAAAATAATATTAAAACAATAATAAGCTAACAAAAAAAAGAAATTACAATGTCATATAAAACACTATTACTTATACTTAGCATCTCAACTATCGCCTCATGTTCAGTAAAAGAACTTGATGCTAGTAAAATTGTGGAAATAGACGGTTTACAATATGCAATTTCTGAAGATCCATTTGATGGAGTTCAGAAAGATTATTATCCTAACAAACAACTAAAATCTGAAATTAATTACAAAGATGGGCAAAAGCACGGACTTCATAAAGAGTTTGAAGAAGATGGCAAACCTGTCAAAAAAATTAATTATAAAAACGGTCAAAAACATAAAAGATATGAAGAATTCAATAATGGAATAATCATAGTTAGTGCAAACTACAAAGATGGAAGTCAAGATGGCCGATACGAAGCATTCCATGAAAATGGGGAATTAAAATTAAAAACAACCTACAAAGACGGAAAAGAAAACGGTAAATACGAAGCATTCCATGAAAATGGGGAATTAAAATTAAAAACACGCTATAAAGATGGAAAAGAAAACGGTAAATACGAAGCATTCCATGAAAATGGGAAATTAAAATTAACAGCAAACTATAAAGACGGAAAAAAAGATGGTCTTGCTGAACAATTTTTTACTAATGGAAAAATAGAATTTATAGAAAATTACAAAGACGGTGAAAAGGAAGGTATCCATGAAATTTACTCCCTTGAAACAGGTAATATTCAAAAAAGAGCTAACTATAAAAAAGGAGTTCTCCACGGTTTGTACGAGTATTTTACAGAAGATGGGTTGGTTTATTTAAAGGAAAATTACTCATCAGGGGATATGAATTATAATATTTACAACCTCCCTATATGCTCAGATCAAGGACAGGAATCATGGAATATTGACACTAGCAAATGGGATAATTGTTATGGTGTTGATGGTTCTTATACATTTTTTGAAGGTCGTTATGAAGATGGAAAAAGAAGTGGTTATGGGAGTATTACTTATGAGGAGTCAGGTTACAGTAAGATTGGTGAATGGGAGGATTATCAATTGAAGGATGGTATTGGTTTCGCTTCTGGTCAAGGTCAAGTTTACAAAGGTGAATTTAAAAATGGTTTATATAACGGAAAGGGTTCACTTAAACAAACAGCCGGGGAATTTTGCAGTGAAGGGTATTGTGATATTTTAGAGGGTTGGGAGTATAATGGATATTTTTTAAACGGTAACCGACACGGAGAAGGCACAATTACATACGACAACGGTGTGATAGAAAAGGGTACTTTTAACGAAAACACATTAGTGGTTTCAAATTAGTTAAATAATCTTGATTAGGACTAATAATTTAATGATAATAAAAACCTGCGGCGTCTAATCAGACAAAATTTTAAAATAAGAGATCAGGTGTTGCTAGACTCATAAGTTCATTCTGTTTTGACAAACCACTAGAAACTAATAAACAAATAGAGGTGAATTAATACTTTTGATGATATTTGTTATTTTAAGTAAAACATCTATGTTGAGTAGGGCATTGAAGGAAAAATGATTAAAAAAACTATTGCTTTATTTACGTTAATGCTCTGCGGAGTAAGTCACGCAGAAAATATGAGGGTTGCATTTACTGGTGATATAAACTCAAAAGAAGTAGCTTTATCCGAAGAATTAGAAAACTTTTTCACGAATAATGACTTACTCCTTTTTGGCAATCTCGAAACTGTAATTTATAATAAAGATCTTAAGTCTGTAAAATGTAAATCAAGTTCAAAAAATTGTTACGCATTCAAGCAAAATGAGCGTCTAGCAGAGAGACTAAATCACCTTGGCTATGACTTTTTAAGTACTGCTAATAACCATATTTATGACTTTGGAAATGACGGTTTAGACTCTACATATTCAGCTTTAGACAAATACAATATTATGTACTCTGGGCCGCAACAAAAGTTTTCTTATATATACAAAACTATGGAGCATAATAGCGCTTCTCTACGATCGGCTGGCATGTCACATACGTCAGGTATTAAAAAAATATGTTTTGCAGCTTTTTCTACAAATAGAGGTTACCAAAATATTATAGAAGTGGAAAAATCTAGTCGTTTTGTTTCGGAGTTGAAGAGTGAAAATGGCTGTAATTTTGTAGTGGTTTCATTTCACGGTGGTTGCGAAGGAAAAAAATTTACAACTGTGCCAGGCAAACAGGAATTTTGCTATGGAGAGAATAGAGGTGATGTCAGAAAATTCGCTCACACTGTAATTGAGAACGGGGCAGATGTCGTTTTTGGACACGGGCCGCATGTATTAAGGCCAACTGAAATATATAAAGGCGTTTATATATTTTATTCACTTGGAAATTTTTCGGTCAACAACAGAACTCGTGTTGATGGAATTTCAGGAGAGAGCTTTATTCCGATATTAACTGTTGATGAGAAATTTAAAGTTATTGATTATGAAAAAATATTAACTCAAATTGATAGAGGGGTCGTTAAAATAAGAAAGTAATAAATTACTACAACCCTTTTGGTAATAAAGAACCCGAAACTTAGTAGTCCGTCACAGGAAAAATTATAAACCTGAATTTATTTAAACAAAAACATTTCTTTACTTTAAACACCTATCTTGCGGAATATCAATTATTGTATTTACAGCAATAGTCTTTGGGTCATCCAAGTTATTTAATTTCATTAATTCTTTTTGATCAATACAATATTTCCTTGATAAAGCAAAAATTGTATCTCCACTTTTAAATTTATATTCAATATTTTCATTCTTGAGCTTATTCGAGTGAAATTTAGCTGCGTCTTTTTTCATTTGCATAGGAATAATTTTTTTTTCGTATGTGCATGAGTTCCCAGCCAAAACTTTAGGTGTTTGAAGGGGTTGTAAACTTTTAGATCTTGATTGAGCAAGCCTATACACCTGCTCATATGAAGCTGGATACCACATGTCGATGTTGTTTATACCATTAATATAGTAACAGTTTTTTAGAATATTTGGCTTTAAGGCATAACCTGTAAAAACAGTAGGGCTTTCTAAATTACTTTTTTCGAAATAATTTTTTTCTATTAAACCTAGACTTTTTTCGGCCGTATGTTCAAGCAACTGTGTATTTACATTTAGTTTTGAGTATAAAAACAAAGTTCTATTTGCTAGTTCTCTCGTAAATTCTATATTTTTTTGTTTGCCTAATCCCAATATTTTACTTTCTGACATATCATGAATTATTGGCCCCCCATGCCATATAACCAAGCTATTTCTGAGAACAATTTTTTTATCCGCAATTAAAAAAGGATAATTAGCACAACTAGAAATACATATGCGGTCAACAACAACAGAATCTACTCTATCGTAAAGAACCTCAGATATTGATAACCATGTATCAACATCACCCCCTGTTGAATTTAAAAATAGATAATCATACGACTTATATCTGGATAAAAGATTTAATAATTTTTGCCTTTTATCAAGATCTAATGAAAATCTTTCAAGCGACCCGTAGATACAAAGTAAATTTATAGTTTTTATTAAGTTAGGACTAAATGAAATAACTTCCACGCCTCCAGATGAGCTGGGATTATTGATAACGTCCGGATGTTTTTCCTGACACTTAGAAACATATTTTCTGATATTTTCCCTCTCAACTGCTGTAGTATTCGGGCTTGCGAGAGTATCTATCGCCATCAAGCAACTCATAGATATAAGTAAGTAAAAAAATCTTCTAACATTAAGATAAATATAACTAGCCATTTATATGTACTTATCTATCATATAAAGTTACTTTGGTATTAATATAGGCATTACTTCAACCCTTGGTATTGTAATATCTACTGCAATTCTTTCTCTACGTATTTCAATTGCTTTTCTTTTCTTATTTAATTCTGTTGTGGATAATGATTGCATTGCCAATTCAGCCTCTAATCTATTAAGCTCTATTACCTCAGACCTCATTTCTGAATTCACTTCAATTTTCGTTATTTCGATATTCACCGGCCGCCTACATGTGGCTACACCTTTTTCATCTTTAAAAATACATGGTTCCACAGCTATTCTTTTTATAAAGCTCTCCACAGATTGGGCATTAGCGCCAAATAAAAACTCTACACGGCGGTTTTTTGCCCTGCCTATGACCGTTCTGTTATCTGCAATTGGCGCCCCCTCCCCAAGAGATAAACGGTATATTGAAGCATTGTAAAATCCCCGCCTTGAAATAGCTTCAGCAACTTTATTAGCCCGCTTTAATCCAAGGTTATAGTTACTTGCTGAACCACCAGTTGAGTCTGTATGACCGACAATATACAAGGCTACATCAGCTGGTTCCTTAGCTAAATTATCTGAAATAATTCGTAATACTGGAAAAGCTTCAGTTTTAATCTCAGACTTTGCTGTATCAAAAAAAACATCTGTATCGAAAGTCACTCTTAACACAGGAATATCAACAGGATAATTTATTTGCTTATGCTCATCAGGTGCTAAATATTCAGTATAAAAATCTGGCTTTATACTACCTTTTGATAGTCTCAATAATCTATTTTTCCGATCAATATGTTCCACCATAACAGTCTCACTCGCATCAACAGGGCATGGCATATCTTTTGGAAGCCCTGGCGGCGGCCAGTTAGGTGGACAATCCTGTTTTATACTTGGTCTATAAAACTGATTATTTGATTCAGGTTTATACTGGTATTTTACCACATAGCCCTTAGATACCAATGTCTCTAAATTTCCTGAGCCATCATAAAAAGTGTATTGAACAGATAATGTTTTACCTAAATCATTGTCATTTATGATGTAACTTGTCGCATTAGGGTTACCAGTTGTTGTTCTTCCTTCGTTTAAATCAATGCCATTCGTAAGCCATTTATAGTGAACAAATTTACCAATTCCGTCGGGATCAGTTACAGAGCTCTTATCAATATATACAGTTTTTCCGGGGCTTATTAAGCCTTTTATTGTAACTACCCCTTTAGCTTTCCTATTATTAATTGTACTGCTTTTTTGATTACTATTATTTGGAATACCTTTTGATGGTGGATTTTTATTTGCATTTGCAACTTCATTATCAGTCTTATCCATATACCGCGTTATACATTGACCATAAGAACTCGTTCCTTTTATAAGTCCAAGGTTTTCACATTTTTCTGGAATGTATTCACCAAGATAATAGATACCTTTTTTTACTACACCATTTTTATATGTTGCTATACCCTCACCATGTTTTAAGCCATTTAAAAAATATCCATCATACTCATACCCCTCTTGCATCTCACACATTCCCCAAGCACAGACCTCTCCATCCGTTATTGTTAAGAAACCTTTTCCATTATAACTATCATTTTTAAATTCTCCTTTGTAATTTCCAGTATAAAAAATACTGAAACCCTGTCCTTGACGTTTCCCGCTTACAAAAAAACCTGTATAAGTGCCCCCCTCATAGAACTCTAAAGACCCATATCCGTTATATTTCCCTTTATCAAATCCTCCTATATACTTTCCTTCGCCAAATTCCCATTCACCATAGCAATTACTAAAGTCCTCCTTTCTATCCCTGGGCGAATCCGAATAGCGTTCTAATTTTGGACACAAAGGAAGGTCAAATATATTTGAAGCCTTCGCAGGCGTATAAGCGTGAGAGGAGTAATTAAAGCAAATACTCAACATAAAAGCTAATGGCACAGAAAACAGTCTTAGAACCATACATAAATTACAGAAAACATTAGCTAGGAAACACACTGATTTATATAAATTAATCAAAACTGCACCCACCTAATGAGGAGTAAATAAAAGAAACTAGTTGCTACCTCGGTCTGACATAAGGGCCATTCGGAATTTGAAACCCTCCTCACCCAGCCCTGGTACGTAACCAGTTGAGTCAGAGACATTGCCCGTAATGTCATTATCAGAAAGAGTGAATGATATATCTCTAAAACCTACAAAGGGCATCAATGACGTAAACTCAGGTTCGCCCCCGGGAGAGTCAGACCAAACCTGTGCAAAATCTCCAACATCAATGAATTTGCAACTAAATTTATCTAAACAAGTGAGAGTTCCTTCGAGAGGAACAAACTGAGACTTGAACATTTCAAGTTCAATCCAAGAATTAACAGCTCTATTATTTTTATCTAAAGATAAAGTCATTGTGATAGGGAAGTCAGCAAAATCTTTTCTTGCCGTATCTGGGAAAGAAATTGTTCCTTGATAAACCCTTAAACTATCAGGTATGCTTTTTAGTGGAAGAGCGCCGTTAATACCAGTCATTGTGAGAATATTACCTCGTGAGGCAAGAAAGAGTGATTTTAAATAATCCTTCGTTGCATTTGATGTTTCGCCGCTTACACCAAGAATATGAATTTCTGATAAACCCAAATCGGCACCCCACCCCAAAGCATTAGCTTTTCCTTCAGCTCTACCCTTTTTTGAGTCATTTATATCAA
>Ga0209308_10003006_pt1:0-7500 | contig 14128 bp, 17 predicted proteins | sample COGITO_mtgs_1204_3_FD_184806 | JGI IMG/M metagenome (GOLD analysis project Ga0209308, IMG submission 184806) | Pelagic marine microbial communities from North Sea - COGITO_mtgs_120405 (SPAdes) (version 2) | ecosystem: Environmental > Aquatic > Marine > Epipelagic ...
ATACAATAAATGATAATAATACAATAAATGATAATAATACAATAAATGATAATAATACAATAAATGATAATAATACAATAAATGATAATAATACAATAAATGATAATAATACAATAAATGATAATAATACAATAAATGATAATAACAGTAATTCAAGTAGTAATTACGCAAACAACAATAACAACGGCATGAGCAACAATAACAACGGCATGAACAATAAAACAATTAGATATAAAAAAATTTCTTATAATGATGTAAAAAGCCAATTTAATCAATCATATGAACAAGATACGGTTCATCGGTATTCTTCCGCATTAGATATTCTTGCCAGTTATTTAAAAGGACAAAAAACCATCTATATGGAATCCCGTTCATATACAGTCGGTCTTCTGAATTGTTTAATGCTGCCCGCCATTTTTTTATCCGCGGTTGTCAGTGTGGTGCAAGCCTCTTTAAAAGATAATCCACACGGCGAGATCGCCTTATCGGCTATTTCTGCTTTTGTTGCCTTTATATTATCAATTATTAATTATTTAAAATTAGAAGCTTCCTCTGAAGCACATAAAATATCGTCACATAAATATGATAAATTACAAACTTATGTAGAATTTCAATCTGGGCAAGTTTTATTATTTAGCGACCCGTTGCTTACTTCTGATAATGTTCTTCGTCAATTAAAAGAACACGAACAACTTATCCGGTCGTCGTGTAATCAAGAGGACGGGCCGGATAAAAAGAAAAAATGGATTTCTAACCAGTGCAAAATATATGCAAATGATCTTTTTAGTAAACGCCAAGAAATTGAAAAATCATTTATTAAGGATATGGCGGGTAAAATTAAAAGCATTGAAGAAAAAATTGCCGAAATTAAAGAAACAAATCAATTCCTTATTCCACGGAAAATACGGTATAAATATCCGATTATTTACAATACAAATGTATTTTCTATTATTAAAAAAATTGATGATTACAAATCAAAAACCTTAACAAATTTAAAGAATCTGAAAAACGAATTGCGCTTTTTAAATGCTTTACAAAAAAAAACAAATTATAAATTAAATCCACACCATACCCAACGTTATACTTTTCTTTTCCAGCAAAAGAAAAAAATTATACACACGCTTTTGTTTTTAAATACGGCTTTTTCTATGATTGACCGTATGTTTCAACAGGAAATTCTTAACGGAAAACTACGCCAAAAATATTGGTTACGTTTTAAACTTAATGATTTTTTATCATGTTGTTGTTGTTGTAATTATAGTTGTCTTCCTGCAGCTTATATTGAACCCGAAAAAAGTGGTGGTAATATTTTACAAAATTTGATGTGCTTTGATAAACACATTGGAATGAATGAAGACGATGATGATGATAACAATATGAATATGTTTGTTAACGATGATTCAAAATTCTATAATAATAACAACAATACGAATAATAACAATACGAATAATAACAATTGGAATAGCAAAAAAACATTTATAAATAAATCTAAACGAAGAATGTCAAGTGATCATAACGCTTTATTTTAGTGTTCTAATATCAATTTGAATGATTTGATTCGTATATATAGATGTAACCATAATATAAATAATATGTTCATTGTCGTTTTCTTCTTTTAGTTTTAAAAATTGACTTGTCAACTCGGTTGGTAAACATGAATAGGGGGCATATGAAACATCTACATTATTACTTTTTAGTACGTTTTCCTTTAAATTAATTATTAAAATTCCTTCGCCTTCATTTTCAGCTGTTCCTCTTGAATGTTTTAAATATATTTCTAATAATCCTGATTTGTTGTTATTTATAAATTGAAGAGCTAATTCCATTTGAAATTTTTCAATTTCTTCTTTTTCTTCTGCATTCAATTCTTTTATTTCTTCTGCATTCAATTCTTTTATTTCTTGCTGTTCTTCTTGTGGCTGTTCTTCTTGTGGCTGTTCTTCTTGTGGCTGTTCTTCTTGTGGCTGAACTTCTTGTGGCTGAACTTCTTGTGGCTGTTCTTGATTGTCCATGATTATTATAGTATTTATTATAGTATTTATTATAGTATTTATTAAATTCTTTTTAACTATTAAATTATTAAATTATTTAAAGTAGTTTTGAATTAAAAAAAGATTTAATATAAAATTATGTTTTAAATGTTAATAAATGTAAATGTTAATAAATGTAAATGTATGCATTACTAACAGCATTGCCAGGGACGATAATTAAGCGCATTTTCATTAAATGCTTTCCAATCATATGAATCACTGCAAATTTCTTCGTTTTTTATTTTAAAATCACGAATCGCATCTAACAACATAAAATTTGAAATATATTCATCGTCCATTAAATTTTCTGTAAATGACTGAAATTTTCTCTTCAATAGCGGTGATAATTCATTAAATACTTTCTTTAAGTCATCTGTATATTTCTTATCAGATGGTTCATAATTGCGAATATCACGGTATGGGTTTAAACTCATTTTCGATAAGCGTGTAATAGTATATACAATAATAAATTGTTTAATATATTATTTTAATTTTGTATATTATTATTATTTTGTATATTATTATATAAACAGTAAATACCATAATAATTACAGAATGAATGTGTTTATGATGATATATAATCCAAGTGGATATAATAAAATTAGCCCTCTATTTGAAAATGTTGTTAAAAAGGTATCTGACTATATTGAAAATCCTCCGTATATAAAAACAATAGATAAACAATTAAATTTTTCTATTGATAAATATGACTCAAAGAGTGCTGGGTTAAATGGCGATTATAACGATTTTTTTATCTACACCGATTTGAAAACCAATAAAGAATTTATTATATCAGCAAACGAGGAAAAAATAAAAGCATTTTGTGCTTATATTAACCGCTTAACAAATTAATATTTTATAATATTATAATTTTATAATTTTATAAAATTAAAATACTTTTTATACATTATGATGATGATGATGATGATTTAATACCCAATACACGATACAGCACTGTGCATACTATAAAAAATCCCCATAAATTGAATATTATATTTGCTGACTTATCGGTTATATCAATTCCAACGAATTTTAATGGAGTAAATAAAAAAATCCATGGCCCCCACCATTTTTTTTCATGCCATAGTTTTCTTTCTATTCGTGTTAAAATGCAGCCTTTAAAATATAAATGCATTAGAAAGATAATTAACCATATAAAACAACTAAAATAATAATAATTATTTATTTCACCAAAAAATATATACATTAATGGTATTCCCGTTAAAATCCAATGAATTAACACTACTATAAACCCATTTATTCCATCATTTTTTGAAATATTTAATGATTTTAATAAATTTTCCGTATATTCTATAATTTGTTTTGTATGTTTTTTTCTTGTTTCCAATGAAAGAGAGAATAAATCGGCTATTGTCATTATTCTTCTTTATTATTCTTCTTTATTATTCTTCTTTATTATTCTTCTTTATTATTCTTCTTTATTATTCATAAACATATTATTCTTTCTTGATAATATCGTATATGATTTTCTATATAACTATATATATCTTCTTCTTCTTCTTCTTTATTTATATCACCAATTGTAAATGTTGTTTTATATAATATATCACCATTTACTACCGGAATAATTACTTCTATAATATTCATATTGTAATTATAATTTATAGTAAATTTATCAAATGGATAATTGTCTTTATTATTGCTATATGTATTACTTACTGAGTTATTATTTTCATCTTTTTTTTTATTTACTAACACTGAAGAAGACGAAGATGTTATTTTTTCCCACTTATTTTGAAAAAATATTTCATTTATTTTACTAATAACTTTATCTATGTGATTTCTTTCTTTTTCATATGCTAATATCATTTATACTTCTTTTTATACTTTATACTTTTATACTTTTATACTTTTATACTTTATACTTTATACTTTATACTTTATACTTTATACTTTATACTTTATACTTTATACTTTATACTTTATACTTTATACTTTATACTTTATACTTTATACTTTTAAACTTTTATACTTCTTTTTATTTAATTAAATAAAAATTAAATAAAAATTAAATAAAAATTAAAAATTATTTCATATAAAATACTTTTTAATGCAAACGGTGAGGTTCGAACTCACGAAGCATATACGCACAAGAACTTAAGTCTTGCCCCTTTGACCGCTCGGGAACGTTTGCTATTGTATTTTATATGAAAAAAACCATTCATTCATATCCGTATGGGGACTCGAACCCCAAACCTCGAGCTTAGAAGGCTCGCGCGCTATCCAATTGCGCTATACGGACATTCTCCTTTGTCCGTATGGACAATTTTATATATGTAATAATCTTTATACTGTTTTTATTTTATACTGTTTTTATTTTATACTGTTTTTATTTTATACTGTTTTTATTAATTTATTTAAATATAATTAAAAATTGAATAAAACATAAATAATAAAACATAAATAATAAAACATAAATAATAAAACATAAATAATAAAAAATAAATAATAAAACATAAATAATAAAACATAAATAATAAAACATAAATAATAAAAAAATAAATAATAAAACATAAATAATAAAACATTATTAACAATATGGCGTATATCTTGTCTTTGGATGATGATGATGATGCTAATGTAAAAAATGAATTCTTTATGGAAAAGGATTATAATGAATTTAGTATAAATAATAATAGTGCTGATATTGATACTGCTGCTGATATTGATACTGCTGCTGATATTGATACTGCTGCTGATATTGATACTGCTGCTGATATTGATACTGCTGCTGCTAATGATTATATAATGTTGTTTAAAAACGCGTGTAGAACAAAAAATAGAATTATAACGCAAGCAAAATATAAAAAAGAGGAATCTTGTGCTATTTGTTTAGAATCCATGTTTAATAAACGTGTATTGCATACGCCATGTAATCATTTATTTCATTATAGATGTATTACGACCCTTTACAACAGTAATCAAAAAACAAAATATAATTGTCCTTTGTGTCGTGCAAATAATTATTCTGCTTTAAAACCGTTTGGGTATACACCATACATTAATATATATGACGAGGATGAACTTTTTAACAACGAACTTATGATTTCAGTAAATTATATTCTATATAATGAGGATCATTACAATGATATTATAACAAATGAAGCGACATTATTAATAGGAACATTTGCTCATATTATATGTCAAACGTTTTCACCTGTTTGTTTTCGTAGCATTATTTCTACTTACCCCATAATAGATTTAAATGAACCTGCTACTATTTGTCCTATTTGTATATCGAATTTTATAGCGTATTTATACTCCTCTTCCTCTTCTGAAAATCAAATAAATAGTTTTACTTTGTATATTATTCAACAATCTTTTATTAATTCTCCGACCATCGTTTATCATATTAAAGATATGCTTCTTGACTTACTTCAATTTAATACTTTACAAGAAGTAATGTCTTTTATTTATCCTGAAATATAATATCCTTTATTTTATGAACTCTCCTCCTCTTTAAATTCTTGTATTTATATTTTTTTTGTTTTTTTTTTGTTTTTTTTTGTTTAATAACCTATCGGCGGCCAATTTTCATGATCTGGAAAAAATCTACATTCATTACACCATTTTTTATTATCTTTTATAAAATGTTCTATATCTTCTATTGTCATTTCTTCTCTACATTCTTCACATAACTCTATTTCTTTATTTTCTTTATTTTCTTTATTTTCTTTATTTTCTTTATTTTCTTTATTTTCTTTATTTTCTTTATTTTCTTTATTTTCTTTATTTTCTTTATCTATCTTAACATTATCCATTATATAAAATATATTATATATTTTATATTATATATTTTATATATATATTATAATGAAAACAATTAAGAAAAAAAATATATATAGTAGGAAAAAAAATATATATAGTAGGAAAAAAAATATATATAGTAGGAAAAAAAATATATATAGTAGGAAAAAAAATATATATAGTAGGAAAAAAAAGGGTGGATATACACGAATAATGAAAGAAAAGATTGAATCAATAAATAATCAAAATCAATTAGCATGTTCTTTAAGAGAAGATAACGTATTGAAAAATTTTTCTATTGAAATATTTTGGAATTTACTTAATTTAGTAAAAAAAATTCATCCAACGCAATATAAAGTTAAAATAAAACAGTCTATAACTATTAAAAAAAATGAACAAAATGTTGTTACAAGTATTGGTTTTGAGGCGAACGAATTAGATCAAATACTGGATTCATTAGAAAACAAATTATTTGGTAGATTTATTCAAATTGGCGTTTTATATAGTAAACCACATGCGGTATCCGCCGCTCTTACCTTACTCAATAATGAAAACTATCAAGCGGAATACATTATACATGATGAATTTTTATTTAATGAATTTATAAAAAAATTAAAAATAATTTTTTGTTTACCAGATAATTTTACAGATGAGAGTTTTAAGAATTTATATGAAGAAGCAACAAAAATTGAAGATAAAAACAAAAAAGAAAAAACTATTAGGTCATTTAATATGCTAATTGTTAAAATAATGCATACGGACAATGATATTAAATCTGTTATAAATAAAAATTATGGAAGAGAAATATTTACCAGAAATCCAGTTTCATCGGATCACCAAAAAACTCCTATAAATATTAGTGAAACATATAAATGTTTTGATGATATAAAGGGTAATGAAATATATGATGTTTCCAGTTATTTAGATCTTAATAATATATTTATAGAATATTTATTCAAATCATATGATAGAATTCTTATTGGTGGAATTTCGGGGTCGGTTTATTATTTATACTTTATGGTATTTCATATATTAAGAGATAAATATAAAAAGACAGATGCTTTATTATTAAAGCTATTATCTATTGCTGTAATGGATTATGTGCCTTTATGGCATAGCCTTGAAGAAATTTTATTAACTTATTCAGTACTGTTAAATCATGAGGATAAAAAATATAATATATATAAACTTGACGAAGACCCTTTAGATTATTATAAAAATTTATTTTCTATATTTTAACCATTATTATTATATAATATTATTATATAATATTATGTCATTATTTGAAAATTTAGTTATTACCGAGTTTGACATACCTCAGTCTATTCGTAATAGATTTAATAATTTAAGACCCAATGAAATTAGTTTTGTTCAAAAATCAATATTTGAATGTTTAAATTATTTGATTTCAAATAATAAAATAAAATTATCAAGACAATTTAATGATGGATATGTACACAGAGCAGGAACATTAAAAAGCGGAAACTCTATTGATGGATTTATGCCTGTTTCAAAAGCAAAAGCATCTGGGTGTGGTGATATGTTTTGGGATACTGAAGCAATATGGTTTGGTAAAGAATCTCTTCCACGATATATAGGAATTAACGAGGAAAATCCGTACGGGTTATTATCATGTAGACAATTAAAAAATATTGATAATATAGATAATACTATATTGGCATTTATAAATTTAAGTACAAAA
>Ga0209308_10003006_pt1:10000-14128 | contig 14128 bp, 17 predicted proteins | sample COGITO_mtgs_1204_3_FD_184806 | JGI IMG/M metagenome (GOLD analysis project Ga0209308, IMG submission 184806) | Pelagic marine microbial communities from North Sea - COGITO_mtgs_120405 (SPAdes) (version 2) | ecosystem: Environmental > Aquatic > Marine > Epipelagic ...
GATTGTAGATATTAATCAAACGACGATTTGTCCCGGAGAGATTCAATCAATTATGGATTATGAAGAATTTGAAAAAAATAAACATGCTATTCAGTGTTATCGTCCAGTATTAAAGGGAAAAAAAGTTCGGTTTTATAGATTGGATAAAACTACTACAGGAGGGGAAGGAAATAAGGTTATGATGTCCCAAGAAAATCGTATTTACCCCGATAACCAGGAGGAATTAAGGATGACTGATAAAGAAATTATGAAGCAAGTAAATTATTCATTATTAGAACATAACACCTGTTATTATGCGACTATCGTTAACTCCAGTGACTATAAGACCAACGATGACGGTGGCGAGAATTGTACAAAAGAAATTTATAAAATTATTTTGACTTATGTTACCAAGATTGATAATCCTACACTAAAGGTTCCTCAATTTCTATTACACGATATTAAACCCATCTTTAAATATCGTGCAAATTTTAATTGCTGTTCCGAGGATAAGGGTCCAAATAATAATGCTATGCATGTGTTTAATACTGAATTTAATATTAATAACAACCAAAATAATGGTATCGTCTTTTATAGAAATGACGGACAACCTTTTGAATTTTGGACGCCTGCTTACAGTATAATTAAATCCCAAGAAAAACCATATTATATTCCGACGCCAGAATATTATATTATGTTGTTAAACAGTTACCCGATAGGCGATACCTATAAAAAATTCTTTCATGATTTACATTATGATGTAGATCTTTATTTAGAATCTTATCCTCAACATACACATCTCTTTGAACTATTTGAAACTAAATTAGACATGTATACTACATTAAAGGTAAAACAAATCACGAATCGTAGTAATGAAGATAACCTTGATTCTCATGATTATGACGATACGAAAAATTACGACGAATTAAAAATTAAAATTATTAAACAATTATTAAATATTGATTGTGACGAAACGGTCTCAAAGTGTGGACGAGATAATCAATGTAATTGTGCAAGTGCAGTGCCTTGCAATTATAAATTCTTAAAAACACCTGAACAAATTATTGCCATCTTAAACAATGAAACTAATGCTTATTTAATATAATTTATTCATTTATTCATTTATTCATTTATTCATTTATTCATTTATTCATTTATTCATTTATTCATTTATTCATTTATTCATTTATTCATTTATTAATTTATTAATTTATTAATTTATTTAATAATAGTCCACTCATTATACCTGCGCTATTAAATATTATATCTTTGTTGCTGGACGACCACCATTGTTCATATTCAACCGTACCATTTTCTAAACGCGTTCTTTTAAATTTCAATTCTTGGCCTAACGGCGTCATCATATATTTAAGTAGCCATTCAACACACTCCCACGCTACACCCAGCATAAACAAATGATGCCAATACTGCGGCCATATATATGAAAAAATAAAAAAAGAAATATAATGACTAATCGGCCACCATGAACAGCAATTTTTACCGAACAATGGCATCGTTATTATTTTTTTATTTAATGGCTCATTATCCACTAATTTATCTTTGTAGATTTTTTTAAGAATAATATAATATAAAATTATTATTACTGCAAGAGAGATTAAGGTTAGATATAAATACTGTAAATCCTTTTTCATTTTCATTTATATAATATATAAAGATATTTATTAAAGTATTATAATATTATAATATGGATCATAAAGAGGGCGATATACACGAATTAGTAAAAAAAATATTTTCAAAACCACCCGAACCTCCTAACAGCATTTGTGTTTCTTTTGATAACTATACATTAAAAGAAACCTTTGAAGATATTTTAACTTTTTTAGTGGAAGGATTAAAAATTAAATACGCAAACGAAGAAAATAAAGTTGATTTATATACTATGACTGACGAACAAATGCAGCATATAAATAATTACATGAATAGTATAGGTTTAACCCTAAATTTACAACTGTTTAATATAGTTGAATGGCTTTTTGATAAAAGTAGAACTTATATTCCATACAATATTCTTGAACTAACCCAAAATACGAAATTACCCGAACTAAAACAAGTTTTTTTAATTCACGATAAGGCTTGTTTGGTTTCATTTGATTTTATTACGATTCCTTATCACTTGCATTTATAGGATCACTTGCATTTATAGGATCACTTGCATTTATAGGATCACTTGCATTTATAGGATCACTTGCATTTATAGGATCACTTGCATTTATAGGATCACTTGCATTTATAGTTTCATTTACTAAAGATCTAATTAACTGTTTATGTTTATTATATAAGCATTTAAAATTTTCTGTTTTATTTTTTTTATCATTTTGTATTATTTCATTTATTTTATACTGAATTAAATATGATTTCATTATATTTTTAATGTTCGATTGATGCATTATTACATTATAATATTCCTCCCACTTATATACCATCGTACCTTTTTCTTCTTTATTTAACTTTATACTTGGGTATTTTATCATATGCATTAGTATTTTATCCGATTCATTATTGGGTACATTATTATCCATTATTATTTTGATTATTAATATTAATATATATATATGTGTATCTTATTCTATTGGCATTAAACCATTTTCAATTTTTATTTATTTTATTTATTTATTACTAATATTTTTAAATGAAATAAATATTAATGAGAGATTATTTAATATTTATTATTTATTATTTATTATTTATTATTTATTATTTATTATTTATTATTTATTTATTTATTATTTATTATTTATTTATTATTTATTATTTATTTATTATTTATTATTTATTATTTATTATTTATTTATTTATTTATTTATTATTTATTTATTTATTACTAATATTTTTAAATGAAATAAATGTTAATGAGAGATTATTTAATATTTATTATAAAATTGAAGTATAAAATATCATCTTATTCACTTTATATATAAACCATCATGGACGACAATCATATTCCCAAAACACGAAAAGGAAAAAATGGATTAAAAAAAGACCAACGCATGAAAGCCCAAAACGATTCTATATTCGGCAGTAAAAAACATGTTAGATTAAAGGAAAAAATGATGGAATCTGTTTCGTTAACTAATATGAATATGAATAAGGGTAAGGATAAGGATAAGGGTAAGGGTAATGGCAAGGGTAAGGATAAGGGTAAGGGTACTAATAAATAGTTGGGTAATAATTTTGGTAAGGATGTGATAGGATGCAATCTAACATTTTTTCCCGCCGATTCAAATACTTTTCATTATTCAACGGAATACGGTGCAATCTACAAATAATTGGCAAATGAAATTATGTGGAAATGAGTGACAAAATGAGAAATGAGTGACAATTTGAATATTATGTGGAAATGAGTGGCAAAATGAGAAATGAGTGACAAATTGAATATTAGGTGGAAATGAGTGGCAAAATGAGAAATGGGTTACTTGTTTATTCCTCCGATTCAAATACTTTTCATAAATAGCAGATAAATAGCAGGTTAATAGCAGATAAATAGCAGGTTAATAGCAGGTTAATAGCAGATAAATAGCAGATAAATAGCAGGTTAATTGCAGGTTAATAGCAGATAAATAGCAGGTTAATAGCAGGTTAATAGCAGATAAATAGCAGGTTAATAGCAGATAAATAGCAGGTTAATAGCAGGTTAATTGCCCCTCTTATTATAGTGTGCAATTTAACATTTTCCAGCCGGTTCAAATACTTTTCATATATTTCCCACTATATTTCCCACTATATTTCCCACTATATTATAGAGTGCAATCTAACCTTTTTTACACCCGATTCAAATACTTTTCATTTATCAACGGAATACGGTGCAATCTGCAGATAATTGGCAAATGAAATTATATCGAAATGAGTGACAAAATGAGTAATCGGTGACAAATTTAATATTACGCCGAAATGAGTGTCAATATAATAAAATAATGATTAAAAAATTAATGGTTCATAGAAATAATTTTTTATACATTATTTATACATTATTTATACATTATTTATACATTATTTATACATTATTTATACATTATTTATACATTATTTATACATTATTTATACATTATTTATACATTATTTATACATTATTTATACATTATTTATACATTATTTATACATTATTTATACATTATTTATACATTATTTATA
>Ga0209308_10003020_pt1 | contig 14080 bp, 10 predicted proteins | sample COGITO_mtgs_1204_3_FD_184806 | JGI IMG/M metagenome (GOLD analysis project Ga0209308, IMG submission 184806) | Pelagic marine microbial communities from North Sea - COGITO_mtgs_120405 (SPAdes) (version 2) | ecosystem: Environmental > Aquatic > Marine > Epipelagic ...
TCCTCTTTCCCACCTGATGAAAACTTTAACGAGAGAGATGATGATTCAGACTTTGACGTTTATTCAGAAGAAGATTTAGGGACGATGAAGACGATGGAGTTAAGAAGAGCAGCAAAACGAAGAAAAGAAGGGGGCGTGAATACTACCACCACGACTGCCGATGATGATGATGCGATAGATTTTGATCGGACGTTAGCTTTAGGTAAACGACTTGAGATTTATATGATTTTATTTCTTACTCATTTTATATTACACAGGATCTTCCGGATGGCTGTTCATATACTACGTCGGGGTGATTAAAGTTTTGAGAAGAGAAGGTTACGCGGAGTACGTTTTTATGTGTCGTCGTGTACCTTCTTTTAACGACGACGAGGAGTTTACGTCGTGGTTTTGTTTCTTTCTTTCGTTTCGCGAAACGACGATCTTTTGTTTTAGTACGAGAGAGACGATGAGAAAGAAACGGTCGTCAAAGTCTTTGAAAATTTTCCTCTTCTTTCGCGAGCTCTGTGAATAGAGAAGAGCGTGAGTTAAGTCATGAATCAACACTCGCTCACTAAAGTTCCCTTCTCTTTCTTCTCTTAAATCGTTTTCGCTCTGCGTGTTATTACTAAAACAGAAACACGAAAGTTATTGGATGTTCCGGCGGCGCTTTAATCGGCTCTTTACTTTTTATGCCGACGGTGGATTTGGACGCGTTGGCGGTGTACGCCTACCTGTGCGCGACGCGAGCGAGAAGTTCCATTTTAGGCGCTTTCCAGTTAAGGTATTACGTGCAAGGCGCGATTCGAGAGTTTGCGCCGGATAACGCGCACGAATTGTGCACGAATAAGTTGGAGATGAGCATCACGAGAATGACGCTGAGAGGATTGAAAAATTTACGGTTGAAAGTGTTCGAGACGTACGAGTTTTTTGTGAGAGCGTTGTTGTGTTCGTCGAACATCGTGCCTTTGAGTGGGTTGCCGATGTGGCTGAAAGGTCACGGATTGTGTTTAGACGGCGCGTTGACGGATATTCAATACGTCAGCGGGTTCAAACGGTCCGGGACGTTTTCAAAGTTGCACTGTCGACGGAAACACGGGAGGAAGTTGATCGTGGTGAGTCCGTTTTATAGCTCGCGAGCGGATATTAAGCCGTCGAAGTTTGTGCCGGTGTGGTGGTGCTTTTTCCCTCCAGAGCAGTATAAGATGAAGATATTGTTCGAGATGGCGCAAAAAGACGCGAAGAGTTGGATCAAGAAACAGAAGAAGAAAGAGGAGGAGAAGAAGTCGTCCGGGTTGGAAAGGGCGAGGCGCGGGTTGACCGAGAATCAGCCCATAACGACGAATAATAGAAATATATCTTCTCCGGAAAGTAATGGAGGTGCGACAAATACGACGGGCGAAACCTCGGATTCCGACGACGACGACGACGACGGAGAAGAGGAAGTAGAAATGAAGGATTCGTTGGAGACTTTACGAGATTCGTCGAGGAACTCGTCGCAAAATTCGCTCCAGGATTGGTACACCGAGTGTCAAGAATGGGCTTCGCAAACGAGTGAGTTTGCGGCGAAACGCGCGGCGGCGGCAAAAGCGGCGGCAGAAAAGGCGGCAAAGAAGCACGCGGAAACGTGGACGGAGTTTGCGGAGAGAGAAAAACGCATCATCAAATCGTTTTGGTTTCGAGCGTCCGCAACGGCGCAAGAGGCGGTGGATCGACTGACGCACATGGGCCGATCGAGCTTGACGAGCACGCCGATTAAAAAGAAAAAGAAGAGAAGATCCACTGGAGAAGACGAATTTTACGACGCGAACGAGCAAGGTGGATACGAGAGCGAAAGTAGCAGGCGATCGTCATTTGATGGTTTTTTACGCGACAACGCGCACGAAGCGTTCATCACCGTGGGCAAAGGCACGATTAAAATTGAAAAGTTAATTTTGCAACTCATCGCGTGCGTCATCGTGTACGCCGAGTGCGCTTTACAGGCGGCATTTTTCTTCGTCTTGGCGATTGTCTCCGGCATTTTACGCGTGAAAGGTAACGAGAAAAATTGGGAACGGTTTTATACCTTTGCGAAGCCGATGCCGAGACTGTTGATGCACTCGGTGCCCGGGATACCGAACACGAAGAAAGTTGACGAGAGAACGAGTAAAATCCTCGGGAATTCCTGCGCGACGTATCGGGTTCTGTGTTACTTGATTCACGCGCCGACAGAGCATTTCGAAACCGCAAAAGTGAGCGGCTACGAGACGAACAACTCATCCATGAGTGAGGGACCCACAAATTAATAATACAAAATTGTCTGTCGCGAACGGTGAGATACCGGACGACGACGATTTTTTAGAGAAGGCACACGCATAACTATAGTAATAGGAACGCAAAATTTTAGTAAAGCATAAAAATAGTATCATCACATACGCATCATATGCCTTGTATTGTGTGCTTTCGTTCGTGTGTTTAATACAGAGTCCTCGAATATATTGTGAATTAAAACTCTCTTTTTTTGAGAAGGGCAAGAAGATTACCACCAAGCTTTCTCGCCATCCGTGCCAGCCACTCGAATACCATCCGAACCGGCCACGATGACTTGGTAACTCATCCCAACGAACAAACCGTGATCGACGACACCAACGGTATTTTTCAAATCGCTCGCGGCTTTGTTCACGTCCTTAATCGGCGCCTTAAAGTGTAAATCGACGATGTAGTTCCCGTTGTCGGTGACGGCGACGTTATCGCCGTCCGGCTTGTTCGTCGAGCTCGAGCCCATGCGAATAACTGCTTCACACCCAGCTAAACTCGGCAACTCCGCGATTGTCCTCGCCGTGTGCTCGTGACAAAACGGGGTAATTTCCACCGGCAACGGAAACCCCGGACCTAACCCTTTGCACAACTTGGATTCGTCGACGATGACGATGAACTTCTTCGCCATCACTTCCACCATCTTCTCTCTCAAAAGCGCACCACCGCCGCCTTTCACCAACGCCAAGTCCGGGTCGACTTCATCCGCTCCATCAATCGCCACGTCCAACTTACTCTTCTCGTTCAGCGTGCACAAAGGAATGCCCAGGCTTTCCGCTTGCTCTCGCGTTCGTTCCGAGGTTGGAATAGCCACGATATCTTTCAACTCCCCGGATTTCAACTTTTGCCCCAACCGTTCGACGGCAAAATACGCCGTCGATCCGGTGCCTAAACCAACAACCATCCCTGAGAGGACGTGATCGTCCACCGATTTATACCCGACGAGTTTTTTCAGCTCGTCTTGCGACATTTGCGCTTTCGTGGTCGTCATTGATGATGATATCTTTCTGTTGTTTGATGATAATCTTCTCGAAAATGTAGTCGTCGTAGTGCTTTGTCTGGATGCGAGATGAAAAGTTGTCGCTTGAATCGTCGTCAACATTATATGTTATAGTTGTGTGTGTGTGTGTGTATATATAGTATATCTAACACAGAGAGAGAGAGAAAACGCGAGAGATGTATTACGTGTGCGTGTGTTTAAAGTGCAGATGCACAATAATATTATCCAAAAGAGCAGAAAGAGCAGAAAGAGCAGAAAGAGCAGAAAGAGCAGAAAGAGCAGAAAGAGCAGAAAAAAGTAAAAAAAAAATTAAAAAGCAGATTAATTTTCTTTGTAAAAAAGGTCGACGCTTCATAAAAAACGCACGCGCACCAAAAAATTCATCAAACTCTTGTTAGTATTCTATAGTACTAAAAACAAGGACGATGTTTTGGAGAGGTTGAGAGAGATTTAGAGAGAGGACGAGGAACGCGAGGAGGATGCGACGACAGCGACAGCAACAATTTCAACGCGGTGGTGGGGCGGACGACGAGAATGATGCTTCTGCTGATGATGATTTTGATGTCAACGTGATGAACAAAAACGAAGATGATGATGAAGAAAAAGATTTGGAAAAAGGGGCGATGAAACCACCGGCGTTACCGAGACCGATGCGACTTTTGGAAGAGTTGAAAGAGAAAATGATGACGTGTGCTCACGAAAACGCAAATGGGACGACGACGAGCAGCAAATACGCGAGCATCGAGTGCGAGTTGAGCTCGTGGAGAGAGACGGAAATTATTCAATTTTTGGTGGAGAAGATTCGGAAAAATTATTACGCGAAGACGACGACGAACAACGAGGATGAAGACCCGATACGAGTCGGACGGGTGTTCACGGCAGTCAACGAAGGCGGTCTGGCGGTTTTAGTTGGAGAGGAACTGAGAGATAAACGGAGTTTAGGATCGGTCGTGAGAGCCGCGGCGGCGGCGTCGGCGGCGTCGGCGGAGAAGAAAGACGAAGAAGATACGAGTAGCGAAGGGGGGGCAAAGAAAGAAGGGACGAAGAAGAAAAATAGCGACGAGAAGAATAAGAAAAAGCTCGCAAACGTGCCGAAGATTGCAATCGCGACGTTAGAGTCGCCGGTGAATTTAGGCGCCTCGGACGGGAGAAACGCCAGAGTGGTGTGTTTGGTCTTAGTTCCGATGAGCTCGCAAACTTTACACGGAAACCATCGACACAGTTTTGAAGAGCTTCATCGGAACAGCGCTTTACATAACGACGGCGGTGACGACGACAACGATAAAGACGCGCTGTTTGGCCTGGACCGATGGAATAAAATCGCGTGCATAAAAGCCGCGTTTAGAAGTTTATCGAGAGACACAGATTTTGTCTCCGACGCGAGCGATTTCAAAAGACTCCACTCGCACGCGAAGAAACATTCCAGATTGCCGCACGCTTTTGACGTTCTCTCCGCAGTCATGCACGGGGACAGCACGGACGATAAAGTGCGTTTGTTGAGTGCCAAGCAAAGAGTCCTGGACGCGTGGGAAGACGCCGTGGAAGTCTTGAGATTGTCCCATAGGAATTCGTTTTTGACTTCCATAGAACACAGGAAAAAGAACGCGAAAGATACGAACGCGAACACTAACAGCTCGTACGAAGCCGAGCGAACGGGGAGATTTTGCGGTGGAATCATCGATGATATTAAACGACGTTCGTTAGTGTACGCGAGCGATTGGATGGATGGACTACAAACAGTCAAGACGATAACGGCGACTTTGTACATGTATTTCGGGTGCTTAGGACCGGCGATTGCGTTTGGAGGGTTGACGTACGAGGAAACCGGCGGTAAACTCGGCGCGATGGAATTTTTGCTCTGCCAGGCTTTTGTCGGCATCGTTTGGGCAATTATCGGTGGTCAACCCGAGTTAGTACTCAGACCAGCCGGTCCGCAAACGGTTTTCATCATCGAGCTTTATCGACTCTCGACGACGAAGGCGTTCAACGTGCCTTTCGAACTCGCCATGGCGTGGACGGGCGTGTGGACTTCAATTTTCATGCTCCTCATCGCGTGTTTTGATTATTGCGCGATTGTCGTTCGATCTTGCACGAGGTTCACCCAAGAAATTTTCATGGTATTTGTGAGTGCAATTTTCATATTCGAAGGGTGTAAAGGCGTCGGGAGTTATTTCGATAGCGCGAAAGAGACGTACAGCAGAGACGTGGCGTTGTTTTCGCTCATCTTAGCCGCCGTGACTTTACAACTCGGATTGTTTTTTGGAAAAGTTCGTTCCAGCCCTTTCTTACTCGGTCCTTTGAGAGAATTGACGGCTGATTTTGGAATCGCGTTTGCGATCGTTACCTCTTGTCTTCTCGCGTGGGGATCTGGAATCGATGGGTACGAAAAGCTCTCGTTACCTTCGAACATCAAGCCGAGCGACGAAACGAGAAGCAATTGGCTGATTGACTTATTTCCGTCCAAAGAGGAAGGAAATCGATGGATCATCGGAGGCGCGATAGTCCCGGCGATATGCTTAACGTGCTTGTATTACATCGACGCTAATGTTGCGGCGCTATTGTGCAACAAAGAAGAGGCAAAGTTGAGAAAAGGCGTCGCGTATCATTACGATTTCGCGTTACTCTCTATCTTACTCTTTTTCTGTTCGATTTTTGGCTTGCCGTTTGCGACGCCGAGTCTGCCGCACTCGCCGCAATACGTGAGAGCATTGTCGGAGATTGAAGAGATTACAAAGAACGGGGTCACGCGAACAAAAGTGGTGACTGTTCACGAACAACGCCTCTCGCCGCTGCTCGTCAACGTTTTGGTTTTGTTGTCCTTTGTTTTATTGTCATTGTTGAAAGAGATTCCTATGGCGGTATTGTACGGTTTATTCGTTTTGATGGGCATCAACGGTTTCTACGAAAATCAATTTTTTCATCGATTGACGATGATATTTATGGAACCAAGGTTACACCCACCGACGTCGTACGTGAGAAACGTCCCGTTATCGCGGGTTCATGGATTTACGTTCGTACAAGTGTGTTGCGTGGCGGTCATTTGGGGCGTGCGCTCGACGGATTTGTGCCTCATGTTTCCAATCTTAATCGCGATGTTAATGCCGCTTCGGTTACTTCTCTCCAAGTTTGACGGCATGTTCACGAAGCAACAGTTGCAACTTTTGGACGTGAACGACGAAGCGTATTTGGTATTAGATGATGATGACGATGATAGCAACAATAACGACGACGACGACGACGACGACGATGACCGAGACGACGACGACGGCGACGCCTTTGATGTCAATGACCCTGGTTTCAACAACAACGCGACCGACGACGAGCGTCGCCAATTAGTACGCGCGGCACAAAAAGCTGCGTTCGATTCGAGAGCGATGACGCTGATGGATTTTGCGGAAAACGGACCGAGTCTGAACGCGTCCTCGCTAGGGAGTGCTAGAAAACCTCAGTCGTCTCCGTTCGGCACCGCCGCGACGCCGAATCGATACGTGTTCCCGTATCATTCGGATTCAAAGCCGATTAAAATTGCCCAGAGACGAACGTCGTCTTACTTCAGCGACGACGATCTCTCGCCGAGGGATAAGTCGGCGACCGTGAGTCCAAGACGCGATCGTCCACTTTCGCCTAAACCATCGAACGATAATAATAAAAATAATAAAAGTAGTAATAGTAAGGAGGAACCCGGGTCTCCGCTGTAGTTCTATAGATAGGATACAATTAGGAAAAAAGAAGACTTTTATTCAGATGATGTTTTATCGTATTGTAGCGCGCGTATTTACAATTTACTACTTACGCAACTGCGCTTCTTCGCATTCATTCATTCATTCATTCATTCAAATCCTTTTGTATTCTTGTGTTCATTTGTTCATGTGTGTGTGTGTGTTCAATCGTCCTTTTTTTTCACGAAAATCATCATCTTACAAAAAATTAGGCTGTCGTTCGCTTCGCCGCGAACGGTGCGGCGATTCGCGTCGCTCTCGTTTTCGGGGGCGAAAACTCAACCGATCTACCTTTCACCTCTTTCGGCACCGCTTTCGCCGCTTTCTTAGTGACGTTTTTGTTGTTGTTGTCCCCTTTCGCTTTTTTGCGTCCGAAAAGCACTCGCGACACCGTTCGGTACGCCAAGTAATACATCAACGTTTGGACCAAAACGTACGAGGAAAACATCGCGTTCGATTTCGTCGCGTACGGCGCAAAAAAATCCACGTTTTGGTACACCATCAATAATTTCGCCGCCAAAACTTTCACCAACTCCTCTCTCGCCGCTGTTAAAAACAAGAAAGCGCGCGTCGCGTACTCCTTCGCTTCCTTCGGCGTCTTCTCCTGGACAAACTCCTTCGCCTTTGTCAGTTGCGGTTGAACTTTCTTCACCCCAGATTTCACTTGCTTCGTGACTTCACCGTACGCGCTTTTAATTTTCGGCATCACCTCCTTCTTCGCCTTCACTTTTGCCGTTTCGTATTTCTTCGGCAAATCAAACTCCATCGCCTTCTTACTCGCCAACTGCCCGATTTCCAACGACTTCACCTTCGCGAACGCGTAATATTCCGACCCTTTCGCCTTCGCGACGACTGCCAACCCACTCGTCTTCTCTTTCAAATATTCCGCGAAAACTTTCGAGTGCGCTTTCAAACCCTCCAAACCTTCCTTCGCTTTCGCCTTCCCGTCGCTCGTCGCCGCTTCCGCGAACGTCTTCAACGCCTCCCAAAAATGCGCAAACTCCGTCTTCAAATCGTTCGACGAACTTTTCTGAGCGATAAACTCTTCGTTCGTTTCTCCTAAAAAACTTCTCTCGAACTTTTCTTTCTCTTCTTTTGTCTTTTCCAAGTTCACTTTCGCCTCCTCGATGGCTGATTTCGATTTTTGCAATTCCAACTCCACCTCTCGTTTCGTTCGTCTCATTTCGTTCAAATCGACGTTTAATTTTTCCTCGACGGCACGTTTCTCTTTCCTCGCGTATGAGAGGTCAGACTTTGCTTTTTCCAGTTCACGTTCCAACCGAAGAAGCTTGTTTTCGTCTTCTCCCGCTCCCTTAGTGGGGTTGGCGGAAACGAAGAAAAAGCCTTCGCCCTCGCCGACGACGATGCGCCTTCTTCTTTCGCGCATTAATCCATTCGCAAAATCGGTGTTAGTGGTAAAACACCCGAGACAGACGACGAATGCGCACACGACGGCAAACGCTTTGAGTAAAAACAGTTTTTTTACCGCGCGAGAAGTATCAGATCTGCGCCGGTGAGTACTCCTCATCAATCTCGTGTTCGTCGTCATCTTAAGATCGATAATCTAAAACGCGTTGTTCAGAGAGAGAGAGAGAGCGTTTTTTTATATCTCAAAATAGCGCTTAAATGAGTTGTTTTGTGTGGCAAAAGTAAACGAACGTTTTTGAAAATTTTTGTTCCTTTTTTGTAGGTGTTTTTTTAGAGGCTGAGACGATTGATTGTTTTTAGCGAGATCTCCAAGAAAAACAAAAAAGTGCTCCACCTTGAACTTTTGATACTCTTTTTTTGCTTAGAAAAGAGACATCACAAAAAAAAACACATTCATCATGTTTTGACGCGACGAAACAAAGAGATACACAGACGCACACAACAAAGCTCTCTCATCATCGTCGCATTTTAAAAGAGAAATAGAAGGATGAGCTCGTGGAGAAAAGGAAGAAAAGGAGGAGGACTTTTCAAAATGAAGGACGCGTTCGTTTTTTTGGTTGTTTTTACCTCCTACGCGGTGTGGAGAAATCATCGTTTTTCTCATCATCACCAAAGCGAAGCGCAGATGCAGATGAGACAACACCAACACGAACAACACCAACGGGATGATTCTTCTTTGTCTTCTTCTTCTTCTTCGGGAGGGCACGGGGAAAAACGATTAGTAAACGAAAACGAAGACCGAGAAGCGTTCGAGAGTTCGGACGAGGAACCGGTGGATCCGTCTCCACCGATACCACCGGAACCGATGATGATGATGATGATGCCGCCTCCTCCTTTACCTCCTCCTCTCGCCGAAAAGACTTTGTCTCCGCCACCCAGCGTTGAGCGGCAGCAGCAGCCGGAAGAAGGAAAAGAGAAAGAAGAACGAGACGAATACGAGAAAAAATATACGATTCTTCCTAAACCGGACCAGTCGAACATTCCTCTCAACGCGCAAGAGGTTCGCTCGGATAGCAATCACCCGCAATGGATGAAAGACATGTGGGCGCAGCAAACGAAAGCGCTGACGGAAGAGGCGAAGAAAGAGTTAGAGAGGAAGATTTATGAAGGCGCTATACCGCCGGAGTTGTCGCACGCGAAACCCGGGGATGCGATATTCGTCACGTTTGCGACGCACTCGGTGAGAGATTTCGCGAAAAATTGGGTCAACGCGGCGAGACGGTTGAAATTAGAGCCGCACTTTGTCGGCGCTTTGGACGAGAAGATGTTGGAGGATTTGAAGAGTTGGAACGTACCGTCGATGTTACTGACTGGGAACTCGGTTTTAGCCAACAGAGGAGTACAGTTTATTACCGCGGGAAGCGCAGCGTTTAAGAAGATGGGAACGGTGAAGACAAAGTTTGTGCAGGACTTGTTGGATATGAACTTGAATCCTATTTTATCGGACGCGGACGTGGCGTGGATGAGAGACCCGAGGGCGTATTTCAACAAAGGCACGTACGGGAAAGCGGATATTTTAGTCAGCACAGATTGCATAGACGTTCCTGGAGACAAAGACGATTCGAACAAGTGCGCGCACGTGAATTTCAACACCGGTATACTACACATACGAGCGACGGAGGAATCGAAGAATTTTTTACAAGCGTGGAAAACCAAAGTCGCGACGTCGACGATTGCGTGGATGAGAGACCAACCGGCGTTTAATTTGTTAATGCACGAAGGCGTGAGAGGCCACGCGTTAGAAAATGCGATTAAATTGAAAGATATGGCGGACAGAGGGAAGGAAGGTTTCAGGATGGTGTATTACGCCGCGAACGCTACGGTAAAATTAGGCGTCTTGCCGAATTGGCTCTTCGGGAACGGGCACTCGTATTTCGTCCAATGGCATCACAAGCAATTTCCTGAGGATGGAGAACCGTACGCGGTGCACACGACGTACCAATACGGAGACGACGGGCAATACGCCTGGGGAAAGAGAGAGCGCATGCGACAGGCTGGGATATGGACCGCAGACGATCGAGAGTATTACGAAGACGCGCACACGAAATATTTAGTCGTCCCGGACGTCTTTGCGCAGGTGAAACACGCGAACGGCCCAGGCGGCGCGAAAATGAAAACGGTCGGTTACGGGAACGGCGATTACAGAGTGGCCATCGAAAGACACTTCGCGGAAGATAAAGTGCGACGAGAAACCGTGCGAAACTTATTGGCGCTTGGGAAGCTTCTAAACAGAACGATTATTTTACCGGAACCGAGGTGTTATTGCGACAAGATTTGGAACAATTTGAACGCGTGCCGAGCGCCCGGCGCGGAGAAATTCGTCCTGCCGTACTCGTGTCCCATGGACCACATATACGATTTACCCAGCTGGTTTCGAAGCGGTTTGAAGTTCAGAGAGCCTGGCTTCTTAGCGGATTCGAGAGTTCCGGATAGCGTCAGGAACGATATCATTCGCGTGAATGTAGAGAGGAGGAGAAATTCGCAGTTGGTTTTAGAAGGCGATGGAGCAGGAGGAGAAAAGACGACGACGACGAATTCGTTCGATATAGGAGAAGAAGAAGGCAAATCTTCATCTTCTTCATCGTCATCTTCGGACGTTCAACTCCCGTTCGGCTTCACCGCCGCGATGGCCGAAGAAGCGTTGAAACCCTTCAGCTCCCACGCCGTCCTCGAGTTCGACTATTTGGCCGAAGAAGGCGTTTTTTGCGGCTTCCACGGTAAAGAAGAGAACCACGATTTCGACGCATCCGTCCAAGGCGCTTTGAGTCACTACCAATACTACTGCTTCACCGAGCCTTGGCTCGCCTCAAACGCGCCACGGTCCGGTCGACGCCCGAACGAACCGTACGAACCGCAAGTCGTCAAGAGACACTGCGGCGAGATGGACACCTCGATGCGCGCTTCGGGGAAAGTACACTTGGGTGTAATCGAACACATAAACAAAAAAGAGGAACAAAATTTGAAATGCACCTGCGAGTTTGGCTTTGGCGTGCCGACTGCGTTGGAAACTGTCGCGAAAGGGCCAATGTGTACGCACGAGAGTCATTCTTAAATAGATTGAACATTTTTTTAGTTACGAGTAGCACGAGATGATGATAGATTTTTTTTTAGAGCGAATTTGTTTGTAGGAAAAAGAAAAAGGACGAGGGGGCCCATTCAGTTTTAGTAGGGGAAAGATCATCACTTTTATCAAATTAATTAACAAATATGGCACTCTCATCTATGATCCCATCGGTGACGCCTTCGAACGCGTTAAAAGCGCACGCGATAATTTCGATCTTGTTCTCCTTACCTGTTATAATCTCTGGCGCGGGTGGATTTCTCGAACTTATTTCCGACGGCGCGGTGAAATCCGCGCAAATGAAAGGTCCAATCGCCCAATTGTTAATTCACATCACGTACGTCGATTTCGTGAAAAATTGGTACGTGAGTGCAATCAGTTGGATGTGCGCGAGTAAAGCGGTGACCGTGCAAAAGATGGTGATCAAAATCAACCTGATGATGATGGCGGGTGCGTTACTCGCGCTGATTTATTCTCCGCCAGTTGCTGGTGGGCCGATGGTACCGCCTCCGGTTTTGGCTTATTTTTCCACAATGTCTGTCTTGTACTGCTTGGCGTTACAAGTGCCGAAGAAAGTGTTGAAGATGATGCCGAGTTTACCGAAGATTGGTGGTTCGAGCGCCGCTCCGGCAAAGAAGAAAGCAACCCCGACGCCGGCGAGACGAACGCCGAGTCGAAGACGTTAAAAAACAAAAGTTAAGAAGCAATCATCACGACCGAACATATTACATATCTATCACGCGTTGTAAATAAAAGTTGCGCGTTGAAAATTTTACGAGAGTCATAAATCATCTATTATATATTACAACAATACACCACACCGAAGAACAAAGTTATCAAGCCTTTTCTTCTTCTTCTTCCTCTTCTTCCTCTTTCTCGAACGATCTGTTCATAATCTCCGTCATCAATTCCGTGTTCGCTTTCACGATATCGTCGTCCACGAACGACTCCAACATTTCGTAATCAAACTCTTCGCAATACGCTTTCCTCGCTTCTAAAATCCGCAAAGTCACCGCCGGGTTTACCTTACCAAACTCTCTGACCCAGCTGTCCCCATCGCCTAAGTCGATACCTTCCATTGCGTTCCTCAAATCGTTATAATCCGGACATTGAACTTTCCCGTCGTACCCCGTGACCTGAGGGGCGAATCCGCCGTCGTTCCCTTGGCCTTCCAAGTGCGCTTGCACTACTCGAATCGAAACGTACGTGAACAACCGTTTCATCGTTCGCGCGGCTTTCCGTTCCGCGAGTTCTCCATCTTGCGGCGTGTATAAGTTTGGGTAGTTTTTGTCCTTCTCTTCTCGCTTCTTCGCAAAGACTACTCCTTTCATATCTTTGTTTTCGTAAGCACTCCTCCTCTTTCTTCTCAACCTCGTCGTCGTCGTCGCTAAAGGCTGCCCGTAAAACGACGCGCTCGAGGATAAAGAACAACTGAACATCATATATACCACTACTTAGTCCCGCTGCTTGACCCTAACGCAGCCGCGTGCGACCAGACTAATATCACCCCGGCGATGCCAAACGTCGCGGGGAAACGAATCTGTTTGTGTTTCTTTAAAGCGATGCCGACGACTGGAATCACCGGCGCGAGCGCGATTGGCCACAGGTTATTCCAGTTCGGTTCTTTTACGTGTCGTTTTGATGATGCCGACGATGATTGCTCCGCTGATGACGATGATATCGAGGATGACATCAAAGAGGGTGAAAGAGAGCGCAATCGACAAAAGTTTGTGACTTACGTAAGTTGTGACGAAAGGTAAAGAGGTGCGCGAATAAACAACACGAGAGAGATAATACGAACAGATGATGATGATGATGATGATGATTACGCGTTTCGTGTGTGTATTACACAACAAACAGAACTTATAATTCTTTTAACTCAACGCCGCTTTACCGCCCACGATAACCACGCCCCACCCGCCTAAAATCACAAACACCAGATGTTCCTCCTTCCAGTTCCCCGGGTTCGTGGGATCTTGCCACGGGTAATTCACTTTCGGTGGAGCGTTTGGATCGGACGCAAAAAGTCTCCTCTGCTGTTGCGCGTGTTGTTTGAAAGAAGTTGCGTTTGTGGTTCGGAGAGACCGTTGCGCGAGTCTGCGCAGAGCCGTGACGCCTGACATCTTTAAGTAGTATTCGTTTATTGGTTTTTAATGGAGATTTTTGGGGATCCGATTCGTTACAATTTAAAGAGGAAACGATGATGATGTTAAGGACTTCTTTATCGTCGTCATCGTCGACACTACCCTCACCTTCGCGACCTCTGAGAAGAAGAAGGAAAAGTAAAAGCAGAGGCATTTGTGTGAACAGCAGCGCGAGCAGAGAGAACAGATACGAAACATCTTTCTCCTCCTCCTCCGCTTCTGGTGCGAGAGGTGTTGCGGCAAATTCTTTTCCCCGCGATGATGATGATGATGATGATGTTGAAGAAGTCGTGCACACGGTCGCCCCGGGAGATTCGCTCTACGGCGTGGCGATTGCCTACGACGTGGACCCGAGAGATTTGATCGTGAGTAATCGTAGTAGCAGTTTTTGCAGTCGTAGTCGTAGTAGTAAACGCAAATCGTGCATCAGTTTTGTTTTTGAATTTTTAATTCA
>Ga0209308_10003023_pt1 | contig 14076 bp, 12 predicted proteins | sample COGITO_mtgs_1204_3_FD_184806 | JGI IMG/M metagenome (GOLD analysis project Ga0209308, IMG submission 184806) | Pelagic marine microbial communities from North Sea - COGITO_mtgs_120405 (SPAdes) (version 2) | ecosystem: Environmental > Aquatic > Marine > Epipelagic ...
ATCTGATAAAATTTTAGCTACTAAAGATGTTGTTGTAGTTTTTCCGTGTGAACCTGTAACTATTATATTTTTTTTTAATGATACAACGTCGGCTAATACCTCGGCTCTAGAGTAAACTGGTATTTTTTTTTTTTTGGCATATTTAAGTTCAGTATTATTTTTTAAAATTGCAGTTGATTTAACAATAATACTAGCTTTTTTTAAATTATTTGATGAATGGCCGATAAATATTTTTATTCCTAATTTTGAACAGCTGATTGTATTTTTGTTTTTATTTTGATCACTGCCTTGGATTCTAAAACCCATATTTTTCATTATTTGAGCTAATCCACTCATTCCTATGCCGCCAATACCAATAAAATGAATCACATCTTTTTGACCTAAATTAATTTTTTTCATTTAAAAGTTTTTCTAATTGAATACTTAAGTTATCAAAAATATCTTTGTCAGAATGTTGTCTTTGATTTGATAGAATATTCTTTATTATAGATTTATCATTAAAAATTAGTTTAATGAGATTATACAATTTATTTTTTACATCCTTTTCTTCTATTAAATATCCATAGCCTTTTTTTGAATAAAACTCAGCGTTTTTATATTGGTGATTATCAGCTGATGTTGGTAAAGGTATTGATATAAAAGGAATCTTGAAATTAACTAATTCACCCAAAACTGATGCGCCTGATCGTGTTATCACCAGATTTGCTTTTGAATAATAATTAGTAATTTTATCTGTAAAATTAAATATTTCATAATCTATATTAGCATTATTATAAAACTCAGATAGTTGATCATTTTGTTTTTTTTGACACTGTTGATAAATTTTAATTGGCATTTCAAAATTTTTTAATTTTTTAAATATTTGAGGAAGCTGATCAGCAAACACCTTTGCAGCTTGGCTGCCACCTAAAACTAAGATTTTTATACTATCAAATCTATTTTTCTGTTCGGCATAGTTAAAATTTAATATATCTTCTCTAACTAAATTGCCTATTTCATTAATTTTTTTATTATATTTTTCGGGCACGCCCTCAAGTTCTTTGTAAGAAACAAATATTTTATTTGTAAATGGTAGTAAATATTTATTAGTTTTACCAATTATTAAATTGTTTTCATAAATAACAAATTTTATTCTTAGAATTGATGCGGCAATACAAATTGGTAAAGATGAATATCCTCCCATTCCAAAAATAATTACAGGCCTATTTAATAAGAGAAATAAAAAAGATTTAATAATGGAAAAAATAATTATAAATATTGAAATTAAAAGTTTTAGAAAATTTTTTTTGATTAAAGGAGATGAGGGTATTTCAATTATATTAAGATTTTTATAGTCTTTTAAGTATTTTAATCCTCTTGTATCAGTGGTTAATTTTACATTAAAATTTTTTTTGATTAAAAAATTTGCTAAACTATAAGCTGGGAAAATATGCCCACCAGTTCCGCCAGTCGCAATTAAAATATTTTTTTTAGTCATATAAATATGATTTATTTTTTGTATAGTTTAAGACTAATCCTGCTAAAATTGCGCTACCAATTAAAGACGACCCACCGTAACTTAAAAAAGGTAAAGTCATACCTGTTGTCGGCAATAAATTAGTATTTACTCCTGCGTGGATAAATGTTTGAAATATTAATAATGACGCAAGTCCACTTAAGGAAATTTTCAAAAATTGATTGTCTTGATTTATACAACTTTTAATTATCCTAAACGAAATATACAAAAAAATAATTAATATTGCTATTGAAACTAGCGAGCCGTATTCTTCAGATATAACTGCTATCACATAATCTGTGTGAGCCTCAGGAACGCTCTCTTTTAAAATACCCTCGCCCATGCCTTGTCCTGTTAGACCTCCTAATTTTATAGCATCAAGTGCTGAGGAAGATTGAAATCTATCGCCCTGACTTGGGTCAAAAAAAGCAACCAAACGATTAATTATATAACCAAATTTTTCAGGTAAAAAAAAAAGTAGAGCGCTAAGTGATGCAAAGAAAATTATAAAGAAAACAAATATATAAACTAAACTCACTCCAGATATGAAAACTGTGGCAACCCAACTACAAATTAATAATATAGACTGACCTAAATCTGGTTGTTCAATCAAAAGAATTATAACAGAACTTAATAATATAAAACTTAAAAAATATTTGATTTGAGAATTTTTAAATTTATCTAATGTTAAAATTTTTACTGTCATTAAAATAAAAAAAGGTTTCAATATTTCAATAGGCTGTAGTTTAAAAAAATATAAATCTATCCACCGCTTAGCACCTTTTACTTCCACTCCAATTGCTGGAACTAAAGCTAAAAATATAAAAGTTATAACAAATAACGATGAAACTAATTTTAGAAATATTTCGGTTTTAATTGCTGAAATAATAACCATGACTAATATGGCTAAAAAAGTAAAAATAAGATGTTTGGTAAAAAAAAAATAGTAATCCTTGTTAAGCCTCTCCCCAGCAAGAGAAGATGTCGAAGAAAATGAAAAAAATAGACCTAAAAAAAATAGAATAAAAAAACAAAATAAAATTTTTTTATCTACACACCTCCAATAATTAGTAAATTGATATTTAAATGAATTTTCTAGCATATTTAATACATAAGTTTTTGAATTCCTCACCTCTCTTTTCAAAGGTTGTAAATTGGTCAAATGAGGCTGCTGCTGGACTTAATAAAATAGTTTTATCAATTTTTTTTTCTATCTTAATATCTTTAAAAATTTTAATAATAGAATTCTTAAGGTTTCTAGTAATTGAAAAATTTATTTTGTTTCTAATTTGGTTTTTAAAAAAACTAATATTTTTACCTATCAGATAACACTTAATAATGTTCTTTTTTAACTTTCCTAGCTTTATTTTGTCACCTTTTTTTGGCAACCCCCCTAATATCCAATAGATATTTTTGACACTTGATAAGGCAGATTGTGCTGCTTTAAATGAGGTTGCTTTAGAGTCATTAATAAAAGTAATTTTATTTTTTTTTAAAAAAATTTCAAATCTGTGAGGTAAACCTTTAAAAGTATTAATCGATGAAATAAAAGATTTATCTCTAACTCCTAATAAATTAGCAAAAGCATAAACGAAACTCATGTTTTCATCATTAATACCGGATGTTATGTATTTATTATTGATTTTTAACTTTATTTTTTTGTAATCTTTATTATTGGGGATAATAAATCTACTTAAGAATTTTTTACGTATAAAAATTTTTTTAAATTGTTTATTTATAAACGCGATATTATTTTTAGTTTGTAGACGAAAAATTTTTAATTTTGACTCTAGATAATTATTTCTAGTTGCATGCCAGTCTAAATGATCATTGCTTAAATTTAAAAAAAAAGCATAATCAGGACAAATAAATTTTGAGTGCGAAAGCTGAAATGAAGAAGCCTCTATAATAACATAATTATTTTCAGTTTTGTTAACATCTAAAATTGGATTGCCAATATTACCACCTAATGAAAACCTAAATTTATTTTTTTGTAGAACGTGTGCTAATATTTTGCAAGTTGTTGATTTACCATTAGTGCCTGTGACTACTATAGTTTTAGATTTTTTTTTAGTTAAGTAAAATAAATCAATATCTGTAATTATTTTATTTTTAAATTTTTTAAGTTTTTTATTATTTATTAAACTTATCCCGGGTGACAATACAATATAATCAACTTGGTTTAATGTTTGGGTTAAATTCTTTGCTTTGTAATTTTTGAATAAATTTTTTTGTTTATCGTCCCAAATCTTAAAATTTTTTATCTTATTTTTATTAAAAAATTTTATCACTGAAAGACCAGTGACGCCTAACCCATAAATAAGAAACGAACGTTCTTTAAGTTCTTGAATTTGCACCATATTTTACCTTAATTTTAATGTTGCTAATCCAATTAATGCTAGGATGATAGCGATGATCCAAAATCTAATTACAATTGTTGACTCTGCCCAACCTTTTTTTTCAAAATGATGATGTATTGGAGCCATCTTGAAAATTCTTTTACCAGTTAGTCTAAAGGAAACGACTTGAATAATTACTGAAATCGTTTCTAAAACGAATAAACCTCCAATAATAGCTAAAACAATTTCATGTTTGACTATAATTGCGATAGCTGCAAGTGAGCCTCCTAAAGAAAGGGACCCTGTATCTCCCATAAAAATTTTTGCTGGAGGGGCATTGTACCAAAGAAAACCTAAACAAGACCCAACAACTGAGCCGCAAAAAATAGAGAGCTCGCCTACATCGGGAATATATTGAATTTGCAGATATTCAGAAAATATTGTGTTTCCAACCACATAGCAAATCAATGTAAAAGAAATTGCAACTAGCATCACTGGGACCGTTGCTAGCCCGTCTAAACCGTCAGTCAAATTTACAGCGTTTGAGGCGCCAATAATAACAAACAAGCCAAAAGGTATAAAAAATAAACCCATATGCCATATTAAATTTTTAAAAAATGGAAAATAAAGATTGTATAAATATTCATGATCAGAATATTTAATTAAAATTAATAAAGTTATTACACTAATTATAATTTGACCTAGAAGTTTATATCTTGATTTCAGTCCTCTAGAATTTTTAAATTTAATTTTTAATATATCGTCTAATAATCCTAAAGCGCCTAAAGCTAAACAAACAAAAATTAAAGTCCACACGTAAATATTTGTTAAATCAGCCCACAAAAGTGTGCTAGATAAAATTCCAATAATAATAATTACCCCACCCATTGTAGGTGTTCCAGATTTTTTTATAATGTGATCTATTGGTCCATCTTGCCTTATCGGCCCAGTTATCATTTTTTTGGAAAATAATTTAATTAATGGACCGCCTATTATAAATACAATTATTAAAGAAGTAACAACAGATAAACCTGTTCTAAAGGTAAGGTATTTAAATACGTTTAAAAATGAATATTGGTCAATTAAAGAGGTTAATAAATTAAATAACATTTAAATTTCTTTTACCATTTTTCTGCTAAAAATATTAAGTCCTGTAGCATTAGATCCTTTAATCATTAAATAGTCATTGTTAGATATCATTTCGCTTAAGCTTAAATCTATATCTTCGATGTTTTGTAAAATATTTCCCCTTTTGTCTTTTTTGATACATTTATATGTGAAAAGTGTTTTTTTTCCTTTAATGAATACTTTATCTATATCAGAATTGTTAATAATTTTAGATAAATCTTCATGAAATTTTTTAGATTTAGAACCTAATTCAAGCATATCACCAAGTATCAAAAATTTCTTAAATTTTTCTTTTTTGATCAAGCTCAACTTTTTAATAGCATTTTTTACTGACGAGGGATTAGCATTATAGCTCTCATCAATAAATTTAAATTTTTTCTTATATCTTGTAACAATATATTTTTTTCCTCTTCCTTCAATGGGGCTAAAATTTTTGAATTTTTTTAGTACTTTTAAAAAGTCAATTTTAAGTTCTTTCATTAATGCTATTGATGCTAGAACGTTATAAATGTTTAAATCTCTGATTTCAAAATTTATCTTTTGACTTTTAATTTCAACAAAAACTTTAAATTTGTTATCTTTATTAACAATTTTTAAGACTCTTACATCTGAGTCCACATGTTTTCCAAAAGTAGAAATATTTAATTTATATTTTATTGCTTTTGTTCTCAAATAATTAAAAAATTTATCGTCCCTATTTAAAATAATCGTCCCTCCTATTTTAATATTTTCTATTATTTCTGATTTGGCTTTTGCTACTCCTTCTGTATTTTTAAAGTTTTCTATATGTGCTTCACCAATATTTGTAATTATTCCGATTTCTGGCTTAATTAATCTCGTTAGATTTCGAATTTCTCCAGCTTTACTCATGCCCACTTCAAAAACTCCAAATCTATCCTCATAACTCAAATTAGATAAACTTATGGGAACCCCAAGATGATTATTAAACGATTTAGGTGAAGAATATGTTTTACCAAAATGTTGTAACAAATCTTTAATTAAATTTTTTAAGGATGTTTTTCCAGCACTTCCAGTAATAGATATTATTTTAGCATTACTGTGCTCTCGCTTGAGCTTGGCGAAATTATTTAAAAAGAAAATTGTATCTTTGATTTTAATTATTTTTTTGTTTTTTTTATTATTGCTGGTGGAAATAACACACCCGGCACCTTTTTTTAGTGCCTCTTTAACGTATCTATTTCCATCATTATTTTTTCCTTTTATCGCTAAGAATAAATTGTCTTTTTTCATTGTCCTTGTATCGATTGAAAGTCCCTTAAAATTAACTAAATTTTTTTTTTTTATAATTTTTTTTAATATCAATTTATTCTGTAAAATATTTAAGGTTTTATTAGATAAAATTTTATGTCTTAAATTAATTTTCTTAATAATTTTTTTATCTGAAATATTTAATATTTTATTTTTATAAATTTGTTTTTCTTCATGACCTTTTCCAGCAACTAAAATTATCTCATCCGGTTCTGCATTTAGTATAGCTTTTTTTATCGCTAATGCTCTATTTCCGATATTAAAAAGTTTGTTTTTTTGGATAAACTGTGACAGCTCGAGTCTTATTTTTCTTGGATTTTCATTTCTTGGATTATCATCTGTAATATAAATTTTTTTACAATACTTATTAGCTATTCTTGCCATTAGTGGTCTCTTTTTTTTATCTCTTTCACCTCCACAACCAAAAACTATAGAAATCTTTTTTTCATCATAAATTTTTAAAGAAGTTAAAGTTTTTAACATGGCATCAGGTGTATGTGCATAATCTACAAAAACTTTTACTCCGTTAGGATATTTTCTTATTAATTCAAGCCTACCATTTACATCTTTTATTTTTTTTATTGTTTTATAAATTAATTTTTCTTTTAACCCACATAATTTTATTGCTTTAATTGCCATTGCTATATTTTTAATTTTAAATTCACTAGTTTTTTTTGGATATTTGTTTTTAATTTTTTTAAGTTCATCGCTTATATCTGACAATTTCAAATTTTTTCTTTTGGATATTTTTTTTATTATAGAAAATTGTTTAATTTCTTTATCAGAAATAATTGTAGATTTTTTTTTAAGGATTTCTTTAAATAGTATAAGTTTAGCATTTAAATATGCCTTCATATTTTTGTGATAATCTAAATGGTCCTGACTAAAATTTGTAAAAATTGCTCCCTTAAAGTTTATGTGATGTAATCTTTTTTGGTGTAAGCCATGACTTGAAGATTCAATAATTACATTTTGAACTTTTTCCTTTTTTAACAAATTTAAATATTTATGAAGTTTAATCGTATCAGGAGAGGTAAGATTGGTTTTAATAACTCTGCCATTATATTTAATACCCAAAGTTCCAATAGTTGCTGCAGGTATTTTATTAAACCTTAGTATTTGATAGAATATATCTGCGACTGATGTTTTTCCGTTAGTACCTGTTACTGCAATAATATTTTTAGGTTTTAATTTATAAAATTTTGATGATACCTCGCTTAAAAGATGCCTTATATTTTTTGTTTTAATAATTTCTATTTTTTTATCTTTAAATTTATATTCATTAGAACAAATAATAACTGATGCTCCTTTTTTAATGGCGTCTTTAATAAATTTTTCACCATTCAATTTTTTTCCCTTAATAGCAAAAAAAATATAATTTTTCTTAACCTCCTCACTGTTTGAGGCAATTCCAGAAATAAAAATGTTCCTTTTATATTTTGGAATGTCTTTAATTAAATTTTTCAACAACATACAGATCTGTAAACTCTTTGTTATTTATGGCTAAAATTGGCCCAATTTTTTCTATTATTTTGCCTGCAACATATACAGAATTCCAACCAGATGTGTTGTAAGGCGCTTTAGTTTCAACACCTCTATAATTATAAATTAAATCTTTATTGATTTTTGGATTCTCGAGCATTATGAATAAAGTGTATTTTGGTTTGCTCGCCGGAAAAATTGAAATAAACGTATTAATTCTATTTTTTTTATCACCATAACTTTCAGCTGTACCGGTCTTGCCCCCGACATAATATCCATTTTTATCAGCTAAACTTGCTGTGCCTACTTTGCTTGTAACAACTTTTCTAAGAAGATTGCTCAATTTATTGCTTGTTTCTTTTGATATTATTGTTTGTGATGGTTTAGTTTTTCTATCTTTAATTAAACTTGGTATAATTAATTTACCACCATTACTCATTGCTGCATATAAAGCTGTGGCTTGTAATGGCGTAGTAGTAATACCGTGGCCGTATGAAACTGTTTCTAATTTACATCTATTCCATTTAAGTTGGTGAGGTACACCTACTTCTTCAAGTTCTATTTCAGGGTTTTGGGTAATTTTTGTTTTTTTTATAAATTCTTTAAAATTTTTTTCACCTACCTTTTTTGCTAAAATAACGGAACCAACATTTGATGATCTTATCAAAATTTCTTCAACAGTTAAATTTTTTGGATGATCCTTCATATCTGTAATTTCGTAAATGGAGCATCTAATTTTTCTTGGTATGTCTTTTATTATTGTGTTTGTATCAACTAGTTTATGTTCGAGTGCTAGTGCTACAGTAAAAGTTTTAAAAATTGACCCAAGTTCATACACACCTTTAGTTATTTTATTTATAAATTTTTTATCTTTAATATTTGCTCTTTGATTAATATTAAAATTAGGTAATGAAACTAGAGATATAATATCTCCATTATTTACATCCATTAATACAGCTCCTCCACCGGTGGCATCAAAAGTTTTCATTGCTATATTTAATTCCTTATTAATGATGTATTGAACATTGCTATCTAAGGTTAATTTCAAAGGTTTATTGAGTAATTTTTTGTTTTTTAGCTCTTTGTCAAAATATTTTTCAATTCCAGATATTCCATAATTGTCATAATCGACTTGACCAATAATATGACTGAATAAATTTCCGTGTGTGTACATTCGAGCTTCAAAAGGCTCAAATTTGATAGCTTTTTCTCCAAGAGCCCAAAGCTTATCTTTCTCTTCTTGATTAATTCTTTTTATTATTCGAAAATATTTCTTCTGGTTTAATTTTTTCTTGATCTCATTAATTGGAAGATCTTGAAAATTAATTCTTAATTTGATTAAAAAGTTTTTTTTATCTTTTACTAACTTTGGGTCTATAGCTGCGTGAAAAGTTTTTACATTTCTTGAAATAATTACTCCATTTCTATCAACAATATCCCTTCTTATTAAAGAAAATTTTGAAGTTTGTTTCTCTATATTAAAAATGTTTTTTTTATTTAATGAAATATGCGTAATTTTAATCGAAAAAATTAAAATTAAAGAAAAAAAGAAAAAAAATAATAAATAAACTCTATCTTGAAAATTATTAGATTTTTTTAATATTTTGTTTTTTTTGTTTGTTTCTAAAAAATCTTCAAAATAGAAGCTTTTTTGATTTATATTTATATTTTTATTTTTATTTTTATTTATTTTCAGTTTTTTTATCATTTAAATTATTTAGATTTGAAATTTTATTTTTTATTTTAGTAAGATCAGAAATATTAAGATATATATTTGAATATTTTATTGGTTGATAATCATTAAATCCTATTAATCTTAATTTTTTTTCTAATTCTGCTGGAGAGGTTAAATAATAGAAATCGAACTCGGCCTCATTAAAATTTTTTTCTTTGATTGAGATGACCTTATTTAAGTTTAAAATTTTTTTTTCAATAATTCGTGTCTTATTTTTTATAACAGACGTTAAAATTAAAAAAGTTATAAATATTGTTATAGAAATTATAATTTTTGTTCTAAACATTGATAGCTTCCAAATCCAAATATTTTTTAAATTTTTTAATTACATCTTTTGGATATTCAAACTCATCGTTGCTTCTAACAGCGAACCTTAATTTTGCTGATCTAGATCTGTTATTCTTCTCCATCTCTAGTTTTGATGGTCTAAACACTTTATTCTTATATTCATCAAATAAAATTATTTTTGCTGATTTATTTTCTGGTAGATATCTTGATGGTATAGATTGATTTTTAGAAAAGGTGTTAAAAAAATATTTTACAATTCTGTCTTCTAAAGAGTGAAAACTTATCACTAAAATTTTACCACCTGGTTTTAATTTTTTAGTTGCATTTATAACTCCATTTACTAGTTCTGTAACTTCTTTATTGACAAAAATTCTTATTGCTTGAAAAGTTTTAGTGCAGGGATTAATTTTGCTTGCGTAATTTTTTTTTTTACTTTTTTCTATAATTTTTACAAGTTCCTTTGTATCGTTTATTTTTTTTACACTTCTTTGCTTTACAATATTTTTAGCAATTTTGGATGCCTCTTTTTCATCCCCCAATATTTTTATTACTAATTTTAGATCATTCTCACTTAAATTATTAATTGCATCCAAAGCCGATATTTCATTTAGGCCCATGGTCATATTTAATTTTTTATTAGACTTAAAAGAAAATCCTCTGTCTAGATCATCTAATTGAATAGATGACATGCCTAAGTCAAAAATAACTGCATCTACTTTTTTTTTTGAAACAGTTTCTATTTGACTAAACTTTGTTTGATAGAATTTAAATCTATGTGGAAATTTTTTTTCGAGTTCTTTAGCTATTTTAAATGCCTTTTTATCTCTATCAATTGCTTGAACAGTTGTGTTTGCAAACTTAAGAATTTCTCTTGAGTATCCTCCTCCTCCAAAAGTACAATCTATAAAATTTTTATTAGATGATAATGATGAGATTTTTATAACTTCGTTCAACATAACTGGAAAATGAGGATATTCCAATGTTGAGATTTGATTGTTCATGACTCCAAAACTTATTCATTAAAACTTTTGTTTTCTTAAAAATGCAGGAATTTCAAAATCTTCTTCTTCGTTAACATCCTGATCAAATAATTGATCTGAGTCATTATTTTCTTGATTATTAGAGTCAGTATTATTTTCTTCTGATTGATAGCTTTGTTCTTCAGAAAATAACTTAGGTGTATATTCTTCATCAATAATATTTTTTTCAGAAATTGATGTGTCACTTACATTTTCAGCAAAGTTATTATTTTCCATATAAGATGCACTTTCGATTGATACACCTGAATGTAAATTATTTGCAGTCTGTTCTGTCTCAGTTAAAGTTTGTTGAAAATTTTGAGTGTCTGGTTGATTTTCTTCATTGCTTAATGAATTATTCATTCTTTGCTCTTCTAAATGATAACTTTCATCAAGTTTCAAAGCTGTTGCTCCATCAATAGAATTTAATGTGTTATTTTCCATTCTTGGATTTTGAGAAAATAAATTTTCTGAATAGCCTGTGTTTCTATTTTGAATACGAGAAACCATATCAAGAACTGTTTTATTTTCATTTTTATGTCCATCAAGTGCAGTAGCAACTATAGAAACTCTTATTTTTCCTGTCATGCTTTCATCTTTAATAGCGCCAAATATTAATTCAGCTTCAGGATCTACTTCTGCTCTAATTTTATTTACTGACTGATCAACTTCAAATAAGGTTAAATCATTTCCACCTGTTATGTTTATCAATAAGCCTCTTGCTCCTTGCAGAGAATATTCATCGATTAAGGGGTTATTAAGTGCCATTTCAGTTGCAGACATTGCTCTATTTTCTCCTTCTGCTTCTCCAGTTCCCATCATTGCTTTACCCATTGAGCTCATTACGGTTTCTACATCTGCAAAGTCTAGATTGATCATGCCTGGTCTAACCATCAAGTCTGTTACACTTTGTACTCCGTGTTTTAAAACATTGTTTGATAAATTAAATGACTCTTCAAAAGTAGTTGTCTCACTTGCTATTTTAAAAAGATTTTGATTTGGTACAACTATAACTGTATCTAGATGTTTTTTAAATTGCTCCAATCCTTCAATTGCTCTTCTCATTCTTTTAGGACCCTCGTATGAAAAAGGTAAAGTCGTCACGCCCACTGTCAAAATATTTAACTCTCTAGCAGCTTTTGCTATTACATGTGAAGCGCCTGTGCCTGTGCCTCCTCCCATTCCAGATGTTATAAAAACCATGTTTGCACCTTGCATATAGCTTAATATTTCATTTAAAGACTCATCAGCTGCAGCTTGACCAATATCGTGCTTTGCTCCTGCTCCTAAACCTTTTGTTAAATTCATTCCAATTTGAATTTTTGCATGAGCTTTGCTCATCTTTAAATCTTGTGCATCAGTATTTACTGCAACGAATTCCACCCCTTCCATCCCTGCTTCAATCATTGCATTTATTGCATTACCTCCGGCACCACCTACTCCTAAAACTAATATCCTTGGTTTTAATTCTTTTAACTCTCCGCCACCTATGTTTATACTCATGATAGTTCTCCTTTTTGTTTATTGTCCCATTTTAAATTAGATCTATTTTGAAATGCTTTTTTTCTAGCCAAAATTTTAAATTTCTCAAAATTATTCGGTTCCCAAATTTGAAAAGTTTTTCCAAGGCCAACAAATAAAACATTGTTTTTAATTTTTGCGTGATTTAGTAGTTTGATAGATAAAGAAACTCTGCCTTCTGTATCAAATTGTAAATTCTCACTTTCAGATAATATTGACGTTGCGAAAAAATCCCTTTTTTCTTCAAAAGGATTTAATGAGTCTATAGTCTTTGAAAGTTTTTCTATTCTATCCTGAGAACATGCCTCTAATGCAGAGTGGTTAAAAGAAGGATAGCTTATAAAACCATTATAACCCAATGAATTTAAATGAGTTCTAAATGTTGCTGGCACCGAAACGCGTCCTTTCTTGTCTATTTTGTTTTCGTAACTTGATAAAAACATTTTTAATTAAAAACCTATTAATATTTATATTTTTCAATATACCCTCCATTATGGGATTATTTGGGATAGTATGGGTTTTTATGAATTAGTCAATACGTTAATATTATACGGTTAGTACAAAGATAGAACATAATTTTAAAAGAAGTTTGCCAGATAATCTATAAGCCGGGTTCTGTCATTGAAGATGTCATTTCTCTAGGCTTAAATTCACATTTAAGCTCAAGCGGTTAACCCAGAAGACTAACGAAAAACTGTTTTTAGTGTTTAAACACAATGTCTTCTCTATTTAACCTTGCTCCCAGTGGGGTTTGCCATGCGTTTTTTGTTACCAAAAAACCGGTGAGCTCTTACCTCACCGTTTCACCCTTGCCTTGATAAGGCGGTTTATTTTCTGTGGCACTATCCCTGAAGTCACCTTCGCCAGTCATTAACTGGCACTGTGTTTTTCCGGAGCCCGGACTTTCCTCTATTAGCAAGCTAATAGCGACAATCCAATTATCTGGCTTCTTTTTATAATTCATTAATTTTTATAATTCAATAAATTAAAAACTAATGGGTTAAAAAGTGACTGATTTTATAGGTTTTTTCATCTATTTTTCCAGTTATATTATTAGGCAAATAGTGCTGTTGGAAAGATTTAATAATTTTTTTATCATTATGGTTTCTTCTGCTAATACTAAAATATCTATAACCCATTTTTTTTAAATTTTTAAAGAACAAGGTTTCTATTTGTTTTTTGTTTGCCGAAATATTTAGCTGAGTTTTTTTGTACCATTTTCCAAGATTATAAATACTTAATAGTTCCCATGGAAATTTTTCTCCTGGATCAATTTTTCTCAATGGAGCAATATCAGAATGACCTAAAAAATTTTCTTTTTTAATCAAGTATTTTTTTTTTAAATTTCTGCATAAATGAATTAAACTATTAATTTGTTTGATGCTAAAATTTTGATATCCAAATTGATGGCCTTTGTTTACAAGTTCAATTCCCAAAGAATTATTATTTAAATTAATAAATTTTTTCCATTTTGATTTACCAGCATGCCAGGAAACATTCTTATCTTTAACCATTTGAATGATTTTACCTTTTCTGTTTATTAAGTAATGACAGCTAACTTTAAACTTAGAGTTTTTTAGTCTTTTAATAGATTCAATTTCTGATTGCATTCCTGTATAATGGAAAATAACAAATTTTATATCTTTTTTTTGTCTTTCCTTTTGTGAATAATTTGGAGAGGCAACTATCTTTATATTCATAGTTTAAATTTCTTACTTTTTTAAAGTAAAATACCGATTTACTTAAATTTTTTATAGATTATAAACTAAAATTATATATATAGCCATTATATGAGTCATT
>Ga0209308_10003027_pt1 | contig 14059 bp, 15 predicted proteins | sample COGITO_mtgs_1204_3_FD_184806 | JGI IMG/M metagenome (GOLD analysis project Ga0209308, IMG submission 184806) | Pelagic marine microbial communities from North Sea - COGITO_mtgs_120405 (SPAdes) (version 2) | ecosystem: Environmental > Aquatic > Marine > Epipelagic ...
GTAAATTTTGATCTTCTTAATGAATTTTTTTTAAAAAATGATTTAAAAGTTAATAACGTAATTACTCAAAAAGAATTTTTAGAAAATATGGGTATTCTTGAAAGGGCTAAAATAGTAGCAAAAAAAATGAAGTTTAGTGAACAATCGGATCTTTATCTTAGAATTAAAAGGTTATTAAGTCCTGGTTCTATGGGTAGTTTATTCAAAGTAATTTTAGCTTATAAATTTAATAATAATAATTTTGCTGGATTTAAATAATGTTTTATTCAAAAAATTTTAAAAAACTCAAAGATATAAATCACTGTTTTTTTTCAAAAAAAAACGGATTTTCTAAAGGCGTTTACAAAAGTTTAAATTGTGGAAGGGGCTCACAAGATAGTAAAAAAAAAATTAATAAAAATTTAATTTTTGTTTCAAGAAAAATGGGCGTCAAAAAAAATAAACTAATGTTAATGCACCAAACACATAGCAATAAGGTAGTGGAAATAAAAAAAAATAATTACAGAAAAAAAATTAACGCTGATGCGATGATAACTAAAATGAAGGGTATTGCGCTTGGAGTTGTAACAGCTGATTGTGTTCCAATTATTTTATATGATGTTAGAAATCAGATTATAGGCTGTGTGCATGCAGGTTGGAGGGGTGCCTACTTAGATATAGTTAAGAATACTATTATTAAGATTAAAAAAATGAATTCAAATAATCTGATTTATGCATGTGTAGGTCCTTGTATTGGGCAAATAAACTATGAAGTTGATTTAGTTTTTTTTAAAAAATTTATTAATAGGTCAAAAGAAAATAAAAAATATTTTATAAATAAAAATAATAATAAGAAACTTTTTAATTTAAGAAAATTTGTTACTGATAAACTTCTAAGATATAAAATTAAAGTTGATCAAGTTAATAGAGATACTTTTGCTCAAAAGAGTAATTTTTTTAGCTATAGAAGATCAAAAATATTAGATGAAAAAGATTATGGCAGATGTATTTCTACAATATGTATGCCTAAACTTTATTAATTTGAAAAGATACAAAAATAAGGTATAAGTAGTTACATTTCATGAAAATTTTATCTGGAACTAGTAATTTAAAATTAAGTAAAAATATTGCTAAAAATTTAAAATTAAAATTAATCAACACTAATATTAGAAGATTTGCCGATGGTGAAATTTATATAGAAATAAATGAAAATATAAGAGGTAACAGTGTATTTGTGGTTCAGTCTACTTCTAATCCAGCAAATGACAATTTAATGGAACTTCTTTTAGTAATTGATGCATTAAAAAGATCTTCAGCAAAAACAATTACTGCTGTGATTCCATATTTTGGCTATGCAAGACAAGATAGAAAAGTTGCACCCAGAACATCAATATCTGCAAAAGTTGTTGCCAACTTATTAACTAATGCTGGTGCAAATAGAATTGTAACCGTCGATCTGCATGCTGGACAAATTCAAGGTTTTTTTGATATGCCGGTTGACAATTTGTTTACAACACCGTTGTTTTCTAAATTTATTAAAAAGAAAATTACTTCAAAAAATTTAATTTGTGTTTCTCCTGATATGGGCGGAGTTGCTAGAACAAGAGCTTTGGCGACTAGACTAAAAGCTGATCTTGCAATTATAGATAAAAGAAGACCCTCTCCTGGCAAATCTGAAGTTATGAATATTATTGGAAATGTAAAAAATAAAACTTGCATTATTGTTGATGACATAATTGACAGCGGGGGAACTATAATAAATGCTGTTGATGCTTTAAAAAAACAGGGAGCCAAAGAAGTTTTTGTTTTTATCACTCATGCGGTTTTAAGCGGAGAGGCTTCCAAAAAAATTAAAAATTCAAAAATTAAGAAATTAATTATCACAGACACAATAGACAACTCTCATAAGATTAAAAATAACAATAAAATTGAGGTTTTGTCTATCGCATCCTTGATGTCAGAAGCCATTAAAAGAATAGCTAACTCAAACTCTGTATCAGATTTATTTAATTAACGCTTGTTTTGGCTTTAAACCTAAGGTATATACCCTCTTCAATAAAATTATGAGTAATTTAAAGGCAATAAAAAGAGAGAACAACTCTACAGGCTCTAATAATAAATTAAGATCTCAGGGGTTAATACCCGCCATATTATATGGGGGTAAGGACGCTAATCAAAATATTTCTATTAATAAGAAGGATTTAAAAAATTTAGTTGATTCAGATACGTTTCTTTCGAAAGTTTTAGAATTGGATGTTGATGGAAAAAAGGAAAAAGTAATTCCTAGAGACGTTGCATTTCATGTGGTTTCTGAAGAGCCTATACACATAGATTTTATGAGAATAGTTGCTGGTAAAAAAATTATTTTAGAAATACCTGTTAAATTTATCAATCATCCAGACTCACCAGGTTTAAAAAGAGGTGGAGTATTAAACATTGTAAGAAGAAAAGTTGAACTAAAGTGTCCAGGTGAAAATATACCAAATGAGATTGTTATTGATCTGACTGGTACAGACATTGGTACGAGTATTAAAATCTCTTCTGTTAAATTGGAAGAAAATGTTACTCCAACTATTACAGATCGTGATTTCGTTATTGCTACTGTTGCTTCGCCGACTGTGATGAAAGAACCTGAAAAACCAGCAGAGGGAGAAGCTGGAGCTGAGGGTGAAGCTGCTCCGGCGGATGGTGCTGAGGCTGTAGCTAAGGATGGAGATGGAGCCAAAAAAGAGGATAAGTCTAAAGACGGCGCTGATAAAAAGACTGATGAAAAAAAACCTGCTGAAAAAAAACCTGCTGAGAAAAAATAATTAACATGCTCTTACTCGTCGGATTAGGAAATCCTGGATCCAACTATACAAATACCAGACACAATATTGGTTTTAAGATTATTGACGCAATTAACGCTCAATTCAAACTTTCAAAACAGAAACCTAAATTTAAAGGTTTATTAACTACGGGCTCTATTGAAGAGAAGAAAATTTATGCTATCAAACCACTAACTTTTATGAATAATTCTGGAACTGCTATTAAAGAATTGATTGATTACTTTAAAATAGATGCAAAAGATGTTTTTGTTTTTCATGATGACATGGACATTGATTTTGGAAAAATAAAGGCAAAATTTGGAGGAAGTAGCGCAGGACATAATGGTGTCGAGTCTATAGATAAGTTTATTGGTAAAGATTATTCAAGAGTTCGAGTAGGTATTGGTCACCCAAAACAAAAGAAAAAAGTTAATAATCATGTATTAGAGGATTTTAAAGAAGATGAAGAAGAAAAAATAAAAGTGATTACAGAAAATATTGTTAAACAGCTCCCTACTTTAATTCAGAAAAAAATAGACCTATTTTCAAGTAAAGTAAATCAAGACCTTAATGGGATTTAAATGCGGAATAGTTGGGCTTCCAAATGTAGGAAAGTCTACTTTGTTCAATGCTTTAACAGCTTCAAAAAATGCAGAAGCGGCCAACTTTCCCTTTTGTACTATTGACCCAAATATCGGAGTTGTAGATGTAGTTGATGAAAGATTGGATCAATTAGCCAAATTATCTAATTCTAAAAAAAAGATTTATACCAATATAACTTTTGTAGATATTGCTGGACTGGTGAAAGGAGCATCAAAAGGAGAAGGATTAGGCAATAAATTTCTTTCTCACATAAGAGAGGTTGATGCAATTATCCACTTAGTCAGATGTTTTGAGTCTGATAAAATTACTCATGTTAATTCAAAAATTAATCCTATTGAAGACCTTGAAACAATTAAAACAGAAATAATACTTTCTGATTTAGATATTATTCAAAAAAAACTAGAAAAAGGTAAAAAAAAATTACTTCAAGATAGAGAAATTAAAATACTTAAAGAAAAATTAAATCAATTAAATGAGGGCAAAGAAGTAGAGGTAAAAGACAAATTTGAAAGAGAATTTTTATCTACTTTAGGATTATTAAGTATAAAACCAAAAATTATAGTGTGTAATGTAGATGAGGAAAGTTTGGCAAGTGGAAATGCTTTTACCGAAAGCGTAAAAAAAAAATATTTAAGTGAAAAAATTATCACTATATGTGCAGATATTGAAGACCAGATAATGGGATTAGATAATAATGAAAGAGAAACTTTCATGAGAGAAATAGGTCTAAATAAAACTGGTCTAAATCAATTAATTAAAGAAGGATATGAACTTTTAAATCTTGACACTTTTTTTACTTCGGGACCAGAGGAAAGCAGAGCTTGGACGATAGAAAAAAATACTCTAGCACCAAAAGCAGCAAGTGTTATTCATACTGATTTTGAAAAAAATTTCATAAGAGCTGAAACTGTGGCATGTGAAGATTTTATCAAATATGGCAGTGCTGAGAAATGCAAAGAGAATGGAAAATTAAGAATTGAAGGTAAAGATTATATTGTTAAAGATGGAGACGTTTTATACTTCCGTGTCAACCCGTGACCAAATTTTCTTCATACTCAAGTAAACTAAAGTTGTTAAAAGAATTAAATAAATAATTACCTTAACGCCCGTGCTATGTCTTTCTTCCAATTCAGGTTCAGCTGCCCAAGTTAAAAATGTTGTCACATCTCTGGACATTTGATCTACAGTGGCTTGGGTTCCGTCAGAGTATTCTACAATATCTTCAGTAAGTGGTGAGGCCATTTTGATTTTATTCCCAATCATATATTTGTTGTAGTACACTCCATCATCTAACGATACACCTTCGGGTGGATCTTCATACCCCATTAACACTGAATAAATATAATTTGAACCTCCTGGTCTTGCTTTGACCAGCACTGACATGTCGGGAGGATAAGCTCCACCGTTTGCAGCAATAGAAGCTTTAACATTTGAATAAGGACTTTTAAATTTATCTGCTGGTCTTCCAGGTCTTGTGAACATTTCCCCCTGTTCATCTGGACCGTCAACAATTTCTACGCTTGCAGCAATAGCTTTAACTTCTTGCTCAGAAAATTCAGGGCCACCTGGTTCACCAAGATTTCTATAGCTTAAATATTGCATAGAATGACAAGAAGAACAGACTTCTTTATAAACCTGAAATCCTCTTTGTAATGAAGCTCTATCAAATTTACCAGTTATGCCTTTAAAGCTCCAATCAACCTTTAAGGGTTCAGCCTCACCTCCGGCGCTATGTAGTTTAGCAGTAAAAGCTAATAATAAAGTAGCAATAAATAAAAGACTTTTTATATTAGATCTTTTCATTATCCTTCCTGGCGAGTGCTGGATCTGCGCCACCACTTAGTACAGGCTCTGAAATACTCATAGGAATTGGATCTGTTTTCTCTAATAGTCCGACTACAGGCATTACAATAATAAAGTGTGCAAAATAGTAAATAGTTCCTACTCTAGCTAAAACTAAATAAATTCCCTCTGCAGGCATTGCTCCCATATAGCCAAGCATTAAAACATCTAAAACAAATATCCAATAGAATTGTCTGTAGATTGGTCTAAACACTGCTGATCTTACTTTAGAAGTATCCAGCCATGGTAAAACAAACAAGATAAAGATTGCTCCAAACATTAAAATTACACCCCCCAATTTATCTGGAACAGATCTCAAAATTGCATAAAAAGGTAATAAATACCATTCAGGTACAATATGTGCTGGTGTAACTAAAGGATTAGCGGGAATATAATTATCAGAATGTCCCAGTACATTTGGTGAAAAGAAAACAAAGCCTGCAAAGATAATCATAAACATTAATAATGCAAAAGTGTCCTTGATGGTAATGTAAGGATGAAATGGAACTGTATCTTTAGATGGTTTCTTAATATCAATTCCCACAGGATTATTGTTACCAGGTACATGAAGAGCCCAAATGTGTAAAACAACTAATCCTAAAATTAAAAAAGGTATTAAATAGTGTAAACTAAAAAATCTATTTAAAGTTGGATTATCTACAGAATATGCGCCCCATAACCATGTAGTTATACTCTCACCTACAAGAGGTATTGCGCTAAACAAATTAGTAATTACTGTTGCCCCCCAAAAACTCATTTGTCCCCACGGTAAAACGTAACCCATAAATGCTGCCGCCATCATTAAAAGATAAATTAAAAGTCCTATAATCCATATTACTTCTCTTGGAGATTTGTATGATCCATAAAATAAAGATCTAAAAATGTGAATGTAAACTGCAAGAAAGAACATTGAAGCTCCGTTGCTATGAATATAACGAATCAACCATCCGTAGTTTACATCTCTCATTATATGTTCAACACTAGCGAAAGCTAGGTCAGCATGAGCCACATAGTGCATAGCTAAAACTATCCCTGTAATAATTTGAGTTAATAAACAAAAAGTTAAAATTCCACCAAATGTCCACCAATAATTTAAATTTTTAGGCGTTGGGTAATCTGTAAGGTGCGCGCCTAAAGTTAGAAGCGGAAGACGATCGTTAAACCATTTTCCTGCTTTAGACTTGGGTGTGTATTCGTGATCGCTCATAAAATTTATCCTATCTTAATTATGTTATTTTCAACAAATTCAAATTTAGGAATCTCCATATTTGTTGGTGCCGGTCCTTTTCTAATTCTACCAGACACGTCATAGTGGGATCCATGACAAGGACAAAACCAGCCATTGAAATCACCTTTATCTTTTAATGGCACACAACCTAGGTGAGTACAAACTCCTACCATTACTAACCATTCGTCTTTTCCCTCTTTTACTCTGTCTTCGTCTTTTTGAGGGTCAGGCAAATCTGATAAATTAACCGCTCTTGCTTCCGCAATCTCTTCTGGTGTCCTTCTTTTTAAAAATATAGGTTTGCCTCTCCATAATACAGTTATAGAATTTCCTGGTTGAACCTGGCTTATATCAACTTCAGTTGTTGCTAAAGCTTGTTGTGCTCTATCAGGATTCATTTGGTGAACTAAAGGCCAAACAACAGCTCCGAGACCCACCGCTCCGATGGTATAGCTGGCTGTAAATAAAAAATCTCTACGATTTACTTTGTTTTCTTCTTTGCTCATTAATGTTTGTGTTTATAATGCAAATATTAAATAAAACTATATTATTTAATTTTCTAGGGTCAGAATGACACATAAATTAAGCAATAATAATGCACATAGCTCTTTTTAAGCCAGATATTCCTCAAAATACCGCAGCTATAATTAGGTTGGCTGCCTGTTTAAATTTAAAAATACACATTATTGAGCCTTGCGGCTTTAACTTACATGACCCCAGATTTAAGCGAGTTGTTATGGACTATCTTGGATTTAGTAAAATTTTTAGATACGAGGGTTATGATAATTTTTTAAGTAAAAATAAAAGAAAAAGAATAATTCTAATGACAACTAAAGCTAAGACACATTATCATAAATTTAAATTTAAAAAAAATGATGTATTATTGTTTGGTAGAGAAAGTGCTGGGGTACCAGAAATTTTACACAAAACTATAAAAGATAGAGTAAAAATACCAATGAATAAAAAAACTAGATCACTTAATGTAGCTATGAGTGTGGCCATAATTTCAGCTGAAGCTCTTAGACAAAACAATTTATTAAAATAATGATTAATTCAAATTTTAGAAAAAAAATAGCTGACAGTTGGTTTTCATATTTACAAATACAGATTTGTAAATCATTCGAACTCTTAGAAAATAATAAATTACAATTCACAAAAAGAGACTGGCAAAAAAATAACTTTGAAGAGGGTGGCGGAACATCTTATCTTATGACTGGTGGTAAAATTTTTGATAAAGTGGGTGTAAATAAATCAACTGTATCAGGCACTTTTCCTAAAAAATTTCGATCAAATATTTTTGGTGCTGAAAAGAAAGGAGCATACTGGGCCTCTGGAGTTTCTGTTGTTGCTCACATGAAAAATCCAAAAATCCCAGCTTTGCACTTCAATACAAGATTTATTATTACTTCAAAAGAATGGTTTGGAGGAGGGATGGACGCAACACCTAGCCATGAAGATCCGAGGGAAAGTAAAATTATTCATGATGAATTAAAAAGGATTTGCATACAAAATAAAAAAAATTACAAAAAATATAAAAAATGGTGTGATGAGTATTTTTACTTACCTCATAGAAATGAAGCCAGAGGAATAGGAGGAATTTTCTTTGATTACGAAACAAAAGATTGGATTAAAAACTTTAAATTTGTAAGAGAACTTGGTTTAGCTTTTATTGATATCTCAAATAAAGTGATAAATAGAAAAAAAAATTTAAAATACTCAAAAAAAGATAAAGAAAAACAATTGTTTAAACGTGGAAGATATGTAGAGTTCAATCTTTTATATGATAGAGGAACAAAGTTTGGTTTAAACTCTGGAGGTAATATCGACTCGATTTTAATGTCTTTGCCGCCTGAAGCTAAGTGGAAATAAAATGAAAAATAAATTAGCAAAATTATTGAATTCTATTTCTAAAAAATTCGGATACAGGTTAATAAAAATACAAGAAAATAAATGGTATGATAATTTCATTGGAATTACTGAGTTTGAAAAGAAAACGCTAGAAATTGCTTCTAAATATTCGATGACCGGATTTGAGAGAATGTTTTTTTTAGTTAAAGCTTTAAAACAGATAAAAATTGATAATATTGAAGGTGATTTAGTTGAATGTGGAGTATGGAAAGGTGGAAATTTAATCTTATTTCAAAAGATAATTGAAGAGTTAAGATTAAAGCATAAAAAAATTTTTGCCTACGATACTTTTTCTGGAATGAATGAACCAAGTCAATTCGATTTAAATATTAATAATGAAAAAGCAGACTTAATTCTTAATTCTTTAAAAAAAAAGGGAGTAGATCCTAATAAAAATATAGTTTTTGCAAAATGTTCTATGGAAGATGTTAAAAAAAACTTCGAGATGAATACAAGGGAAAATGATAACTTGATATGCGTCAAAGGTGAAGTGGAGAAAACTTTAAGAATAAAAGAAAATTTACCTAAAAAAATCAGTTTATTAAGATTAGATACAGATTGGTATGAAAGCACTAAAACTGAGTTGGAAGTGCTATTTCCTCTATTAAGTAAAAATGGTATTTTGGTCATAGACGATTATGGATACTGGAAAGGATCAAAGAAAGCTGTTGATGAATATTTTAAGGATAAAAAAATCAATTTGTTTAAAATAGATTTTACAGCAAGGTATTTATTCAAAAGGTAATAAATGTATGGAAAAAGAACCAATAACAGTAAACGGTCTTAAAAATTTAAAATCTGAATTAGAAGGCTTAAAAAATATTGAAAGACCGAAAATTGTTGAAGCTATTGCCGAGGCAAGATCGCATGGGGATCTAAAAGAAAATGCAGAATATCATGCGGCTAAGGAACAGCAGGCTTTAATTGAAAGTAGAGTAATTGCTATTAATGATTTAATTGCACGCGCAAACGTAATTGATGTAACCAAGATTGAAAATAATGGAAAAGTAATCTTTGGTTCAACTGTAAAATTACAAGATTTAGATGCAGATAGAACAATTAGCTATAAATTGGTCGGACAAGATGAAGCTGATATTAAAAAAAATCTTATTTTTTTTAAAAGTCCTATTGGAAAAGCTTTAATAGGAAAAAATAAAAGTGAGATAATAATTGTTAATACTCCGTCAGGTGAAAAAAACTTTGAGATACTAGACGTTGAGTATATCTAGTTAGAATGTAATCGAATTATTTCCTGAACTTGATTTTTTGTAATCTTAAAATTATTTCTAACCCACTCTTCTTCTATTTTTTTTAAAACTTTACCCATCATAGCTCCTTGTTTCATTCCGCTGTTTATCAAATACTTGCCATCAATATTTAATCTATGTGTTTTTGATCTTAGTATTTTATTTAAATTTTCTGAAAAATCCTTCAAACTAGATTTTGTATTAATTACAAAATTCAAAATATTTAAATTAATTAAATGATTTTTATCATTTAAATAGATGTTTTTTTCTAAGTCTTTATTAAAGAAGTCTTTGTTTTCTTTTAAAAATCTAAAATTTTTAGCTAATAAATTAAGTTTATCTTTTAAATCATTTGACACATTGTATTTATGTCCAAAATACTCGTGGCTATTTTTTTCATCAATAAGCAGGACTGCCAATAAAAGCTCCTTATTAATTTGTGAATGATCACAAATTTTTGTCAATCGATCAAGTCGCTTTAAGTTATCAAATTCAGGAAAAACAAGAGTAAAAATTTCCTTTAAATAAACACTTTCGCTTAAATTAGTAAAATTTTTTAAGTCTAAGATTTTATATAATTCGATTAAAATTCTTTCTTTAGAAATTTTTTTAATCCCATTTAAATTTTGTTTAATTGCATTATTAGTTGTTAATTCAACTTTGCTATTATACATAATTTTAAAACGGATAAATCGAATAATACGTAAATAATCTTCTTCGATTCTTTTTTGTGGGTCACCAATAAACTTTACATTATTATTTTTAAGATCAACTGTTCCGATTTGAGGGTCAAAAATATTTCCATTGATATCAAGATAAATAGCATTAATAGTAAAATCTCTTCTTTCAGAATCTAGTTGCCAATCACTAATATATTCTACTTCGGCATGTCTGCCGTCTGTTTCAAGGTCTTTCCTTAGAGTTGTTAATTCAAGTTTAAAGTTTTTGGATACAAGTGTTACTGTTCCATATTTAATTCCAGTTTCAATAACTTTAAAATTTGTATCTTTAAATTTTTCTTTTATTTCTTCTACACTTAATATTGTTGCTATATCAATATCATCAACTTTATCATTTGTTAGATGCTTTCTAACACAACCTCCAACAAATCTAGCTGTAACAGTATCCGCTGGGAAACCTTCCTGTAGTTTATTAAAAACAAATTTTAATTCTTTATTTTTATAAAATGGGAATAAGTTTCTTTTAATTTTATTTATAAAGTTGAAACTTATATCAAACATAATTATGGCTGGGGCACTAGGATTCGAACCTAGGATGGCGGTATCAAAAACCGCTGCCTTACCGCTTGGCTATGCCCCAATCTCAAGAAACCTGATATATCATATATCACAAAAATTAAACAGTTTTCGCAAGTGTTGACCAGAATTTAGGGTACTTAATTTTTAAATTATTTAAGGCCTTTTTAGCTTGAATTTGATTATTAAATAAACCGTAACAAACAGACCCGGAGCCCGTTATTCTAGAAAAATAGCACCCCTTGTTGTTTCTAACATTTATTAATAGTTCTTTTATAATGGGATATTTTTTTTCAACAATTGATTGCAAATCATTACTGCTTTTGGATAAGTGGCTTATGAATTTAGATTTTGTTTTTATTCTATTTTCCTCTAATCTTTTTTTTTGGGAATAATTTTTTACTCTTGCATAAATTTCTTTTGTAGAGCATTTAACGTTTGGCTGAATTAACAAGAAGAACAATTTGTGTTTTTTTTTAATATTAGTGATAAGTCCTAAATTTTTCATAAAACCTTGTTTAAAAAAGAAAAGTTTCAAATCAGAACCGACCTTTTCCTCGACTTGGTTTAATAGTGATCTATTTATTCTTCTTTTAAACAAATACTTTAAGATGGTTGCGACATTTGCCGCTCCTCCTCCTAAACCAGCGAAAACTGGAATATTTTTAACAACTGTTACAGAGTAGAAATTAGAAATAACCCCTAATCTTCTTAGCAAAGTAAAAAGGCTTAGAATAGAATTATTTGATTTATTAACAAATTTTGCAAAAGGACCTTTGAATAAAATTTTATCTTTTATAGATTTAATTTTTTTTATCTTAATTTTATCCACTAAATCGATTAAACAAAAGTATGATTGAATTTCATGTAATTTTTTTTTATTTTTATAATTAACTTTTAACGTCAGATTAATTTTAGCGTGTGAACTTAAGGCCATAAATTATAAGCCTTTAATTAATTTTTGTTCAATAGTTTTTTTAAGCTCTTCCTCTGTTTTTTTAAGGTTCAGAACATAATTCCAATAATACCTAGCTTGTATTTCATTGCCATTTTTCCATAATACGTCGCCATAGTGATCATTTACTACCGGGTCTCCGGGCATAAGTTTGACTGCTAATTGAAGGTACTCTTTAGCCTCTCTATACTTTTTAAGTTTGAATAGTGCCCAACCTAAAGAGTCGGTGATATAGGGATCATTTGATCTTAACTTGTTTGCTTTTTCTAGCATGCTTAATGATTTTTCAATTTTTACACCTTGCTCAATCCAGGTGTAAGCTAAATAATTAATTACATATGCTTGTTCTGAGTCGGCATCTAAGGATGCAAGTAAATCTTTCTCAGCTTTATCCCATTCACCTGTTCGTTCATAGGCAACGCCCCTTCCATCGGTTGACTCTGCATATAACAGATGATCTTTTTTAACTTCACTTATTACTTTGGTGTAGAAAGGAATGGACTCTTCAAATTTTTCATTATTTTTTAAAAATTCAGCATAATCGAAAGTTTCATAGATATCTTTGATGGCTAAATTATTATAAGCGATACTTACAAGCTCTAAAGCCTTCTTTTTATTTTCTTCCTGAATATAAATTTTTGCTAGTTGTTTTGAAGCATGCCACTTATATACTCCTCCTTTTTTACCTAAGTTATTATAAATTTTCTTAGCTTCCTCGAAATTATTAACTTTAAAAAAGTTTTCTGCAAGTAAGTTGTCATAGGTGTGAAAATTTTCATTAAGATGTTTCGCTAAATTCAAATAAAAATTTGAAAGTGAATAGATTGATTGTGATGACAAAGCATTTGAAGTGATATATAAAATTTCCGCAATAATATGTTCTTTATTTTTACAGTCAAAAATTGAGATGATATTGCCTTGATTTAAATCCAATTTATATTGATTGAGCAATAAATTTCTTGGATAAGATTTTAGAGCAGAGTTAATTATATCTTTTGCTTTATCTATTTTTTTTAAAGAAACGGAATAGGATGCATAAAAATAGTTAAATCTTGAAAAATCTGTTTTTTTATTTGATATAAGTTCTTCAAATAAATTATTTGTATTTGAACTATTGAAATAACAATTTAAAAAAACATTCTGTATTTTTTTTAAATTTTCAAATCTTTGATCTAGTTTTTTTAATTCAACAGAAGCCTCACGTAAATCATAGTTATCTAGTTTAGACCAACTATAAAGGAAATTAGAAACAAAATTATTTAAAATAAGTTTAGAGTTTTTTGTTTTCGCTTTAAGAAAATATTTTTGAGCTAAATCTAAATTTGAGTTCTTTAAATAAAATATTCCCATTACTAAGTTGCTCTCAAAACTATCAAGTTTTTGTTTCTCAAGTTTCTTAGAATAATTAAAGGCTTCTTTTAAGTTCCCTGAATTAACTAAAGAATATAAATATTTGATAGAATAGTTTATGTGGCTAGCTTCGAGTCCATTGAGTTTTTTTAAAAAATTAAAAGACTTCTCATATTGATTATCGTTTAATAGCAATATTCCAGAAAAATAGTCTGAAATGCGGTCAGACTTATTAAACTTATCCAAAGATTTTGCTGGAGATGTGGACAAAATAAAAGTGACAAATAATGTCTGTACTATAATCTTTAAATTAAAGTTAAATATTTTCATAAATTTTAATGACCAAAAAAAATAGTCTTAATCCAGTTAAATTGATTAAATATTATAATCTTATTAATCATAATTTAATTTACAATAACAAAGCAATCAATAGATATAAAAAAGATAATTTTGAAATCTCTGCTGATAAAGCTGATAATTTATTTAGACTAAAAAAATCAATTAATGAAATCAAAAATTGTAGTCTTAAAAACAGTGCAACTAATATTGTCTTTAGTGATGGCAATCCTAAATCAAAGATTATGTTTGTAGGTGAAGCACCAGGATCAAATGAAGATCAAGAAGGTCTGCCTTTTGTAGGACGGGCTGGCACTTTACTTGATAAGATGCTAGCTTCTATTAATTTAGATAGAAAAAATGTTTACATTTCTAATGTAATTAATTACCGCCCCCCGGATAATAGAAGACCGACCGATGAAGAAATTAACAGATATCTTCCTTATATTAAAAAACATATTGAAATAATAGATCCTAAAATTTTAGTTCTTTTAGGCAGCACGGCAATGAATGCTTTTATGGGCAATGAAGTTGTAATATCTAAGGCT
>Ga0209308_10003028_pt1 | contig 14056 bp, 33 predicted proteins | sample COGITO_mtgs_1204_3_FD_184806 | JGI IMG/M metagenome (GOLD analysis project Ga0209308, IMG submission 184806) | Pelagic marine microbial communities from North Sea - COGITO_mtgs_120405 (SPAdes) (version 2) | ecosystem: Environmental > Aquatic > Marine > Epipelagic ...
TTTATCTTAATATTATCTGTATCATCATCAGCCATTGTATTACATAATGCCTGTGCTAAGATAGTAGCAGTAGTAGTACCATCTCCCGATTTACTTTGTGCTTCGTGAGCCACTTCTTGCATGAGATTAATTCCCATCTGAATATAAGGGTCGGGGTCGGTAATAGACTTAGTGATAGATACACCATCATTAAGAATTAAGGGTAGTCCCGCAGGGTTCTGTATTATTACTGTACCTGCATTTGCACCTAGTGTGCCTTTGATAGCGTTAGCGACTTTGTTTACCCCTAAGAGTAATTTGTCTCTTGCTTCTTCTCCATGTAATATATTTTCCATATTTATACCTCAATAATATCCTAGTATATGTTCCCAATGTATAGCACTAACTTCATTGTCAAAAGGAATAACCTTTGTCTCATCCACCATGACGGAATAGCCCTCTTCTATTATGAGAGGGACTAAACCGCCTACGGATAGGACTTGTAGATGGCCTTCAAGAATGAGTCCACCGACAGTTTCCTGTATGGTGTTATGGAGAAAGACGTAATGACCTAAAGCCTTCACTCATCCCACCCATCGTTAGTAGAAACTACTTCATCCATGACTGCTATTTTGTCAAAGGCATACCAACCGGAGATAGACATTCTATCTTCTCCTTCTTTTGTTCGCCATGCCTGTCCGTGAAGTAGTACCTTAGTACCAACAGCGAAGTCCACAAGTGAATCTTGTTCACTTGGAATGTAAACATCTACGGTGGCTGCCGTAGAAGCAATATCTAAATCAGCACATACTAAAACATATCCGCCATTATCTCTAGGGTCTATGTGTATAACTTCTGCAACAGTAGCGAGGGTTCTATCCCACCATCCATCGTTACCGTTATGTGTATCGTAGTATTGTCCTAGTTTGTCTAAACCGGAAATCATATTCTCTTGACCGATAATCTGTGGTACAAGTGTCAATGGGTCTGCTGAAAAGATACCTGCTACTGCTGCATCTGATTCAAAGACTGAAACTCCGTCTTTAGCGTAAGCAGTAGTGCCGTTAGCAGCAGGTCTTAGTGCGATAGTACCCGTTGTAAAGGTAGGGTATTGCACATCTGCACCTTTTTGTGTTGCCTTAACAGTAAGTGTCTTTACTTCATCAGTAGTACCTTGTTTACGACCTAAGAACAACATAGTCCTTTCTCTTTCGTCTTGTGGTCTAGGTCGGCCATACTTAAAGTTAGCATCACCGGATGGGAAAGTCTTGTTGTTCTTATCCCATACTACGAAGAAGTGTGTATTCTCATCTAGTTTCTGTGTATGTCGTGGTAATTCAGATACGTCAGCAGTCTCTACACCGTAGAAATCTTCTCTAGCGTGTCTTGTATAAGTACCATCATGGTTATTCTCAAAGAGAACAACAGCACCGGATTCAACCAATACGTTTCGTACATCTTCTGTAGCGGCTCTTAATTGACCGGACATTTTATTGTATAGTATTTTACCCCATTCTTTAGGGCGTGGTACTGAAATAAACATACCTTCATACTTTGTTGCACCGGAACGAGATAGTCTCGCATTTTCCGTACTAATCATTCTTGCTGCTACTCTTAGTGCAAGAATACCGCAGTCATCATCAGACTTACCTGCGTTTTTCCAAGCCGCACCCTGTTCTGCTAAGACTGATTCAGCCTTACTACGCAGGGTGTCTGCGGCCACATTTACTGTTTTTGCTACGTTATTAATCATCGTGTCATCCATATTGGTTTCCTCTGTTTGTATTTCTAGTCCTATTTTCTTACGGATATAAAGTTTTTGTATATCCTTCCATACACAAACGGACAAAGTTTGCTATGGCTATATTTTCCTCGACACCGTGTATCAAATCCCTTTCGGTTATTGCTGCGGCATCTACGATACGCATTATACTATCTACTTTTGCGGTAGATGTAATAGCGTAGTCGAATACTGTTTTTACCACTTCTCTAGGTGGTATTCCGTATGTTTCTTTTAAGGCTAAATTATAATCATTCTCACGGAAACATAACGTGAGAAAATGTTTAGCGTCAAGACCTTGTGAAACAAGACCGTTGATGAACCCTTCCGGTTCGGGGTGAACAGAAAATGCCTGTAGAGCATTGATACTATTCCTTAAGTCTCCTTCATGTGCATCAGCAATCAGATTTAATTGACCTTCTGTAATAACCGTACCTGTTTTACCTGCTATCATAGATAGTCTCTTTACTATGTGTTCCTTAGAAATTGGATTGAACCTCAAAACTCTACACCTAGATTGTAGCCACTTACTAACCTTACTCAAATCATTACAAGTAAGGATAAAATAACCCTGTGAGTTTTCTATAACACCCTTTAATGCCGATTGTGCGGCAGGTGTTAATTGGTCTGCTTCATCGAGAAGAAAAAATTGGTTTCTGTTGCCTGTCCTAGACATGGGTAATAACTCTTCTTCTACGAAGTCAATACCCCTAGTCTTTTTACTACTAGCATTGAATACATGAATAGGCCAACCCAAATCCTTAGCCATAGCCAAAGCAAGGCTAGTTTTACCTGTACCTGCTTGTGGACTATAAAAGATAAAGTGCTGTAAAGAAGTTATCTCATTAATAACTTCGTTTTGACCTACTATCTCACTAAGCGTAGGTCTGTATTCAGTAGCCCATATTGTCATAGTATTTTCTCCTTAGTTTTTTATTGGCTTATCCAACTTGTTAATGCTCTATTTTAATTATCAGAATGGTTCTGCGTCATGACTCTTAATCAAATGCTCTACTACTATCTGTGCATATCGGTTATGGTTTTGGACTAGCACCTGTTTATCTAGCCTCGCCAACTTGAGATTTAATAAAGACCAATAGTACCGTGTAATGCTGTCTGCATACCACATATTCTACAAGTACAATATACTAACATCCTGTCTCCCCTACTATCACCCTTGATTCTAACAAAGTCAAACTCATGGTGTCTAGGGTCGCAGTCGTCTGTTTCTCCCATATTAATACCTCATTTTTCTACGGTTATATACTTTATGTTGTGTGTCTTAAGCGTCATATTTACACCTGTCTCTCGTAAATCAATGCTTCTGCTGATTGGAATAAACTCATAATTTCTGCGTGTGCAGGTCTGAAACCTAATTGGCCGCCTGTTCTCGCTTCTGCTTCTAGGGACAAAAGTAATCCTACCATAATACCCTTTAGATATTCCGTACTTACTTTTTCGGGAAGAGTAGTAATCATATCATCTATTACTTCGTCATCTCCTAACTCGTAATCTACATCGGTAGCGAGACAAAGAACAAACCTCATGTATTGAGCCTCATTCATATTTTGAGTAGTTAATATTTCCCCTAAATCTATCGGTTTCTCAACATTAAAGACACTTGCTATGATAGTGGATAAGTCATCCATTTCTATTCCCTGCATAGTCATACCTCTAGTGTTTTATTATTATACTTTCCTAACACAATGCAAACATTGAGTTTCATTTGGGGGAAATATTCTTATCTTACCACAAGAACATTGTTGTGCTTCCTGCATCTGTGCCGGAGTCATAACTGTCGGACTTCTTGTAAGCATAATATCTTCCTTTGTATGTATTATTTTTCTGTTAATATCATATACTAAATGATTTGCTGATGTACCTATCGCATTTTCTACTTTAGTAGAACCTACTTGTACAATCTGTGGATTCTTACTTAACAAAGCCGAAAGACTGTGTGGCGAAGGTACGGTTCTAATGTTTTTGGTTTTACTTAACATAGCAGCCATCCCCTCTTTCGTCATAGCACCATACTCCCACAAAATGTCCACGATAATACGTCTGACCCTTTTGTTATTAGCACTCATGTATAAATGTAAGCCTCATAGTGCTTATAAATCATTCCCCATATCTTGATACATAGCCGACATCATATAAGAATCACCATAAGAAACACCCTCTGCTTCACTACTAGGTGAAGGGGAATATTTTACATCCGTTTCTGTCAATTTTTCCTTTATAGCAAGTTTAACATACGGTTCTGTTAAAACCTTACCTATCATTTCCCCCGCTAAACACATTAAAATAAAACTCATAACCATTCTTGTATCAAACCCTTAGACTTCTTCATACCTTTAGGTACGCTTCCGCCTTGTTCCTTAATACGATTACTTACGGTTATAGAGTTTTTCACTATGACCTCTATATGCTTATCACTTGAACGGGATTGTTCATGTCTATATTCCTGTTTTTTCTTCTTAGGAAACTTAGTTTTTTTATGAGCAGGTTCTATACCATAAACCATTATAGCCCTTACATACTTTTCCGGTAAAAACATAGCAGTTTTGGCTAATTTACGCCATACTGTAATGTCTATGTCATTTTCTTTCAAGAATGCCTTAACCAAAGGTAAAGGAGTTTTATTGAATACCGCATTGACTCTTCTTCTGTCCTTCCATGTCAGCAAAGCATTTATAGGAGAGTAGTGATTACTTTTACCCTTAATCTTAAGAGAGTCGGATATAATAACATAATCCTCACTTTTCTTAGTTATGTTAGGTGGTTTATCACAACAAACTACAAGTCGGTTCGTTATCATAGGCAACCACTCTAACACATCCTTTTCCTTAAACTTATTACTGCGTAGAATATATGTAGTATCTTTATCAGTAGGTGGTGTATCAATTTCTCCTATCATCATAATGTATTTAGATTCCATAAACTTACTATCATCATCTGTAAATATCACTATACCCATAGGCTCACCACAATTTTTTTCCGCAATTTTTTCCAAAACCAACTATATAAAGTTAGAATGGGTCATGTCCGTAAACATAATTCTGTACCCTTTCCATCTGCCCTGCTGTCAATCCCCACACTTCCATTATAGAAGTTTTAGTTACCCTATAATCTGCATGATACCATTCTATGCCGTTGTGAGTTATATTTGCCGTAAGATTATCTTCTTTCATAGCAGCAATTAATTTAGGCATATCCTTTTCATAGATAGACCTATTTATAAGAGTCTTAACAGAATCAGACCGCCATTTTTTACCCATCTATAATCACCGAAGGTTCTTTCAACAAAGCCATTTTCAATTCTACTTGGTCTAGCAATTGTGGGTGAGAACCTAATACCTCTATCAATATTCTCGACATATCATTGACCTGTGCTTGAGCCAACATCAACTGCGAATCTACTCCTATCTCTTTCTTCAATTGACCTACTAATTTCAAAGAAGAATTAGCCTGTCCAATTAGTTTTGCCGCATCAGTAACAAACTCGGAAGATATACCACCTTGTGCTTCTTTCTGTGCTTCTAATTCATTCAAATAATTCTGAATCCTAATTACAATATCTTCTGCCGCATCTAATGTGGAGATAGTTTGTTGTCTATCCTCTTCCATGTTCTTCGCCTGTAAAGCATCAAACTCAATGTGATTATCCATGTGATTCATAACAGTACCTTCATTCCAATTGTGCCTTACTTCTAAAAATGTAGCACTAAACTCTTCATTCATTATACCTAATTCATAATCTTTCTTGGATTTATGGTCGCACATAGGACAACCACCATCTAAGACCCACCTAAGAACCTCGATAGCAAAGGCATCATTTTCTCCATGTAATCTTTGTTGTATTTCTCTAGCACTACGCATCTATATACCCCACTTTTGTTCTTCTTCGTCTGATTCAAGACGTTGTGTACCAATACGACAAGTAACACCCTTTCTACCACGCCTTTTGACGTTAGGTGCATATTCACCATACCATGATTGACCTTCTAGGTTTTCAGTAACCCATCTCTTAGCCGACTGATAATCACCCGCAGTAACCATCTTGGAAACCTCTTTCAGTAATACTGATTTAGATATATCCTTCATCCAAAACGTACTCTTGATTAACTCAAGGTCTGCATCCATTACTCTTCTTCTCATCTCTAGTGATTGATTTAGTATTCCCTTAAGAGTATCGTCAAGAGTAATTATTAGTGGTTGTCCACCAACATAATTAGGTTGCATCATGTGATAACCTATACACAATCTACGAAATAAATCTGCCTCAAAAGAACGTACATCCGGTCTGTTAATCCATTCGGCCACATCATCATCGAATAGAACACCTGTTGGTGGATTTCTCGTTGCCTCTACCTGCCTTCTTCTAATCCAATCCTTGATTTCAATATTAAGATTAGCGAGCGAAGCCCTTTCTTCTATCTGCATATTCGCCTGTGCGTGTTGCGCTCTCTTGTAAGCCTGTTCCTTCTCCGGTGTCATCTCAATATCAATAATAAAGAATCTTCTATCAAGACCGGACTCTAACTCAAACCTAGCGGGTTGTGTACCCGCCCATATAGTATATCGTGTAGTGTAATTTACCCATCCATTTCTCATGGCTTTGTTTACTCTACCGTTATCTAGTGATGTAAGTAATTGATTTTTCATGTCTAGGCTGTGGTCTTTTTTAGATGCATCAGACATAGAGGAAAACTCTTCAAAGCCTAAGAATCCACCACATAATTCCCTAGCGATAGGTCGCCCCGCTATATTACCATCCTCATCTACCGAGCCAAACATACCCGCTTCTGTAACAGAATTAGCACCCATCATTGTACGGTAGCCATGCCCCATATCTGCATTGTTGCTATGAACAAGACCTGTATTTTCTGCTAGGAACATCAAGATAAGAATACTTTTACCCGAACCTTTAGCACCTCTAAGCATTAGGTGAATCCTTGTGTCGGGTAATTGAGACATAGGAGTATAGAACGGCATATTGTTATGCCGTAGTGGACAATGCTCTATAACGAAGTCGCCTGTTGTATATAGTGGGCTATCGGGGTCGAAGTCGCATCGGCTACACTTATTCATACTGTTAAACAAATGTCCACCGATACTACATAGAAATATAGGTATCTTATCCGCTACATCAATGAAGAAGTTTCTATCAGCAAACTCTTGAGTCTTTTCAAATACGTTAAAATCACTCTCCAAACTCATCACCCCCAAACTCTACCATAGCCCTATCAAGACTTAGCGGCTTGGTAAGGTGTTCTAAGTCAGACAATAGAACGGTTAAATACTTTTCCTTCTCATGGTCTACGGTCAATTTGTACTTATCTTGAACAAACCATGATAGCGTTTCTTGTGTTTCAGTATTCACAAATGTGTTTCTATCCCTACCACCTATTACAGTTATATTTTCCCTAATAGTATTTCTACAAAAGTTTTTGAACACCGCACCGAAAGCCCAAACAGGCAACGGCATCACTATATCTTCTTTTAGTGGTTTAAGATGTTGTAGTCTAATTGAATCTTCATGTCTACGCTGAATTAACTGAATATCTTCTTCGTGGTTCATGTAGTCAAAGATTCCTATTTGATTCTCATGTATCATACCGTGAGTAGTAGTAGAAAACTCTTGCATTAGATTTACCGTAAGATAACATAGAGAATCAACACCTTTATTATTTAGTGCTAAGACTATATCTCTAATGATTGGGTATGTGTATAACCACGATATAGAAGATTCATCATCGTTGTGTACAGGGAATGTATGTGTAATCCTAAGAATAAAGAATCTATCACCGTCCATATTTTTCTTTTCAAACAATCTCCATTCGGGAAATACAGGTTCGGGATAATTGTTGAAAGGCTCTACTTGATGCAACCTACTAAAGATTCTAGCAACAGGTTTCTCATCACCTATCAAACCCATGCCTGTAATAAAACTAGCATAACCCTTTTCATTTTGATTAAACACTATAAGAGTCGTAGGTGTTTTCGATGTGTGTTCACCATATATCTTATTCCATACAATATCTGTATCTCCATAAGTTTCTACTATGTTAGCCTTCATTGTGTCATCTCCTTACTTTTAGCGTAATTTTGTAATACTTTAGGAAACTTGGTTGCCTTCTTTTTACTTTTAATCATTTTATCATACGCTACTTCTAAATCTCTTGCTGTGTAAATATTAGTAGGTGTTAATTGTCCTTTAGTATTCCTTCTTGATTCCATCCTACTGTCAAATAATATACTCCTACTTAGTTTTGCGGATAATTCTATTGTCGTATTACCGCTACCATTTCCCTTTACTCTAATAGGATGATATTTATTACCGTTATTATTTCTGTTTTCATATCTTTCCGCGTTCTTCCTTCTAAGTCGTTCTTTGTCATTCAATATTTTGTTTATCTCATACGCTGTCATCCCATTCGGTTTATCCTTTAGTATTTGATATACTTCATCTTGAAGCATTACACCTGTCGCTCTACCCATATTTCTTCTCTCCTTTTCTTTCGATTATAAACTTTTTAATTCTTTTTTTTATTTCTGCTTTTCGCAAAAAGAATAAAACGCTGTACTGCTCTCTATTTTCTAATTAATTTTATTTCTTCTATAGTATAGATGAGAATAATAGTAGTGGGCTTACCAAACATACTATTGAATTAATTAAAGAATTAACAAAACCGCAGTACTGCAAGCCTGTTATTCTTTTTGCGTAATTTAGAATCATAAAAAGAATAAATAATTTTCACGTTCTAACTTATTTTTATCGGAAAACCAAAGGTTAGGGCTGTATTTATCCCATGCCTTTTTACCTTCTAATTTTGATAAATTACCCAAACTTATTTCATCATCTAGGTTTTCTAAAATCTGTTTCAAGACACCATGTAAAACATCGTTGTTTTCCATACATACAAGCCCGTCATTGGTGTGTTCGGGTACAGGTTGTACATACCCACTACCACACTTAATTCTCACCGCTACGGTATAGTGTCTTGGTAATTGTGTTATCTCTAATCTAATATCTTTATCCTTGGTGTAATATGTTTGACAGACTAATCTTACGGTAAAAACACTAGCAAGCACTCTACCCTTCTTAAGATTTCTCATTTCTTTAGTGGCTTTAGCGTCCATTAAGAGTATTTTTGGTTCTGTCGCTGTTTCCATGCTTTCTCTCGTTCTCAAGTTTACAACACTAGATAAATTATCACGACAAGCAAGGAAAAACATATCATCTAATTGTAGTGGTTTCTTTTGCGGTATCTCTAATACTGAATTATTATCACCAACAACAAATGTAATTTCTACATCGTCTGCATCATAAATAGCATCACATATTATTGCTTTAAGCGAAAAATACTGCATACTCATCTGCTTCGTAGATGGTCTGTGTTCTATACAATTTCTATACATGAAATTAAACTCGGATTTACTCAAAGGTTCTTGGCGGCATGATTCATAACAATAGTCTAATAACTGCTTCAATACTTCTCTCCTAATAATACGGAAATCATTACTCTTATTCTGCAATACTACATCACATTGTTGTATAACAGTTTTACCCTCATCGTTTCTCCTTACGGGTGAAGCATGATATACGGTTAAATCTTTTAACTTAAAAGTATGTGTAATCATTCTTGCCACTCCATTTGTAAATTAAATATTATCTCTTCTAAATCTAAAGTATGCTGTTGGGTTGCACCACACTTATCACAACCTATAGTGATAAGTGCATCTTCACCTGCATTGACAATTTCAAAGTCTAGTATATCCACAAACTCATGCGGGCAAAAGTTTTCGTCAAGATATTCTTGGCCTCTTCCAACACTCATTCTTCCTCATCCTCACTTAGTTTTACGGGTAATGTACCTTCATACACAACACCATTTACTTCTAGTTTGAGATATAACATCGGTATAGCGTTATATTTGTCTGTAAAGAAACAATCCAATATTTTTCCCCTACCTATCGGTGGGCTGCTGTATCTCCCAAAGTTTATCCATCTTCTATTCTCGCTCATTTTTATTTCTCCTTACTGTTTCTTTTACCCTATCAATAGCATTCTTAAATCTCTTGATTGTTTTCTGCGGGGTTTTCGCTTTGAATTGACCTATAAACATAAACTCATAAGCCATTTCTATTGTATTTCTATATCGCTGTATGCGATTCTCATATTCGGGTACATAGATACCAAACTCTTCTATTTGTTTAGCAATATTACTACTTGTTGGGTTATATCCTCGTAATGTTCTTATTACTAAATCTATATCTACTGCATTCTCATCTGCTTCTCGGTATTCATAATCTACATACGGCCATTGTGGTTCTAACTTCTTCACTTAAGCCCCCCCAATTTCATTACTTCATCCATGTCCTCAATCTTGTATAGATTTACTTTGTATCTATCACCATTTAGTTTAACACCTACGCCTGTATTGTATTTACCTACACCTTTCATACTCTTTAGTATGTTAGATATATGCTTAGGGTTCTTAATCTTAGATAGTGCTTGGTAGTTTAATTTACCGTAAATCTCCTGTGCTGTTAAGCCCTGTTCTTGGCCGATAAGTGCCTTAGCGACCATGCGTTTTAACTGTACTTTTCTCATAATATCCCTACTCTTCTTCTATATATAAGGTGTTCGATTGCGTGTCTAAAGCGTCTACAGCGTCTATTATTTGTGTGGCAATCTCAAGATTTTCTAAAACCTCTAACTCACTAATTATCTTCTGTGTGTAAATTACGCCATCCATCAATTCTTCTTTTAGGTGTTGTAACCATTCCTTTAGAGATAGGTCATCCCTATCCATTGTAGTGCCGTATTTAGCCTCGCCCTTTTCAGCACGTTGTCTAATCTCAGCAATTACTTTTTCCTCAATACTACTCATTCCTCATCATCTCCTAATGGTGGGTCGAGAATTAATTCTATTGTATTTGACCCATCATATACAATACCTACTACCTTTCTATCCTCATGGTCGCCAAAAACTACTAACGATTGCCCTTGTTTTTCTATCTTCTCTATGGCGTTTCTTAATTGCTGACACCTAACAAAGTACCCACTACGTTGTGCGTGATTTACTTTTATGTCAAGAAAAACTCTCTCATCACTCATAATTCATCTCTCCATTCTTCTACTGCTTTAGCACAAAACTCTCTACTAAAACCAAAACTACTAATCAAGAAATTAGTCATCTCATCATCACTTACATTATCGGGGTGTATTTCATCCATTCTCATTTTTCTTTTAAGGTGGCTTTTCATATTCCTCATACTTGTAATACTTGTCGGCATATCACCTGCATAGCCTGTATCTTTGTCATCTCTAGGTAATTGAGGCATCAGAACCAACCCCCACATTTACCACAAAAACTAGGGTACATAGGTTTAGCGTAAAATAGCCCTTTTCTTTTACCGCAATTACATCTATGGTCTTTGAAACTCATTCCTCTTCCCCCGTATAATTTCTACGTGCTTTATACTTTCTATTGTATAGATACAATCGTGCTGCATTCTGTCTCTTGTTAGGCATTACTCTTCACTCTCCGGTGCTTTACCTTCTCTTATGGTAAAAGTATTAGGTATTACCTTGACTTCTTCATGTGGTGATTCTGTCAAGTATAGATTTGCTATTGTATTTACATCCCAATGACCTTCTTTAACGGTAAAAATACTACCGGACTTTAGATGTATGTCTAGCGTTTTTAGAGCGTTCCTATAATAACCATTTTCGACTATTGCCGCAATCTCTCGTCTGTCAATTTTTACTTTTCCGCTAACACAAACTAATGTATCAGACCAATAATCTCTTTTTAATTCACTCATTGTTTCACCTCTTTGTAGTGGAGAAAGACTAATATCTGTCGCATTAGTTCTTGCATTTCCCATCCTTCTTGTGTCTCTTCGTCAAGGCATTCGTATAAACTATCCCATGCTTCCTTATATCTATTTAATTCACTCATTGTTTCACCTCTTCTTCAATCCATTTTATTTCTTCTAATATTTTTTCTATTGCATCCTCTAAGTGTTTTTTTACTACACCTTCAACATCATATTCATTCCAATAACTACCATACTTAACGGGTAATTCTAAAGACCACGATTGTGCATTATACTTAAATCGCCTACTAAAATTAATATTGTAAAAATCAGTTAAATAAGGTTCGTATGTTTCTTCTTCTTCTAAAGTATCATCCATTTTATATCGCCCCTATTTTATCTTCTAACTCTTGTATTCTATCACATACTTCTGAATGTACTTCTTCTATTTCCATTTCTGCATGGTGGCTCATAGCCACGTTGCTCGGTAAAGCCTGTGCTACTTCTGCTATGTAATGCAAGGCATATTCACAAGCCTCTTCCGCTACTCTTAGCGTTGACAATTCATCAGCAATCTCTTGTAGTCTTACCTCAATCATCTTACTCATCTAAGCCACTTCCAAGTTTATTAAATATACATCAGTTTCACATTTTGGACATCCTTCCCAAAGACCATCCTCATCTTCAAACAACACCAAATCTTCTTCGTTTCCTTCCCACATACACATATTGCATCTAACTCTCGCTAACATTTTAAGCCAACTCCCAATCTAAATCAAGGTGTACATAATCATAGATATTATCCTCTACGGTGTCCATGTACTCATCAATACTTTGGTGTATCAAATCTTGTACTTGAATCTCTATTTCTTCTTCAAGTTCTATTTTTACTTTTATCTTTATTTTAGTCATTTTTTCACCATCCTTCCGGTTCTTCTTCTAACATAATCCAATGTGCTTTAATTTGTCTAGTCGAGTATATATCTCCACCATCGGAAGTCCATAGGACTATGCCTTCATCTCCGACCCAACTGCTTACAATTGTCATTGTAATACCGTTGTGTATATTCTCAAACCTTACACCTTTGATGTTGTGTTCACCTTCCGGTATAGGGGCTTTCTTTCTTAGTTGTTGGTTTATCATTTTTCTTTCATTCATTTTTATTCCTCTCCACTAGTTACGGACATAAACGCATTAGCGTCTAACATTCTATGTAGAATAGTTTTAACGTGTAGTATTCTTTTTCTTGTTGCTACATCTTCAATATCTTCTACAATATCGCCATTGTCTATCATATCTAGCATTGAGCGATATATTTCTCTTTCCATTTCCATTTCATATTCTTTACTCATTTTTGTTATCTCCTTTTTCGGCTCTCGCCATGTTTCTACCTAAAACGCCATCCTTTTTAAGTCTGTCGTTCTTGACTCTTAAGCGTCTTTTTTTATTTAAGAAAAAACTACTCATTGTATATCCTCTCCATCTTCTAATACATTACCACTTGATACCACATATCTTTTTGCTTTACATCTAGTACATTCTACATCCACTTCTGTCAATAATCTATTCTTAGATACAACACTTACTGTATAGACTCTTATTACAGACCATACACAACCGTGATATTCACAATCATTCATTGTACATCACCTTTTTACTTTTAGGGTAATATAAGTCGGGCATCTTCATTCGACCAACCCCATCCACCATGTAGGCACAGGACGACCATCCCATCGAGCAAACTCTTTACTGTGGTAATAACGCCTGTATGCTTGCACCGCTACATCTCCGCTTGCGTGGCTGTCTCCTTTCTGTTGCTGTCCGGCTTTTCCTGTGCTAAGTGGTATGTGGTTGGGTCTATACTCATCGGGCATAGCAAGAGCAAAATGTGTAAGGTCGCCTTCGGGAATTAGTATTGTCATCTTTTCAAGATGACGAATACCTTTCTCACAAAAGTGTATTTTTCCGTATTGGTCTGTATAGCATCTGCATATCTCTAGGGCATGACGTACAGTCCAAATGTAATTGGCTTTAGCGTCTCCTACCCATCGAGTACAAGGATGATTATGATAGCCACCCTTGAGAGGCGTACCTTTCTTAGTAAGTGGCATCATGTCGGGTCTAGCACCGTGTCTAATCGCAGCACTACCTAGCATTTGTAACATCTCTACACACATTTTAGGCAGGTGTTTATTACAGTAATCTCTTGCTGCTAATTCGGGGTTTTCATTTAAGATAAAAATATTCATAGTAAATCCCTCACATCATCTATCTCTACAATTCCTCTATAAATAATAGGCTTTGTTTGAATACCATCACTATATTCTAGTACGACATAGCACTCATCATCTCCATCACACCATGTCCATTCTAACACTCTCATATTTACTTGCATCGTCTTTTTACTCATATTATACCCTCTCCTTCATAGTATTTAACTGTGTTGATTGTGCTTCTAAAGCGTCATT
>Ga0209308_10003031_pt1 | contig 14040 bp, 10 predicted proteins | sample COGITO_mtgs_1204_3_FD_184806 | JGI IMG/M metagenome (GOLD analysis project Ga0209308, IMG submission 184806) | Pelagic marine microbial communities from North Sea - COGITO_mtgs_120405 (SPAdes) (version 2) | ecosystem: Environmental > Aquatic > Marine > Epipelagic ...
TATGTGTGTGTGTTGGGTTCAGTAGGTCCCGGATTTGCGACAATAATGTCGTGGTCTGGCTCTCGGGGCCTCTGGGGTGCTTGGGATGAAGCCAGGGCTGAATCTCGGCTTTGCCAGGTCTGAGGTTGGCAATGGCCAACGCAGCCACGATCTTATTGGCTTTTTCACCCCACGGAGAAGGCGATGACAATCGCGGAGCAGGCAGCAGGTGCGCGGAGAGCCGCACGTATTCTCGCCACCCAATCGCACGACCAGCGCAGCGCGGCCATGGAGGCCATGGCGCAGGCGTTAGAGGCGCAGCAGGACGCGGTCCTGCGGGCGAACTGTGAAGACGTGCAGAACGCGAAGCGAGCCGTAGATGGCGGGGAACTGGATGCGCCGCTGCTGAAGAGGCTGGATTTGGCCGGAAAGTATGACGATGTGGTGAGCATGATCCGCAGTGTGGCCCGGCAGGCCGACCCTTTGGGAAAGACCGAATGCGCGACTGAGTTGGCGGACCAGCTTGATTTGTTTCGGGTATCCGTGCCGATCGGCGTGATTGGCGTGATCTTCGAGTCTCGCCCGGATGCCTTGGTGCAGATCGCTGCGCTTTGCCTGAAATCCGGCAACGCCGTCTTACTCAAAGGTGGGCGTGAAGCGATCGAGTCCAACCGGGCCTTGGCCACGGTCATGCATGACGCGGCCGTAGCCGCGGGAGCACCCGAGGGCTGGCTCGTGTTATTAGAGACGCGCGAAGATGTATCCGCGATCTTGGGCCTGGATCGCGATATAGACCTGATCATCCCGCGCGGATCCAATGAGTTCGTCCGTTACATCATGGAAAATACCAATATTGCGGTCATGGGGCATGCCGACGGAATCTGTCACGTTTTTGTGGAGACTGAAGCGGATGCTGACAAATCTGTAAGAATTTGTGTGGATGCGAAGACCCAGTACGTCTCGGTCTGTAATGCCGCAGAAACCATTCTAATCGACCGCGCTGCGTTGGCTGAGATTGGCCCGAAGTTACTCCGCGCACTGGACGATGCAGGCGTCGAGATTCGTGGGGATGTGGAGATTCAGGCGTTGGCTGGCGGAATTGCGATTACTCCGGCTGTCGAAGATGACTGGCGAGCGGAGTATCTGGACTATGTGGTCGCAATCCGGGTCGTGGCTGGCATGGCTGAAGCCGTGGATCATATCAATGAGTACGGGAGTCACCACACCGATGCGATTGTGACTGAGAACGCGGCTCAGGCTGCTGCCTTCATCGCGGCGGTCGACTCGTCGTCTGTGGTGCACAATGCCAGCACGCGTTTTGCGGATGGGTTCCGCTATGGGCTGGGGGCAGAGGTCGGGATCAGCACCAATCGCCTACATAGCCGCGGGCCGGTCGGTCTGGAGGGGTTGTGCAGTTATAAGTACGTCCTGCTCGGTGATGGACATACGGTGGATGACTTTGAAAGCGGTGTGCGCAGCTTTACTCATCGACCGTTAGACCGGACTTATTCTCCAGGATCATAAGGAAAAATGATGAATGTATTCGTTGCCGGCGGTGCCGGCTATATCGGCAGCTCCTGCTGCGAGTATCTGTTGAATCACGGCCATGAGGTCACGGTTTTTGACAATCTCTGCCACGGCTACCAGCAGGCAGTCGACTCGCGCGCGACCCTTATTAAAGGGGATTTGGCAAACTTCGACGAGATTCGTGATGCCTTGGAACAGGTGAAGCCGGATGCGATTATGCATTTCGCGGCATTTATTGAAGTGGGCGAGTCGATGAAGTTTCCCGGCCGGTTCTTCACCAATAACGTGCAGTGTGGGGTGAACCTGCTGGAAGCCGCTGTGGCTGCGGGCGTCTCGCGCATCATTTTCTCGAGTACCTGCGCCATCTACGGCGTACCCCCGAGCGTGCCGATCGTCGAAAATATGCCCATGGATCCGATCAGCCCGTATGGCGAATCCAAGCTGATGTTTGAGCGCGTGCTGCGCTGGTACAAGGAGATTCACGGGATCGACTACGTCTGCCTGCGCTATTTCAACGCAGCCGGTGCCAGCGAGACCTTCGGCGAGGATCACATTCCGGAGACGCATCTGATTCCGCTCGTGATCGAAGCGGCGCGAGGCCTGCGGCCGTGCATCAAGATTTTTGGCGACGACTATCCGACTCCCGACGGGACCTGCGTGCGTGACTACATTCACATTCTGGATCTGGCCAAGGCGCACATGCTGGCGCTGACGCGCGGCAGTGGCGGCTACAACGTAGGGACAGGAATCGGCCACAGTGTGCGTGAAGTGATCGACACGGTAGCGCGTGTTTCCCGTCGCGAAGTCCCGGTGGAAATCGCAGAGCGGCGCCCAGGAGATATCCCCACGTTGATCGCTGGCGCGGACAAAGTCCGGCAAGAATTAGGCTGGGAACCGGACCATCTGGATCTGTCTTCCATTGTGGAATCTGCCTGGAACTGGCGCGAAGCACACCCAGACGGCTATCCCAAGCCCTGAAAAGCTGCTCTCAAATAGCCCTTAGACGGTTTCCAAGAGGTGCGCTGCGAGTATGGTACGCGACCAATCTTGGACTCTTCCATTCACCCAACGAGATTGAGGCGGCATGCCCAAACGCGACGACATTAAATCTATTCTCTTGATCGGCTCCGGGCCTATCATCATCGGCCAAGCTTGCGAGTTCGACTACTCGGGGGTACAGGCGTGCAAGGCGCTGCGCGAGGAAGGCTATAAAGTCATCTTGGTCAATAGCAACCCTGCGACCATCATGACAGATCCCGATTTTGCGGATCGCACCTACATTGAGCCGTTGCGGCACGACGTGATCCGTGAGATCATCGAGCGAGAGCGCCCCGATGCGCTGCTGCCTACTCTCGGTGGGCAGACCGCGCTGAATCTGGCTATGGAACTGCATGAGATGGGTGTGTTAGAAGAGTTTGGCGTCGAGATGATCGGCGCGACACCGGATGCCATCAACAAGGCCGAAGATCGTAATCTGTTTAAAATTGCCATGGCCAACATCGGCCTGGACGTGCCCTTGAGTCGTTCTGCTCATTCGATGGAAGAGGCACATGCGGTCAAAGGCGAGCTGGCGACCTTTCCCTTGATTATCCGGCCTGGGTTTACGCTGGGCGGAACCGGCGGCGGGATCGCGTACAACGAGGATGACTTTGAGCAGATCGTGGCCAATGGGCTGCGTTGGAGCCCCACCTCCGAAGTCTTGATCGAGGAATCGATCATCGGCTGGAAGGAGTATGAGCTGGAGGTCATGCGTGACTACAAGGACAACTGCGTCATCATCTGCTCGATCGAGAACCTAGATCCGATGGGCGTGCATACCGGTGACAGCATTACGGTCGCTCCGGCCCAAACACTGACCGACCGCGAGTACCAGATCATGCGGGATGCAGCGATCGCCGTACTCCGCGAGATTGGCGTGGAAACCGGTGGCTCGAATGTTCAGTTTTCGCTGAACCCGGATACCGGTCGCCTGATTGTGATCGAGATGAATCCGCGCGTATCGCGGTCTAGTGCGCTGGCTTCGAAGGCAACGGGTTTCCCGATTGCGAAGATCGCAGCCAAGCTGGCCGTGGGCTATTCGCTCGACGAGTTGTCGAACGATATCACCCGCGAAACCCCAGCTTGTTTCGAGCCGACCATCGACTATGTCGTCACCAAGATTCCACGATTTGCCTTCGAAAAATTTCCACAGGGCGACACGACGCTTGGGACCCAGATGAAATCCGTCGGCGAGACGATGAGTATCGGTAAGACTTTTAAGCAGTCCATGCAGAAGGCTTTGCGCTCGCTGGAAATCGGACGCGCCGGGTTTGGGGGCGATGGTAAGGACGGACCCTACGAAGCCATGTCAGACGAGGAAATGAGCGGCGAGCTACGACGCCCGAATGCGCTGCGGCTGTTCGTCGTGCGCGCGGCGTTTCGCCGTGGCTGGTCCGTCGAAACTGTATTTGACCTAACCAAAATCGATCGTTGGTTCCTGCGCCATCTGGAAGAGCTCACTGCGTATGCCGATTCTCTGGCTGAGCTAGGCTCTCTCCCGGCGTTGGCCGAGGACCCCGCTTGGTTTAGGCAGGCAAAAGAGTTTGGCTTTTCGAACAAGCAACTAGCGTTTCTGCTGCGTTCGACCGAGGACGAAGTCCGTGCGGCGACGCTGGCTGCGGGAATTAAGCCGATCTATGGCCTGGTCGATACCTGTGCCGCAGAGTTTGTGGCTCACACCCCGTATTTCTACTCGACCTACGGAGATGTGGACGAGTCGCGCCCGAGCGATCGCCGTAAGATTATGATTCTTGGTGGTGGACCGAATCGAATCGGGCAAGGCATCGAATTCGATTATTGCTGCGTTCATGCGGCGTTCGCGCTCCGCGACGTCGGGATCGAGACGATCATGGTGAATTCCAATCCCGAGACCGTTTCGACTGACTATGACACCAGCGATAAGCTCTACTTTGAGCCGCTCACCCTTGAAGATGTGCTGAACATCTACGAGCGGGAAGAGTGCGATGGTGTCATTGTGCAGTTTGGCGGGCAGACGCCCCTGAACCTCGCCGCGGATCTTGCGCGGCATGGCGTCAATGTGGTCGGGACCAGTCCGGAGAATATCAACGCGGCAGAAGATCGTAAGTTCTTCAAGAAGCTGGCGCAACGGATCGGCATTTTGCAGCCGGACAATGACACCGTCACCAATGTCGAGGAGGCGGTTGCGGCCGCGGAGGTTATTGGCTATCCGGTGCTCGTCCGGCCGTCGTTTGTGCTTGGTGGGCGGGCAATGGTGATCGTCTATAACGAGCACTACTTGCGCAAGTACATGGCCGAAGCCATGGCGGCCTCTGAGGACCGTCCGGTGCTGATCGACCGCTATCTCGAGAACGCGCTTGAATGCGACGTGGACTGCATCAGCGATGGCGAAACCTCGGTGATCGGTGCGATCATGGAGCATGTCGAACTTGCTGGCGTGCATTCTGGCGATAGTGCCTGTGTGATCCCGGCTGCCGCCCTGTCTGCCAAAGTAAAGGCGACCATTCGCTCACACACACACGCGCTCGCTCGTGAACTGAAGGTAGTCGGGCTGATGAACGTCCAATACGCCATCCAGAACGATGACGTGTATATCCTCGAGGTGAACCCGCGGGCATCCCGCACCGTTCCGTTTGTCAGTAAGGCGATTGGTGTCCCGCTGGCCAAGCTGGCCGCGCGTGTGATGACCGGAAGCACGCTGAAGGAACTCGGCTTTACTGAGGAGGTCGTGCCGAAGCACTTCTCCGTGAAGGAAGCCGTCTTCCCGTTCGTGCGATTTCCCGGCACCGATATCGTGCTGAGCCCGGAGATGAAATCCACCGGCGAAGTCATGGGCATGGATGATTCCCAGGGCGTGGCCTATTTCAAGAGTCAGGTTGCTGCTGGCAATGTCATTCCCCGCTCCGGAAACGCGTTCGTCAGTCTTCGTGACGAGGACAAGAAGGCTGCCGTGCCACTGATACGGGGGCTGGTCGAGCACGGGTTTGAGATTTACGCGACGCCCGGCACTGCGACTACCTTGATGGATGCTGGAGTTCCCTGCCACCTGCTGAACCGGATCTCTCGGGGGCGGCCGAATGTGCTGGACCTGATGGCGCGAAAGTCGATCAGCTGGATCATCAACACGCCCTCGACCGGTCCTGCACCAAAGGTGGACGAGATTCAGATGCGCGGCGAGGCAGTTTCCCGAGGAATTCCGATCACGACTACGCTGAGCGGATTGCGCGCGGCCATGTCTGCGGTGCGGGCTTTGCCAGAGCGCACCCCATTCTCGGTGAAGACCATCCAGGAATATCACGCAGAGATGCCTGTGTCCCTGAATATCTAATGGATCTTCGCTATCTCGAAGGGCGCCGTTTCTGCGCGGTGCTCGCGAAGCTTTCTGATGAGAACGATCCAGATAGCCCGGTCAAAATGCGCTGCCTTCACGGGCGGGCAAACATTGACCGGGAGGGGCGGCTTTCGCTCGAATCGGCGGATGGCGCATCGTTTGGCATTCCGCGCACTGCGTACCCCAACATCCTTCCCGCCGACAATACCGAAATGCTTCGTGATGCGGAGTATTTCGTGTTGGTGAAGGTGTCCGGGATGGAACTGTAGAATGTCCAACTGCCATCGGCTTGGGCTGAAAATACCGGAACCCGAAGAGGTTGGCGCGTCTTGAGTAACGATTGCGCCAATGGCGCTTTGTATCTGACGTACGGCCGCCCTTCGGGCTCCTATCTGTAATGACGCGGGAAGATGCCCGCAGGTTTCAGCGTTTGCGGAATTTCTTTCAAAATTCACCGGTATCCACGGGCGCTGCGGGAAATTAAAGGCTAGATTGCCTCGAATGTGCTGTAACAGGAACGCGAATTATGCACGCTTACTTAGATCTGCTGGCGGATGTCCTCGAGAATGGGGCACGCCGTGAAGACCGTACTGGAACCGGAACGCTTTCTGTCTTTGGCAGACAACTACGCTTTGACCTGCGCAAGGGCTTTCCTCTACTGACAACCAAGAAGCTTCACACGCGCTCGGTGATTGTGGAGTTGCTCTGGTTTCTACGCGGCGATACCAATGTGCGTTATCTGCAGGAAAACGGCGTGCGGATCTGGAATGAGTGGGCCGATGAGAACGGCGAGCTTGGGCCGGTCTACGGGAAGCAATGGCGTGCCTGGGAAACCGCGGCAGGGGATGCCTTGGATCAGATTGATGCGGTGATCGAGGGGATTCGGACCAATCCAACCTCGCGGCGCCTGCTCGTCTCGGCGTGGAATGTGGGGGAGTTGCCAAAGATGGCCTTAGCACCTTGCCACGTCATGTTTCAGTTCTACGTGGCGAAGGGCAGGCTCTCCTGCCAACTCTATCAACGCTCGGTCGATACCTTTCTGGGCTTGCCGTTTAATATCGCCAGTTATAGCCTGCTCACTCACATGATCGCGCAACAGTGCGATTTGGAGCCTGGAGAATTCATCTGGACCGGCGGGGATGTTCATCTCTACCTGAACCACCTTGACCAAGCGCGCATGCAACTGCAGCGCCAGCCCTATGAGCTGCCGGAATTCGAGTTCATTCGTAAACCAGAGTCAATCAACGACTACGTACTCGAGGACTTTGCGGTCCTGAACTATGAGGCCCATCCGCACATCCGCGCGCCCATCGCGATCTGACGGATTTCACACTGATTTCACAGTCTGGTCGCGAATCGCTCACAGCTTCCTCGCATTCTGAACTCATAGTTGTCGTCAACGCGAACAAGTAGTGGAGGAGCCCCAATGGATCGGAAGCAGGAAACCATTTTCATCGCTGGATTAGCGATTGCGCTGTCAATCGTCGGCATCGGGCAGGACGAGATGAAGCGAAGCGCGCTGGCAGTGCCAGCAGCTAAAGTCGCCGCGGTAATGCTCGGGGCCGAGTTGAACCGCGATGCCGCACAAAACCCGGTAATTTCTGCGGCAAACTGTCCGATTACGGTGGTGCCCAGCTGCAGCGGCTATGACTTTCTCTGTCTGGTCTTCGCCTTTCTGGCGATCAGCTGGAAGTCATTGCCTGGGCTCACGCGGTGTGCTGCGGCTGTGCCGATCGCCTTGGCAGTGACCGTGACGGTCAATGCGATGCGCATCGTAGCGCTATTCTACGTGCACACGGGAACCGGCGGGTTCCTGCCGGAGCGATTCTTCTCGGGCGTTCATCTACTTACGGGATGCGCGGTATTTCTCTGTGGCTTTGCCGCGCTGAGTGCACTGGTGATGACGAGGGGTAGCCATGCAAGCCGCTGAGTCACGAAGTAATCTTATTCCCCCGGTGTTACGGCATCCCGCCCTAGTGGTGTGGGCCGGACTTGTGCCAAGCATCGCGAGTCTGGCGCTACTCACCTATCACGGGGACCTGATCATTGGTGAGCTCACGGAGACGGAGACCCTGCTCGGTGCCAGTGTGATGGTGATGCAAGGGTTGGTGCTCATCGCGTTTTCTGCTGTTTACTGGCAGGCCCGCGCGGGCTGGTTGTCGCGTAGTGCTGCTGTAGAGGGGGAGGATATGGAAGATTCCTCCCCAACACGGACCTTCACACCGAGCATATGGTCCTGTGTCGGTCTTCTTATGATTCAGATCTGCCACGTCGTCTTGCTCTTCTACGCCGCTGACGAACTTGTGACTGGGAACGTTCCGCGCTGGATGCTGTCCGCCGGTTCGATCCAAGTCTCGGGTATTGGCCTAGCGATGCCCGGGATTCTCTACGCCCTTGTTTGGCTAAGCTGCCGCGATGCGGGAAAGCCTGTTGCAGTTGACGTTGGGGTCTGCGTGGTAAGCGCAATCTCTTTGCCGTTGACCAGCTATGTGGTAGTTTCCCTTGCCTCAAGCTGGGGCGGCCGCCTCGATGGGGCCGTTGCTGTTCTGCTTTGCTGCTCCTTCGTGACACTGGAGATGATCCTCATCCTTCGTTTGATGGGCTGGATCCGATTCAAAAGTAAGGGGAAGTGCGGCGCTCTGGTCGCGGCCGGGGCCGGTATCGTGATTGGGCTAGTGGGCCCGCTAGCAGGACTGGCGTTGAATGCAGTCATCCCGCTTCCTGGAAACTTTCAAAGCCTATGGTTCTACGCCTTTGCCATCGTAACTGGCATCGCAGTTGTCATGCCAGCCAAGGCTTGTGGCAAGCGCTTCCGGCTGGGCATTCTGGCGGTGCGAGCGGTCTGCTTCCCGTACACCCTGTACTTCTTTGTGGTCTTCCTGCCGTTCGTTCCTGTTGGTGTGCTGGGCCTAGTCGTGGGGCTGGGAGTTTTGCTGCTATTTCCGCTCCTCTTGTTTATCTTTCACCTCGGGCTGCTTCTCGAAGACATTCGGGCAGTCTCTGAAAATTTGAGCAGGGCGGTAGCTTTGACGGTCGTCGCGGTTGGCGTTTCTGTTGCTCCACTAGGTGTGATTGGCACGCTGTATGCCGAGCGTGTGGTACTGCGGCAGGCGCTTGCCTTCAACAGCTGCCCCGACTACTCCAAGACGCTGCAGTTTCAAGGCTCACACCGACTGCTCCGTTCCGTTTTGAAATCGGGCCATACGCGCTCACATAAGGACCGGGTGCCATTGATCGATCCGCTCCGCCAGAAGATCGTTTTTGATGGGATGGTACTGTCTGCTGCACGCAGCGCGGCACTCTTCAAAGCGTTCTTTGGTGAAGGCCTAGAGAGCAAGCCCAAGGCACGCTGGACGGTGAGGCCTCCGGAGCGGAACGTCGTGTTGCACCAGATCGAGCGCATTCCGGCACAGCGAGGAGATTCCAATGTGCGCTACAAGATCTTGCTGCGGAATGATGGTGGCAATCGATCGGAGTATGAAACCAAGCTTCGCGTTCCAGAGGGAGTGCTGATTGCGGACTTCGCACTTGAGGTGGGCGAGGAGCTCGTGCCAGGGCGCATCTTCGAGCGCAGTGCGGCGACGGCAATCTACAAGCAGATCCGGGACGTCGAGCGCCGGGATCCAGGACTCCTGCGCTACGACAGTCCCACGCAGTTGGATTTCCGCGTCTATCCCTTTGCGATAGAGGAGATTCGGACCGTGCACATTGAGTTTGCGCCAGCTGCGGGGCGGGCCGTCACGGTATATCTCGGCGAGCGGGCATTATCCTTTGGTGGCAAGCAGACGGCGCTGACCGGGGCAGCATCTGGGCAGAGCTTTGTCCAGCTTAACGCGGAGGTGCTTACTGGCCTGCCTCGTTTTGAGCCCAGGCCGTACGTCCACGCATTCGTCCCTTGGAACAAGCCAACCTCGGCGGAGGAGACTGCGCGGATTTCGGAGATAATGACGCGCCTGGAGACTGATGATCTCCGGATGACCGCAGTGAACTATCAGGCGCAGGACCTCGAGGTAACGGATGATCTCACCCGAACGCTCGAGCAGTGCTGGCTGCCGGTTGCTGGCGGAAGTTGCATGCCGCATGCGATTGGCCGCGCGCTGTGGCAACGCACCCGTGAGGCAGGCGACGATGAACAATGGCGTAGCTACCCGGTGCTGTTTCCTATGGACGGCACCAAGATCGAGCGGGGTTGGGCCGAAGTGGGTACGCTGTACGCTGAGCCGGAAAGCCTGGTGAACGCCGCGATCGCGCTGCGGATGAATGGCGTGGTCAGGGTGCTGCGCGCAGATGCCACCGACTCCCTCCTGCGTTTTCCCGGCACTACCCCCGGGCCGTTGGAGGTGTATGACGGGAAGACAGGGGCATTTTCCCCGGTTGCCAGTGAGCAAGTGACGGAGCAGGCGTACCTCGACAGCCTTGGCCTCTGGTTGCGGAGTTCGCAAGCCCGCAGAAACCCGGCCGAAGCCGAGGAAACCCTGGCGCAGTTCGTGAAAAGAAGCCAGGAAACCGGGATTATGGTGCCGATGTCGTCCTACATTGTCGTCGAGAACAGCGCACAATGGAAGATGCTGGAGCGCATGCACAAACAACGACTGAAAGGCGACTCAGGATTGGGCTTCACCACTCCCGCGCCACCAATGTGGCTGTTGCTTCCAGCAGTTTTGCTGGTAAATTTCGTGCGTGATCGACGGAAACGATGCGGAGTCTACACCGCCTGACGGTGGAGTTTCTCGCTGGCTGTCATTGTTCCTCGTGGTTCCGAGAGGACGAGGAGATGTGCTAAAAGCCGTGCCTATGCCCGAACCGGTCGCACCAGCGGATCTGAGTCTGACAAGTTGGGTGAATAGCCCCGTAGACGATGGCACTTCATCCATCGGCTTGTTCAGACGGAGCGAAACTCGCGAGAGCGCGGCCTCGACGTTGAAGCGATTGCACAATTCCGTGAATTGCACTACTGTCTGATCGTCTCCGCAAGTCTTTGCGGCAGTGCCCCACCTTCCCGTAATGAGAGTCCTCTATGCCGCTCGCTCGCGCTGACACCAGGTTCACGCTCATCGAGTTATTGGTGGTGATTGCGATCATCTCAATTCTAGCCGCGCTGTTGCTGCCTGCTTTGACCAAGTCAAAGGAGAAAGGCAGGATCACGGCCTGCAAGAACAACCTGTATCAGATCGGGTTATCGATGGCCATGTATAACGATGACAATGGCGGCTATGCGCCGACGACCTGGAGTCCCGCCTTTCCCGGTCCCTACCCGCATCATTCGTGGGATGACAAACTCGGGGATTACGACGGCCGTGGTCTGACGAGAGCGGACCAAGACCAGAATGTATTACGTCGCAGCGCTGGCTGGAAGGATCGTTCCATCTACCGATGCCCGTCAGACGACGTAGCGAGATTTTACGGCTCTGATCCAGACTGTCTTGCCAACTCGTACACGATCAGTTTCCTCGCCAAGGGCAGAGGTAACATCTATGGCAGTACCCGTGGGATTTCAGGCCGTAATAACGCGACCCGGACCGCCACGCCGTTCTCGCTTCGCATCGATATCACACCGTCGCCAAGCGATTCGATCGGAATCCTAGAGCAATGGCGTGCGCAAAAAAGCTTAGGCCGGTATTGGACGAGTACGGACCAGCCTTCTGGCGTTGAAAGCTCCCTAGCCCAGTTGGGACATCATGGGGCCAAAGGCTCCAATTACCTCATACTCGACGGGCATGTCGAATGGCTGTCCTTTTACCAGACGCTTGAAACCGCCGCCGGTGACCTGGCGAGTACAGGCAACGTTCGCGACACGATGTGGGACGCCGTCCGCGAATAGCTGCCAGGTCTTTGGCAGCAGTGCGCCCATCTCTCCTTTTTCCAGCGCTATCAACTCCCCGGAATGCACGATGACAGACCCTCCCAATATTCTCTTCATCCTGGCTGACGACTGGGGGTACGGCGACCTGGGTTGCTACGGCAACGAGACCATTCAGACCCCGTGCCTCGACAAGCTCGCCTCGCAAGGCTCGCGCTACACCCGTTTCTACGTCGCCAGCTGCGTTTGTTCACCGAGCCGCTGCAGTTTCATGACCGGCCATTATCCCGGGCGCTGGGAGGTGCACGCACACTTTGCACGCCATGATGCCAACACCTCCAGACATATGCCACACTGGCTTAATGCCGATGCTCCCTCATTGCCGCGATTGATGCAGACCCACGGCTACCGCACTGCCCACTATGGCAAGTGGCATCTCGGTGGTGGCGGTGGCATTCATGGCCATCCGGACGCGCCTTTCGTCAAGGACTACGGCTACGACGATACCCGGACTTGGAACGGCAATGGCCCGACCTGGCATGAGACCACGCCCTGGCCCCACACGTTGTTCAATGACTCTGATCCCGTCTGGGCTGCCAACTCCAGCCGGATGGTCGTCGATTCCACTATCGATTTCATCAACGAGGACTCAGATCGGCCCTTTTTCATCAACCTCTGGCTCAAGGATCCGCACACGCCGCTGCATCCCACGGAGGAGCAACGTGAGCCCTTCAAGCACCTTCCGGAACCACAGCAGACCTACTACTCTGTGATCCACAATGCTGACCGACAGATCGGGCGACTGATGGAGGCGCTGGATGAATTGGGCGTCGCAGAGAATACGCTGGTCGTATTCACCAGTGACAACGGCCCGGAGCGCACGATGCTGGAGCACGGTACCTTCGGCACTACCGGTGGTCTGCGCGGTCAGAAGCACGTGCTGTTCGATGGGGGGATCCGAGTCCCGTTCATCGTGCGCTGGCCTGGACATACGCCAGCGGATCGCGTGATCGACGACACCTGGATCTCTGCGGTTGATCTCGTGCCGACCTTGCTTGATGCGGCTGGCATCTCGATGCCGTTTCACTGGATCCCAGATGGCGTCAGTGCCCTGCCAGCCCTCCATGGTGAGGAGTTCAAGCGTGGCTTGCCGATGATGTGGGAGTCGCGCAATGCAGACTGCAGCGGCAACGACGAAGCCATCGCGGGCTGGCCGATGCTGGGGATCCGGCACGAAGAGTACATGCTGCTGCAAAACCCAGTCACCGGTCAGCAGGCTCTCTATGATACCTTTACAGATGCGGCACAGACGCGCGATCTGTGGGCCGACAAGCCTACCCTGGCGAGGGAGCTCGCGGTCCAGATCGCGGATTACAGCAAGTCCCTTCCCGGATATTCGACGCGCCCGAAGCCTGTGGCCGGGGGACCGGTTGGCGTAGCACCACAGGCTCCTAGCAGAAGCCTGTCGGACTTAGCGTAGTGGCAAAGGCTGCCAACCGTCTCCATTTGCGCATTTTACAACATGCGCCCTTCAAGCGCTTGGCGCACCGCTAGGTGGTGGAACGTCCGCCATTTACGCAGAGAGTTTGCCCAGTGAGAAACGAAGACGCAGGGTCACAGAGAAACGCTGCCGTCGTAGCCACATCGCCAGCTTGGCCAAAGCGCCCTACCGGGATAGAATTCTGGCAGGCCTGAAGCGGACCCTGGCGGGCCCGAGCCTCGACGTCTACGTAAATGACTTACCGGGAGCCCGCGGCAAGCCCCCATCCGGGCCTGTGGATGGAGCCGGACGTCGCTCCGTCTACCTGGGCATTCGACGCAACTTCCTGGACTCATTCCTCTCCGTCTTTGGCATGCCTAATGCGACCGCAGCCACTGGAAAGCGCAACATCACCAACGTGCCTAGCCAAGCTCTCGCCTTGATCAATTCGCCCTTCGTTCATGCACAGGCCGAGGCGTGAGCCAAGGCCCTGATCAAAACGCTTTCGGGCGAGCGGCTACCGATGCAGAGATTGCCTGGTGTCATTCTCTGCTCGGCGAAGTATCGTCCATGCTGGAAATCAGCGCCGAGGAAGGCTTGCAGCGTGTCGAGCCCTGGAAGGAGCTCTGCCACGTGGTCATCAACCGCAAAGAATTCATCTACGTGTTTAACCTATGAATAGGTCAATCGATCGCCGTGATTTCCTGAAACGCAGCTCCATGGGCTTCGGCATGCTGTCTCTGAGGAACCTGATGCAGGGCAACGTTCTGGCTGGAGATTCGCCGCTGGCGCCGCTGGCGCCGCGCATTCCGCACTTTGCGCCGAAGGCTCGCAGCGTCATCTTTCTCTATATGGATGGCGGGGTCTCTCAGGTAGACTCCTTCGACCCCAAGCCTCAGCTGGACA
>Ga0209308_10003034_pt1 | contig 14032 bp, 12 predicted proteins | sample COGITO_mtgs_1204_3_FD_184806 | JGI IMG/M metagenome (GOLD analysis project Ga0209308, IMG submission 184806) | Pelagic marine microbial communities from North Sea - COGITO_mtgs_120405 (SPAdes) (version 2) | ecosystem: Environmental > Aquatic > Marine > Epipelagic ...
AGCATGTCCAACTTTCCAATCATCAATTAACATACCTTCGTCTGCTGGATAATCTATTTCTGTTGTTATATGTTCGTAATGGTCAGCATAAACTAACTTATGTTCTATAGCATCATACATAAGAACTAGCTTGTTTAGGGGATGTGATTTTGACCAGTTAGGTTTAGTAGTAACCATTTTTACCATATGGTAAGTTAAGGATAATTTAGTAGAAAGTCAAGGTGTTTATTACCAAATATCAGAACTGTTTCTCCAATCTACTTTTCTCCGTGTATTTGATTCCCCCTCAGCATCACGAGCTGCTTTATACTCTTCATAATTATTAAAACCAAATTTTTTACCTAATCTTTCCCTAGCTTCTTTGGAATTAGCGCTTGTTCCATGTGGTTGTGTGCTGTTAAAATATGGATTTACAAAGGGAAATCCAGGATCTACTTTTCTATTTTTATTAAAATAGTCTTCCAAATCATAATTTTTATTTTTTTCTACAGAATAATCTTTTCGTATCCTTCTAACCAATTCTTGACCACCCATTTTTAAGTATTTTTGTGGTATTTTAAGTTGTGAAAGTATTTTAAAATCTGGATGTCCTTCTATTGTTAAACTAACAATTCTATTATCCACATCTGGTATTATTGGCCATACTATACTTCTAAAAAAATAAAAACCACCTCTTTTAGTTTTTTCTAAAATACTATTATCTATATGTGTTGATATCTTCTGTGATTTACCTTTTGATTGAATTAAGTTATTTACTATTTTTTGAGTTTCATCAAATCCATAGCTAGGTCCTTCCTCATCAAATAACTTCATTATACTAGCATATGTAGGATTACCTATACTAGATCCGTTTTTATCTTCTTCATTAGGTAAAGAAGTTGTCACTCTAATTAAATTAGGATTAGCAACTGTTAAATTATCCCTACCAGGTATGGCAGATTGAAATTTAGGGACATTTCCAACTTCCTTACTCTTCTCAATTTTTGAATAATCCTTTTTTATTTGCTCCCAATTTATTAACTCATCACCTAATATTAAGTTAGACATTATTATCCAATATGAAAGTTCTCCATTTGATAAGGTTTTAGGTTCTTGTACGGAAATAGATATTTTTTCTTTTGATATATTATCTGTTGTTGCCGTATACCCACCAACTATAATATTACCATTTTGAATTTCTCTTTTAGTTTTACCATAAGATTTAGCAGCATTACCTTCTAGTTTAGAATTGTATATAACAACTTCGTATTGTAATGTAACCAATGGTATATCTTGTACAATAGTAAGGCCATCAGGCGTCTTGGTATTATCTTCGGTAAGATACATAATTCCCGGTTCTATATTGCTTATAAGCTCTTTTTCTCCTAAATTAATATTTTCTACATCTGATGTCTTTGTTAGCTCTTGTGCTTTTTTCTTTATTAATTTAGCATCAAGGATAATAGTTGGAATTTCAAAGTCATTTTTATTTCCAAATTGTTTGTATTTTAAAGTTGATTTTAATCTCATCACAGTTGTATATGTAGTTTCCCACATTGAAGTTCCAATGCCGTGGTCAATTCCCACAATTTGAAAGTATACTCTGTCTTGATAATGTTTTGGTAGAAAATTAACAGTAAAAAAATCACCAATACCCAAAAAATTGTTTCCATAAACTTTAAGAGATAATGATATAGGCATAACTGGAGATATACTATTTTCATTGGTTTTCACAAAATTGTTTATTTTAGCCTTTAACAAATAAGTATCTCTCTCACTTTTACTATAAAAAATAGGTTTACCATCACTTGTTTCAGTAGGTGGTGGCGTTGCTTCTTCTGGATTTTCATCAGTTTCTTTTTTTGGTTTATTTTCTATATTGTTTATTTGTTCTCTTTTAGAATCAACATATGTTTTAAATCTGTCTGCTAAATATTCTGAATTTGATTGGTTATTTTTGGGTTTTCCTCTTATGTCTATGCCAGCTATAAATGTTGTATCAACATTTTTATTAAAAATTACACTTTTAATATCTAAATCTAAACCTTTTTTTGTTGATGGCATTTCCCCATATACAGGTAAATGTTGAACTTTGTATTTTCGGTCTTCACCACTTATAGCATTTAAAAAATTAAATTTTATTAATTCTAACTCATCAAAGACGGAGACATTTTTTTGATTTCCAATAGCTATCATGCTCGATAATCCAGCTTTTGGCGTTTCAAATTTTAAATCAGAATTTAAAACTATAGTTTTACCACTAGTTAAATCAAATTTTAATATTTCTTCATCACCATCCTCAAACTTATCAGCTTCTACATTAATATCCTGAAATGTAATTGACGATTGAGCATCGTTATTAGGTATCATTTTTATGTTAAGTATGTTACCGGAATCATTATATATTTGGTCAAATATAAATTCTAAAGCGTCATTGACATTAGAAGATTTATCAAATGCTTTTGATATTATAGGAACAGCAATAAATAAATCTCGTAACGGTATTCTTCTTTTTAATTTATCATCTTTTGTGCTATCCCATGTAGTTGGTTTTAAAGTATTGTGGGTATCATCCCAATTATCTGGATATAAAAAACTCATTCGTTCATCACTATTTCTATAATCTAATCCTTGTAATTTATATAAATCATCATCAAACCTAACATAAGAATTTTGACTACTAAATGAATTTAAAAAAGCTTCATCACTTTTTAATTTTTTTTCCTCTTTACCTTCATCATCGGTAGTTATCCAGTAAGATATAAATTTATTTAAAAATCTATCTTCAAGTAAGCCATATGATATATAAAGTGCTTCTTTTTCATCTAATCTATCTTCCTTGCTTGTTTTACCTGTTATATTTTGGTAAAAAACACCTGATTTTTTAGAAAGAGTATCTATAAGACCAACATTACTTGGATTTGTATCAGCATCAAAAAATTCTTTGACTAGCTTTTGTCTTTCTTGTATGGAAATTTTATTTGTATCATCTAATGTTGAATCTGTAATATCTATTCCGGCAAAACTTAAATAATATTTTAATATCAATTCTTCCATTAAATTTTTAAAAATAAATTTTAAACTATTATCATCACTAACACTTTTGTCTAATAAAGCATAGTTAGATGATACAAATTCTAAAGTACAGTTGAAAGAACCTTTTTCATCCACATTAACATCGTATTTTGTAACTTGACCACTAAGAGTTGTTCTAAATCCTTTTTCTATTTCTCCAACTGTATCCTCTCCATATATTTTATTGTAAAAATTATCCATACTTGGATTTTCATTTTCAATTATTGATTCTGGACTATATAAACTTAAAGCCTTATCAGACCAACCGAGGTCAACAAATACAGTAGCACCTGGTTTTAAAAAAAATGGTAAATATATTTGCTCAAAATCTTGTTTATTGTGAACAGAAAAATTAACAGTTGTTCTTCGTAAAGCACCAACTGCACCCTCCGATTTTGAATTTATGGATGTTATACCAGATTCAGGTTTCATAAGGGGATTATTAGTTAATTGGTCTTTATAACTAACTCCAACCTGAAAATCATCAGAAAAATCTGAAAGAAAATCTGTTTCTATTGCATTATATATCTGACTCATCTCATTTGATTCATAAAAATTTTCTCTATTCTCATTAATAGAATATATGATGGTTCTTCCAAAACCTCTACCACCACCTGGTAATGATGGACCTTCTTCTTCACCGCTAATCTCTTCTCTAACATTAACAGCAGTCCACATTCTAGCATATGGAGTTCTGTCACCTAGATATGTTTGTGCTTGATAATCAACAGCATCGGATACTGAATCACCTGGCTCTATGGTAAAGTTACCCTCTTGTAAAGCTTTAAAGTATTGCCTTATATCTTTACTTACATTAGCACCAAAAACTTTTTTTGATATGTCCATTTTATTTTATTACAGCATTTTCTGTTGAAACCGGCACCCTCAACTGAGTTCCAGCCTCAATGTTATTGGATGATAAATTATTTACTGAAGCAACATACCACCATAATGCAGTTGTTCCGTAATATTCTTGTGCTATTAAATCACACCTATCACCTTGGGTAGCGATAAGAAGAATGTCTGAGTTTTTATCTTCGTGTTTTGGAAGATATGATGTTCCTATTCTTACTACACTATCTTTTAAATATTTATTGGTTTTACTATATCTACTCATTATTCTTCACCTGCTCCGTAAAATGTATTTGTATGTCCCATACTACCATCAAATAGAGATGGTGGTAATTTACTTAATATCTGATATGATATAGCTATGTCAAATAATCTTGGTAATTTATTTAAAGCATCCCAATCACCTTCTTCAGGAACTGTATATGATAATGATTTTATAAATCCAAATTGACCTTGCTTTCTAGTTCCAATATGAGCCATATAAAGTTCTGTAAATGGTGGCTTCATTCTTAGATAATCACTACCACCACTCATATAACTAGGATATGCTAATGATGTTAGAGTCTCTAAATTTTGATAAATTAATCCTTGATGAGTAGCATTTTGAGGATATACTTTAAGGTTAAAACTTAAATCTCTATCAGCCCTCTCATACATATAAACAGGTTCACTTCTACCAATGTAGTTTTGTGTAGACCAGTTCGGACTAACATTTTCTACTATACCAGTAATAAAACCTCTGAAGTATAAAAATTTATTGGTTCTTAAATCTTTAATCCTAACATAAAAGTCACCCTTTTTTATTTTTAATGAGTCTGATTCTACACTTGTTCCTAGTGATGAAGCTTCAGTAGCAAAAACATCTTTTGGACCATGTGCACTACCACCTAATCCACCTAATAGTTTATCACTATGATTTCCAAATCCACTTGTATCTATAAAATCAGTTGGTTTTGTAACCATAGGAAGTTCAGGTATATCAATATTATTTAAAGTTTCTATAGCAGCACTTTTTGCAACTTTCAATCCTTTAAGTCCTAAATTAATTGCCCCTAGTCCAAGATTTCCTAAACCCCTTTTACCTTTTTGAAAATAACTTGAGTCATCTGGTATTTTATCTATAAAGTCTCTTTCCTTGATTTCTATTTGTTTTAGTATTTTTGTTAATCCAACTATACGATCACCTAAAGCTTTATATGGTGAACCTATATTAAATCTATCAGAATACTGAATTGTAAATGGTTTTCTTATACTACCGAATCCAGCACCTTGAATTTGTTGTTGAAGAACATTTAAAAATCCTGTGTTTGGAATTGGCACAGGCGGAGCCATTATTTTGTCAAATGAATTAGTTAAAACTCCTTCAATTCCCCCTCCACGAGTACCGAAAGTAATATTAGTAACATTTTCCCTAGCTAAAAAGTTAATACCAGCAGGTGAAGTGTAAAACTGAGCCAATCTTGATACATCGTCAAGAGCTGCCCTAAAAGGTATTGTATCTCTAGTTCCACCATATATACCATTACCACTCTCTGGAATATTACGCACTACATAAGGTTCTTTACCAAAATCACCAACAACATCGCTTATCCCACCAGCAAGACCTAAAGTAGCTATTCTAAATAAACCTTCAGCCACAGGACCTAAAAGACCACTTCTAGCAGTTGTTGAATATCCTTTTATATCTAAGTTAGCCAAAGAACCTATCCCAGCTCTTCCTGTATTTATTTGTATTGTTGAGCCATCTGTTTTACTAGGATCAACAACTCCTGTATCTATTATACCCCTTTGTGGTGAACCTCTGTGGTTGTGTTTAAAAAGAGTTCCTAATGTAAAATCACCCTTTCCAAGTCTAGTATTTTTACCTAAATTACTTATATCAACTTTTCTTTTTTTTATATTTTCATTGGATAATTCTTCAAAAGTATCAAAACCTACATTTGGTCCTACTGCATCAGCTATTAATGGGTTGTTATCACTCCAATTAGGACTTGACCATGATAACATACCATTTATTTTAAATTTGTTTGTTTTTCTAAAATTTAAAATACCAATATGCTGATTATCAAAAATGTTATCAAGTATAGAATAATTTTCAGGATGAGTATCCTTTATAGAAAATCTACTATTACCAGTTGCATCTAAAAAAATAGAATTTCCTACTTGTGATCCCTTTCCACTCCGTAATGTGGGTTGCATAGATTGATTATCAGGTCGTAAACCAGCAATATTTGGTAAATTATCAAGTATAGAAAAGTTAATGGGTTGTGTAGCAACAGGATCTTCTCCTATAGAAAATCTACTATTACCGGTTGCGTCTAAAAAAACAGAAGTTCCTACTTGTGATCCCTTTCCACTTTGTAATGTAGGATTCATAGATTTATTATCAGGAAATACCCTAGCAACTTGTGGTGGAATTGACGCTCCATTTGCTGTATTATCAAGTGTTGTGTTTTCATCTGGAAATGGTGGTGTTGATGGAGATTCATTTGTTAAACCACCGTGAACACCTTGACCATGTGGTCCTCCAAAGTCTTCTTTGACATTCTTTGTTAGGTCATTAAATACTGATTTTAAATTTTCTAAACCCATTACATCAATCCGTTGCCTGGTGCATCACCAAATTCAGCACCTTGTTCTTGAAAAAATACAATATCTCTACCACTTATCCTACCACCTACAGAAACACTTACGTTTGAGTTACCACCCATAGAACCAGCCGGTCCTGTTCTCATATCATTTACAGGTATCGGATTGGTTGTTGCTAATACAGAATCTCTTGGGTTTAAACTGAATGAACCAGCAGGACCAGACATATGAGTTATTCCACCAGGACCTGATTTAAAGTCATTTACATTTTTTGCCCTTCCCATTAAACCGATAGCACCACCAAGGGCAGCACCAGCCAAAGGAATTGCTAAAGGTCCTAAAGCAGCTATTGATGTTAAAAATCCAGAAGTAAATAATTTTAAATTAACTCCTATACCTATAGCACTTTTCGCAGCCATAGCAGCCATTGTAGTTCCCACAATCGGAGCTAAAGCATTCATTTCGTGTAGAGCACCTACAATTGAAGTAAGTGGTGATAAGAAAAGATTCAAACTTGAAGTTACGGCCATTAAAACTGGTCCTAATGAATTAGTTAAAGTAACTCCTAAAGTAGCAAATTGTCCTGCTAATTTAGATATCTGTGATATACCCTCTTCACCTAATAAATCTTCAAAGTTACCACTTGCCATAGCACCACTTAAACTTAACTTGTCACCTTGTCCTACTAACTTAGACATCTCTGTTACTGAAACTCCTATAGAATCAGCAAGAGCTTTTCTTTGTATGAGATTTAAATTATTAAACTCGGCTTCACTACCTAACTGATCAACTACAGCTTTAGTAGCACCAGCAATATCATTTCCTAAAGCAAGTTCTCTAGCTTTTTGAAAATTAAGTTGTTTTCCTATTAATACTGAAGCTTCTACTTCTTTACTTATTGAACTTTCAAAGTCTAGTAATCCTTCAGCAATTTTAGCAGTAGTATCAAGGGACAAACCAAGTTTTCTAGCTTGAATAGCAGCTTCTGCTATATTGTCTCCACCATCTTTTGTAAATAAAGCAACGGTTTCGGCTGAACCAGCTATATCCCTAAGAACAGCTGACGGAGCAACTCCGTTTTGTCTAGCTAACTGAAAAGCTCCTTCAGCAAGTGATTCAGCTTGTTCTGCCGATAGATTTGCTGTTTGAGTTAATGTTCCAAATAGGTTAGCACTTTCATCAGCAGATAATCCTATGGCTTTACTTGTATCAAATACTTTACCTGATAATTTACTAGCATCTTCTAAAGACATCCCAAAGTTTGATGCCAATGTATTTGTTATACTCGCAACATCTTGAATGTTTCCACCAAGTCTTGTTGCTTCTATTTGTGAATTTAATAAATTGCCAGTGATGTCTTTTCCAAGAACATTTAAACTTCCAAACTGCTGACCAATAGTATCTAATGTTTCTCCAAACTTTTTAGCCATAGCCACAGAAGCACCAATAATAGCACTAACCGAAAGAGCACTCTTTATGCTTTCGGTAACATCTTTTATTTTCTTTTCTACATTTAATTGTAGAAGACGAGCTTTAGAACTAGCAAGAGTTGTTTGGTGAATTTCTTTTTTAATTCTTTTATCACCAGCATTAGATTTTGCTATTTTTGCCTGAGAATTAGCTATGTCTTGTTGAGCATTTGCTATCTTACTATCTAAATCTAAATTTTCTTTTTCTTCACTATTTATCCTTTGTAATATTTTAGCTCTATCCTGTACTGCTTCGTTTAATTTACCTTGAGCTTTTAAATTGGATTGTAATAGAGTTCCTAACTGTTTAGTTAAACCAATTTCAGATGCCATGGCTTCATTAGCTATTTTTCTAGCTTGTGCTTTTTTGATTGGATCTTCAGCCACTATTATACCTTATACTTTTTTACTTTGATTGGTTTTGCTTTAGGATTTGTCTTTTTTAACTCAGCGTTTGCTAGTCTCTCAAATTCAGATAAAGCACTATTTAAATCACCTACTGCTTTATTGAATTTAGAACTTCTTTTTAAGACAGGCTTTGTTATTAACTTTTTGATTATAGAATCAATCAACCCTTCTTTTAATATATTTTTATCGCTCATATAAGACATATTACATTTCCTCTGATATAGTAATAAATATAAAGAAAAGAGTTATTTAGGGGAAAATCTACGAGGAATTGTTGATTGTTGTTTTGGTTGAGCAGCATCCACCTGTTCCTTTTCTTTCTTTTTTAAATCCATAAATTCTCGGAGATAAAAGTTCTTTAAATGAACAGGCATATCATACACATCACCAAATGAAAAACCTGGCGTTCCGTAGATAAAATAAAAAATAGACTGGTGTATATCTAATTTATTTTTAGGAGTTAGGCCAAAAAAACCCAACAGTAAGCGGAATTGACACGCTAACTGTTTCACCCCCTATTTCTATTTCTGATGTCAAATCAATATCAGGAGAAATACTTTGTATGTAATTTCTCAATGCTACAGAATCACGAGCTAGCATATTCTGTGAAAATGAATTTATTGTTTCTGGTTTATTATCACCATCTACCTCTGTAATAGTATATCTCAATCTAGTTGTAATATCACTTGAGTATCCAAACTTAGCAGATTGTTTCAAATCCTTTTCTATTAGAACTTCTTCTGCACCAGTTAATAATCTAAACTTAATTTTATTCTTACCTATCTCGGTAGTGTAATCAAATGAGTTATCTGTATAATCAACACCATCAGGTAAAGCTTTAAAGGGACAAGTAGTAAGGTCAAATGTGTGTTCTACTTTTTGTTCAAGATTATTTGGGTTTGTTACCTCAGCAGTATATTCAGGACCATATGCAAGGATACGAGAAGCAACCAATACAGCATTTTTATCTCCTAATACCAAACTGGCTTGATTTACACCCTTTGTAACAATCAAACTATCTAGTAGTTTATCAATAACCACACCTTTCTTAATAAGGTTTTCAGACATAAGGATGTCTTCTTCTTTTGTGGTCATATATTTTAATTCAATTTTACCTTCAGCAAGTGGTGAGTCTTTTGGATATACTTTTCCACCAGATGGTAAATCAATAACTTCCGTAGGGAACTTATGTTCTGACATTTATAACTCCTTGTTGTATATTTTACAACTTTTCTTTAGAATTCAAGTATAGCGTAATCGTATCTTAATGTTAGTGTTATTTCAACAGGTTCTGAAGAACTAAAGTCTAAGTCACCAAAACTAGCGTCTTGAATCATAGTTCCATAAAGTGTCCATTTTTCAACAATATCACCGACAGGTCCTAATACATTAAAAGTAACATTTTTCTTGTAAAAATCTTGATACCCATCACGACCAGTAGCAGATTCATGATGAAGTCTAACCCACTCAATAACAGCAGAAGCAGCAGATGGTACAATCGGGTCATACATTGTAACCTGTAATGTCTGCCATCTTCCTTTACCCTTAACATACTTTGTTATATTCATATGTTCTAAAGCAACCTCATCAAAAGTTATTTGAGGTCTTTGTGCTGTTTTTATAGTAAAGGCAGGTATACCACCAATTTCCATGATAAACCGATTTTTTAACTTCGGTTCATATGGTGTATAAAATATCTTATTTGCTTCTAAAAGTTCGGCCATTATTTATCTCCTATAATAATAAATATCACTTTCCCAAAAATCTATTCAGGAAAAGCAGCTCCGGTTGGTTGTACTACAAAGTCTAATACAATAAATTCAGCAGTTTTTGTAGGTTGAATAAATATCTGACCTACCAACTGATTTCTATCAATGGTTTCTGGTGTATTGTTTGAATCATCCATTACAACACGGAAAGCATTCAATCCACTATTAGCTTGAACTTGTTCCATATAAGGATTAACAACATTTAAAAACTGATTTCTTAAATCACTTGTATTCTGTTCAAAGAGTAAACCTCTTGAAGAACTTGCAACAAATGTTTTTAAGTTAATTAACAATCTTCTTACATTTACTCGGTCAAGAGCAGAAGCTTTCTTCTGTGTTGTTTTCTGCCCAAAAACAGTAACACCTTGTCCAGGAAATGTAGCAATCGGATTAACATTTGATTCATAAAGGTCATCACGATTAGCTTGAGTTAATTTTTTATATGCCTGAACAGCACTATCAATTCCACCTCTGTTTAAACCAGCAGGAGCAAACCAAGGTTGTCCAACTACATCGTTAAAATGATATACCCCAGCAATCACGGTTGATGGTGGAACATATCTATAGTTACCAGTAGTAGCATCTATTATCTGAACCCAAGGATAGTAAGCAGCACAGTAACTTGAGTTACGAACTTCTGTATTTGTTTTAGCAGTAGCTACATTATCTGTTAAGTTAGTGTTATCATATACTAAGAAACAATCACCTCTATCTTCACATAATTGAATGGCTTGGTTTATAACAGCACTATGGTCTGTCTGTTGGTCAACAATACCAGGTATTACTAATAGATTAAAACTATATTGGTCTTTATTAGATAATAAACTTAGAGCAGTAGCATATCCACCACTTCCTATGGTAGTATTACTTACTGATAAATCAACACCTTGTGATTGAGTACCACTTATTTTATCATAAAAATTAAATGGATGTTCTACTTCAGCACTTCCTAAATCACCAGCAGTTTGACTTGTATCAGTTGCGGATATTGGATATCCAGTCTTCCATCCAAAAGCACCACCATAACTACCACTACCGACCGGAGGTAAATAAGTTGTTTCAACTCCAGCATAAGGTTTGTTTACATCACCATTAGTATTTAAATATCCAGGAGTTTTTCTACCATCAGGTAAACTACTTACTCTTACATAGTTAGACTTATTTGGAAATTCACCTACTGGCTGTAAATAAGCAACTCCATCTTCTGTAGCAATTGTATTTGTTTGATTTCCTACTCTTTTTAAAATATAATCAGATGACTCTGGATCTAATGATAAATTAGCATGTGTTTCTAAAATTTGTTTTTTCTTTATGGTATCATTACCTTGTCTAAGTAAAAGGGTAAATGTACCTTTAGCAGTATTATGATTTGATACTTCCCAACGAAAGTTATCAGCACGACCACCAAATGATCCAGTACCAAAATGGTCGTTTGTTATACCATCTACTTGTGGTGTTAATAATTCATCAGTTCCTAACTCGGAACCAGTTGCTACAAAGCTATTAAACTGAGGACCATCTCCTAAAGCTTCAAGAGTGAATATGGTGTCTGATGATCCGGTAGGACCAACAGTTAAATCGACATTAGCAGTAGCACGAGAAGTATCAGTACCAGCTACTCTTACAATAGTAACTGGACCACCTTGTCTTAAATATTCTTTAGCAGTATGGGAAGTTAAAAACTGATAGTTATCACTACCACTCTGTATCAACTCTCCAAACAATCTAACATATTCACCATATGAATTAACTATGGTTGGTTCAAGAACAGGACCCTTTACAGTAGGACCAACAATAGCAGCTCCAACTGGACCGGCTGCCGCGGGTAAAAACGATTGGTCTATTTCATTTGTAAATACACCTGGTGATACAATTTTTTCAGCCATTTAATTTCTCCGAAACTTTTAGGAATGATTTAAATATAATTATTCATATATAAATATTACCTATTTTCTCAAAAGATAAAAAAAGGATTTATAATTGTAGTTTTTTTTACTTTGTGGGTTCTACTTCTACGGTTGGTGTGAATACACCTGTTTGAGGATCTAACTGACCAGGACCATACTTCTTAGTAATAGACTCTAGTTGTGTTTGTTCTTCTTTTTTAAGACCTTCCAATTCCTCATGAAGTTTAAACTCTTCTTCTTCAACTGATTCGTTTTGTTTTTCTAAGTTGATTTTAGCAATAGCCAACTGACCAAATCTGTTTGTTATAGCAGCAGATTTGTTTTGTAGTTCAGCTAATGATTTAAGTTCTTCTTCTGTAAATTTAATTTCGGACATTTAAAACCTCTTGTTTAGTTTGTTATAACAATTTATATATATAATTATATAATTTTTTCGGAAAACGATACTTTTTTTGGTGTGTATGCTCTACCCAATTCAGCAGTTTTACCTAATACATTATCAGTAAATTCAGGTATCATATACCCCTTAATGGTCATAGTAAATTCGTTCTTAATCATCCTCTCACCTTGTGATTCCATTTCTATCTCGTTTGATATATCACCATCAAGTGATGAAAGAAAACGATAAGATGTTGGAACACCAAAGTAAGTTTCTAGGTGTTCTATCCAAAGTGAGTTTAAGTCGTTCATCTGTTCAATATAAGATGTCATCATAACTATACTATAGCTACAAGTTACAAAGTCTGGCATACCGGTCTTAACAAACTCTTGAACTGGTTTTTGACCTGTTAAAGCAGCAAACCTATCATACCTATTATTTTTACTCCACCCACTACTTGAACGGACTACTGATATAAACTTACCTTGAACATCATTGTCAAATGACATAGGCATAGCATCATCAAATCCAACGGATGTTCTTTTTATTACCATAATAGGTAAGATTATAGCACCACCCTTATCTCGTAAAGCACCTCTTGCTTTAACAGACTTCCATCTTTCCTCATTACCATACAATACAGGAACAGAGATTACCTCGTTTTGTTCCCTTACCTTTGGTTTCATAATATTTCGGATATGTTTGATAACTGCTGTATCTATTTCCTTTAAACCAATAGAGAATCCCTTACCAGCATTAGTACCACCAGGTTTCTTGATGACAACCTTAGAGTTTCCTTTCTCACTCCTTATACTAGTTTGTGATTCTCGATTTACGGAAGATGCATTTGGAGCATCTTCGTTTGTTATTGGTTTAATTGCCACGGCGTAGTTTCCTCAGTTTATCTAATTTACTTTTAGAATCATTTTTATATGTTTCTGATTTTAATCCTTTGGTTGATACCTTATCAATAGCTATTTGTTTTTCAATAGGAACATCTACAGCACCTAATGTGATATTATCTTTCTCCCCATATACATTACCTTGCTTTAACAAACCTATTATCTCATCAAACTTATCAGCTCTTGGTTCTTGGTAGATATTTTCACTATCACTATCATAATTTTCCACAAAGTCAAGTTCTTTTTCAACCTTAACCACAGAAGACCTTCTTGGTTTCATCACAAGTTTTTTATCTAGTAGTTGAATAGCCATTATCTTGGTCTTTCCTCTATGTTAATTGACGATAATCTACTTCTATGTGCTGTTGCTTTTATAGCATGACTAAAGTTTGGATGACCACCGATAAGTTGTGGTTCTGTAACTCCGTTGATTTCCCAATACCATTCATTCCAATCACACACATCACCAGCTTCAGGAAAAAAGTTCAAACTACCACTAGCCAAATTATTTCTCTGAAACATTAAATCTATTGTAGAGTTGGAATCGGGTCCTGCTTCATTAAACTGTTCTACTTCAGGAGCATTATATCGTATCAAACAGTTTACCCTAAACCCAACATTGAAATACTTAGTAGTTGATTCACCATATATGTTAGAATTAGTATGTTCTGGTGCTATCTTGTAAATATCAACTGATTGACCG
>Ga0209308_10003035_pt1 | contig 14032 bp, 9 predicted proteins | sample COGITO_mtgs_1204_3_FD_184806 | JGI IMG/M metagenome (GOLD analysis project Ga0209308, IMG submission 184806) | Pelagic marine microbial communities from North Sea - COGITO_mtgs_120405 (SPAdes) (version 2) | ecosystem: Environmental > Aquatic > Marine > Epipelagic ...
CACGCCGTCTCCGAAGGGACCAAGGCTGTCACCAGTGCGTTTTTTTTTAAATTCCTTCAACGGGTCGAAATTTACTCACCTTTCCAATTCTCTCTTTATCATCACAGAGTTTACCTCCGCGTAAGCCTTCACCTCTTGTTAAACGTTCTCTCGCTGTCTCCTCAAGAGACACCGAAAGAAGACCAAACAAACAAAACATTGAGATTCTTATCTCAACCAACCATACAATTCAATATATAAGAGAAATTCAAAATTGAAAGCTCCAAAAATCGTTTCCCCCCCACCAAAAGCGCTTGATAATACTACTTCTTCTTTAAACTGTTATTAAACTACTACAAACTCAAAAACTCTTCGCTGCTAATCCTCTCGACGAAGGAAAGAAATCCTTCGTACCCGTAGTACATCTTTTTCTCGTCCTGAGCCTCTTCGACGTTTCTATCGGTGGAACTTTTACTACCACCACAAACACACCCACTGAGAAGAAAGTCAATTAAATCGGCTCCAACTAACCTATCTTTGCACAAGAACAAGTTTAAACTCCTAAGATCTGGCTGGTTTTCATTATTCATCCCGTCGTACGCCATTAACACCAACGGCGAGTTCTTAGAGATTAATAAAGTATAAACCAGTCGCGTCGGCGAAAAGGCGTTCGCGCAGCGACAAAAGACTTCTTTGTTGTGCTTCTTTTCAAATTTAGCGTCGACGTACGTATCGCCGCTGATTTTGGCCAATTTTGAAATCAATGCCGTGAGCCAATCGATGACTAACAAACGCGATTCGAATAAACCGTCGAGTTTCATGATGTGGAAGACCTTTCGGCAGAGCAAAGAAAAGACGGCGTCGTCTTTCGCAAAGTCGCGAACTTCTCTCGGCGTTCGCGCGACTTTCTTGGCACAGGTGCACACTCTGCGTATGCGCCTTCGCCAGTAATACGACGTTGAAGCGTCGTCGTACTCCGTTACTGTGTATTCAAACGCCATTTGTAAAATAGGCGGACTGTTCTCTGCCACGGATAAATCGTCTTCGTCGCCGAAACCAATTTTTGATGAAAAATCAAAATCAAACGCAAACGCGTCTGCTTTTTCCATCCTAGCGACGTGGTATAATCCCTTGTACTTCTTATCTTCTCTGAACGAGTCGCCGTAGGCATTCGCGACAATATACTCGGACGAAGTGCGGAGTCGAATGGCACAGTCTCTCGCCGTGCGCCCGTCGACGTTCTGTAATAGTTTGAAAATTTCGCTCGGTAAGAAGCTGCTGATGTCGCCGGCATCGCTCTCCTCGTCGTTTCGTAAAACTATGCCGCCAGAGATGCTCGAGATTGGAGATATCGCGTGTAAACCACAAAAAACGGACGGCTTTGAGCACAGAATTGTATCGATGCAAACGTTATTTACGCTCGCGCGTCTACCGCAGTGTTCGTAGAAGAAGAAAGCGTTGGTATCATCATCGTTCCTTCTCTTCGACGCGCTCTCCTTCTTCTCTTTCATGAAGAGCGCATCCGTCGCTTTCGCGCGCAAATCTGCGCTCATTTCACTCAAATAATCGTTCAGTAGAGTGTTTATCTCGTCGTTGTCGCTATAGATGCTTCCAGTACCTGCGTTTGGCATTCCAGATAAAAAGCACAGCACGCGCGCTCCGTCGAATTCAAACGGTTCCTCCTCTCTCTTTTTCTCGTTCTCCTCAAATTCGTTAAAATCGTCGTCGCCATTTCCTATCGCGACAGCATCTCCATCGTCGTTCATACCGTTCAAATTAAGTACATCTACACCGTTTCTGATATTTATATCTTCACTCTCCATCATCTTGAACGCATCTTCGGTAATCTCATCCTCCATGGCTCCGAGCAAATCCAAGACGAGCGAAAGCGCCGGACCAAACGCCCGCTTCTTTTGGTACCTTTTACTCACCGTCAGTGTTTCTCCGCGAGTGTTTGTTTTCGTTGCTGATCCGTTTTCAGGATCTTCTTCTACCTCTCCGTTTGCGCTGGTCGATAACTTGGCCATCTTCACTCCCAACCCATTCAAGGCAGTATTACTTTCACCACCGCTATTACTACTACTAATCGAGTCAATCGCCGCTAACATGTCCTCTTTATACTTATCCACCCTGGCGAAAACTCTCCGCATTTGCATCACTTTCTCGAAACTCATCAACACCTCATCTCTCCTCAACTCATCGATATCGTCCACTCTTACTTTGTTTCGTCCAACGACATCGTACGCCGTCAAACCTCCGTCGAACGTCATAATCGCAAACGTCGCGTCCGTCTGTCCGCCATTTTCTGCGCTCACCGCTTCCAAAGCCGCCATCGCGGACGACTTTGCAATCTCCAAAGCGCTTCCACCTTCCGTCGTGTCGATCAAAATCACCCTCGTTGGTCCACTCGTGCTCGTTCTTGCCTTGACCCTTTCCGCCGCCACGATAAATTCGTTGTGCTCCTCTCTCAACTCTGGCAACCGTTCGAGGTACTTCTTCGCTCTCGGGTCGTCCTCGTTTCTTCCGTTGATGTATCGACTCACTCTCTTATACCGTTCCCGTTCTCTCTCGTTCTTCCACTTTGTTTCGTGCCCACACAAGGCGCAATTAAACCCGTCCTCGTCGAACATGCAAAACGCGTTGACGTACCCGAAACAGCTCTCACATCTGGCTATTTTCCCCGCCGCTTCTCTCTTCTTCTTCCCTAATGTTTCTGTTGTTTCTGTTGTTGTCGTTTCTGTCGTCCTTCTCTTCTTCATCTCTCCAAACGGAGACACGAACACGCCGAACGGGACGCCAGACGCTTTCTTCTGTCCCGCGTCTCGCGGGAGTCGATCGACCGTCCAACTGAAAATCTTTTTATTGCTGATGCCATTCATTTTACCGGACCAAAGAAATCCATCGTTTATTACGTCGTCGTCAAAGTGTTGTGAAAGTCGTTCGTTCGTGTGGTGGTCGTTCAAACAACTCGAGAGTTCTTTTTACGCAAGCAAAGAAACTGCTCTGTTCTTTTCCATCCTTTGCGTCGTCGTCCTCAAAGTGTGAAAGTCGTTCGTGTGTAAAGTCGTTAAAACAACAACTCGAGAGTTCTTCTCCTCAAACTGACTGAGGAAGAAAAAACAGATATTTTTTAATTCAACAAACAACACAAAAAGTCACACACATCTCATCACAGACTTCTAATGGCAAACTCGACCACTCTCCAATCGTGGCTGTGCCACTCGAACAACCGCATGGACGACGACACGGTCTTGTTAGATTACAAAGACCTCGTTCGCGTGCGACGATCGGACCTGTGGCGCGTCTGCGAACACGACGGGTGGATAAACGATATCGTCATGAATTTCTGTTTCGAGAGACACCGGGAACGAGCGAGAGACGAACAGTTTCGACATTTAAAAGGAGAACTGATCGATCCAAACGTCGCGCATTTCTTGCAACACGGAGATATTTTGGACGCGGCGCAACTGTTGAAGGATTTAGAGCTGGATGGGTCGAAATTGTTTTGTTTACCAGTCAACGACGAGACCGATTTGAGTTTACACGTTGGTGGGTGTCACTGGTCCTTGTTGGTGCACACGCCGGCGGTGACGGCGGATATTCCGGCGAGATGGTCGCACATCGACTCGATGAGCCATAAGAACATTCCACACGCGGAGAAGATGGCGAAACAGATCGCGAAAGGGCTTTTGATCAACGAAGGGAGAGGGTCGCATTTTTTGTCCACCGCCGGCGACGGGGACGCCGGCAAGGAAAACAACAACTTTGAGGTGGAGTTGTTTTCGTTGGAAGATACGCCGCAACAGAAAAACGGACACGATTGCGGAATATTTGTGATAGAATTAGCGTGTAAGATTGTAGATTTTGGCGTAGAGTGGGAAATCGACGAGGATTTTGATATGCACGATATCGACGCGAGGGGGTGGAGGAAGGAAACGTATCGAGATATCGAATTTTTAATCGTTGACGACGGCGAACAGTTTACCGCGTAGTATCTCTATAATTTATCTCGCCGAAATGTGCGACGATGACAAAAACGAGATAAAAGCATAGCGAGTGTACATCATCATTTCATTCTTTACTAGTACATTATATCGTATTATATATTTGCTGTGTTCTCTCTGCGCGCTTAGAAAACAATTTTCATCGATTCAAGTAAGAACCCGCTTCTCGCACTTTGAACGTAATCCCCGCCGCTATTTTTGCGTCGAAGAACAACTCCAGTCGATTCGCGCACTTGTAGTAAATCGTATCCACGGCATTATATAAGCGGCAATTTTCAAACATCCTCTTGAAATCCGCCGCGAACATCTCTAACGTCACGTAATAATTCTCGCTCTCCAAGCGTTCGGAGACGCTTTCTATATCCGTCGGATCTTTCACGACTTCGTAATAATCCGGGACCTCTTCTTTGTTCACCGCGCTCATAAACGGCCAAGAGTCCGGATGCGTTTTAACGATAGCTACAATTGAACGCATGAACTTGTGCAAATTTTCTATGGTTGGATACCCGTCCCCGCACCCCGGGTGGACCAAGCGGTACCTCGGAGGATCCGGCGCTTTCCATTTTGCCTCTTTCAAACCTTTGATGGTCGACAACGGATCTGTAATTCGGTGCTTACCAAACTCCCCACCGTCTTTAAATCTCGTTAATCCCGGGTACACGACGTGTGCGGTGGTCATCTCTCTAACTTTAGCCTCCACGCATTCTCTCTGCGCTCTAATATTCTTTGGAAAATCGACGTAGGAAATTTGCGCTTCTAAGGCGCACTCCATAATCGTCCCTCCGTCGTATTCTTTGATGTACCCGACCCATTTCTCTCTTTCCATGACAATATCTTTCGTAAAACCTTGCTTGGAAAAATAACCAACCGCGTTGTTATCCGCAAACGTGATTAAATGCGTCATGTCCTCCTCTTCTTTCACGTACTCCTTCAAATGATTCATCAACCTCGTCCCGTACCCTTTCACTTGCTCGTTCGCAGAAATAGCGCAAAACGCAATCTCGCACATGTTTTGCCTCCAGAAAGGCCTATACGTAATCCCTCCAATAACCACGTCGTTCTTCAAACACAACATCGAGTGATGTCTCGGATCGAACACCAATCGAACGATGTACTCCTTCGGCATGTTCGGAAGCTGTTTGCTAAATATATTCTTCAAAGCAATCAACCATATCGAGTGTTGCTCGTTCCCATCGTTTTTAATCACCTTCCATTGCAACTCCCCGTCCTCCTCTTGCTTTCTCAGGTGCATGTCTCTGTTCGCGTAGTGTCCGACGGTTTGCCCGCCCAACGTGTTTGATTTTTCTCCTGGATTTATTACCATCGCTCCATTCATTCCATTCGTCGCTCCTAACAACGCGGCACCACCACTGCCAAAGTCTTCTGTTTTTATCTCCATCTTCGTCTTCTTGTTCTCAAAAGTGTTCTCGTTCTCGTTCTCGTTTTCTCGTCCTCGTTTCTTGTTGTTCTCGTTGTTGTTGTTGGTTTCAGATTTGAAAAAATCAAACATCTATTCTTTCTTCTCTCTTTTGTTGTGGAAAGTGGAAAAACTCGTCCTCGATCTGATGATGATTTTGTTTCTCTCTCTTCTCTCGTTTTCTTTCGAATCAATGCTAAATACTTTTTAAAAGGAAACGAGACGATCGTTTTTATGTAACGCTTCTCCCGCGCGCGGCCACGTCCTCTCGCACGTGTTGTTGTTGTTCGCAAAGAGAGTCAGAGAAAGAGAGCACAAACACTCACTCGCGGAGGAAAGAAAAAAGAAGAAGAAGAAGATTCTGTGAGGGGTTTCTCACATCAGATCTTCCGCTCGTTTTCTCTCTCTTTTTTTATTTTTTCGGAGAGGAAAAGGCGAGAGAGAGAGTGTGTGTTGTTTTTGCCTCGTGTTTTTTGGTCAGACAAAAAAGCAAAAGAAGAGGTGATTTTGACGAGTGAAACTCTCTCGTCTGTCTGATGAGGAAAAGAAGGAAAAAAAAACTTGTCGTTTGTTTCCTCACAGTAAGAGAGTCAGAGCGAGTCAGAGAGACGATCATCATTTCATCATCAGCAGCAGCAGCATGGCACAAGGTGGTGGTGGTGGTGGTGGTGGAGGTGGAAATGGCGTGAAGAAGAACGATGACGACGAGAAAAGGAAGTCTTCTCATTCTCTGAGAGAATCTTTGCGACTGTTGGACGAGTCACTCCGGGGAAAAACGACGCATTTCTCGACGATTTTGGTGGCGTCGTTGAACGATGATGATGATGAAGAAACAAAGAGAACCTTCTTCAAAGCGCCGTCGTCGTTAACGTCTGCCATAGGCGACGCGCAAGAGAAGCAACAAATAACGTCCGAAAACGAAGAACCGAAAGTAAAAAACAAGCAGGACTATTTGCAAGACGAGATGCAACCGTGGGTGAAACCCGTCGGAGCCTCGTTGGCCGATCCCGAACAAGGACCGTTCATCGCGTGGTGCGAAGAACACTTTCGAGAGGTGACGACTGAAGACGCGAAAAAGTTGATTCCGAGCACGAGTCAACCGAAATTGGAAGAAGATCCGGATTTCTTGACGCTGCCGGTGAAGGAGAGGAGTTACCACGAAGAATGGGAAGAGATGGATAGGAAAATGAAGGAAATGGAGGAGGAAAATAGACGGCGGGCGCGAGAAAACGCGCGCATAGAATCCATCCAGTCCAAGCAGAAAAAGAAACAAAAATCGAAAGAACACGGAACGAAACAGAAAGGGTACGTTGCCGGAGCGAAGACAGTGAACGATGACGCGAAGTTTATCGTCACGCGAATCTCTCCGATTGCAGATTTGAAGGAGATCAAAGAGTATTGCGGGGTGTGTTTCGACGGCGAGTCGTACGAAGAAGATCCAATCATTTTTTGCGAAGGATGCGATGTTGCCGTGCACTTAGCGTGTTATGGTTTACAGAAAGTACCGGAAGGCGATTGGATGTGTCGCGCATGCTCGACGAGAAGTTCCAAGGCGGTGAAGAAGCAATGCTGTTTGTGTACGTGCCCGGATGGCGCGTTGAAACCTACGCGAGATAATCGTTGGGCGCACTTGTTCTGCGCGCAATGGATTCCAGAACTCTTTATTTCAAATACGAAAGCTATGGAACCGGTTGAGAATATGAATAAGTTAGTTAAAGAACGTTTATCGATGAACTGCGTGGTTTGCAAGACGCGAAACCAAGGCGCTTGCATTCAGTGCGCGTACGGGAACTGCACGGTTCCCGTGCATCCAATGTGTGCGGTGCAGACAGGCATGCGAATGGAAGTTAGAACGGATAAAAAGAAGGAAGAGGTTGTTGATTATCGAGTGTACTGCGAAAAGCACGCGGCAGTCCTCGATAAGGCGGCAAAAGTCGTGGAACAACGGCAGCAACAGGACGAAGGTGGAACGAATCCGTCTGGGAAAGACGACGATCGAGAAGAGAAGAGCAACAAGAAAGGGGAGGACGACAACGACGACAACGACGACGACCAAGAAAAAGAGAGCGAAAAAGAGAACAACAAGAAAGGCGGCAACAAGAGCGCGAGCGCTTCGCCGGCAAAGGTAATGAAACCTTCGTCAACTCCGTCCAAATCAGAGATTGCGACGCCAGCGGCGGCGCACAAGAACGACAAATCTGCGAATGAGAATTCATCTTACCGAGACGATATGGTATCCCCGATGTCTCCAAAACATGGTCCGACAGATACCGTTAACGAGCACATGGAGAAAGCTTTAGAATTCCCAGCACCGGAACTTCCATCAGATATCAATGAATTTCTGATGGACGAACGTCAGGATGCGCAAATCGCCGTTTCGAAAATGAAAGCTGCCGCTGCGAACAAAGCTGCCGGCGGCGGCGGTGGTACTAGCTTAGCCGAAAAATGCATGATATGCATCAAGATGAAGAAAGGAACGTCGTGCGGCACGCCAAACGCTCCGTTGAAATGCTTGCGTAGGAAGGAAAATATAGAATCGCTTCAGAAGGAGATGGAGAACAACCTCGGGATGAAAAGTCCGAGGTCGGAGAGCAAGATACTCACCCCGAAGGAAGAGCTCGAAAGACTGAACAAACACAAGCACTTATTCGAGAAGTTTGCTCCAGAAGATGAAGTCACGGCTGAACTTCTCCGCGCGCAAGCGGCTTTAGCGAGAGTTGTCAACGTTACCCGAACGATGGCGAACGAGCTCTTGGAACGCATAGAGGCTGATCAACCGAACGTGCAGAAGCGCTTCGAAAAGATGGAAAGGACGGTGAGAGACGTCGAGGCGTATGAGAATCGGTATCGAGGTGGACGCTGGCGAGTTGAGAAACTTCGCGCCGGCGGACAACTCCCCGCCTTGGCGGATGGGGGTGATGGCTCCTTGGAAAGCCTCAACGCCTCGGGCGCGCTCGTCGATCCTTTGTGTACGATAGTGGCTATGGAGGATGCGCTGTGTTGCGTGTGCACCGGCGGTGAATCCGAGCCACCAAATGAGATTATGTTTTGCGAACGTTGTGAAGTCGCCGTACATCAAGACTGCTACGGAGTTGGTGAAATTCCAGACGGCGATTGGTTATGCTGGCCGTGTCAAATTGTCGAAGACCGCGAGAGAGAAATGAACGCGCCAAGAACTAGACCTCCAAGATACATGCGCGAGGCTGGCGATGGTTTAATGTACGATCCGAGAGTGAAGTGCGAACTTTGCCCTGTTATGCGTGGAGCTATGCGCGCCATGGTTCCGGCGAAACTTTCGAGTCCACTTTCAGAGATGAAGAAATGTGCGTCAATCCCGAATTCTTCCCCTCGCCCGGGAACTACTTCAAGCACGCCTGGTGGAAAGGTGGAGGTTAAGATGGAAAATGTCGATGTAAAAGACGTCGCTATGACAGATGCCGAGCAGCCTGAAATGGAGACACAACAAGACACGCCGATGAATAGAACCAAGGAAGAAATGGTTTCGCCCGCTTCCCAAAAGCTGTCCGCTCTTAAAGACGATGCGAAAGCGCTTGTTAATCAAACGCCGAAGACCGATTCTCCGGCTAACATGCGTCCGCACAAGCTGAAATGGGCGCACGTTGTCTGCGCAAAGTGGATGCCGGGTATATCGTGCGATTTGTTCTCCAACGAGCCGGAAGCTATTCGCGGCGAAGAGTCTGTCCCTTCGCGATTGCTCCAAGCGACGTGCTCGGTGTGTACAAGTAAAGAAGGTGCAAAAGTCCAGTGCTCGAAGGAAGGCTGTCGCATGTACTTTCACCCGCTCTGCGCGAGACGCGCAAATTATTACATCGAGTACGGTCCGCAAACCGAAGGCACGCCGGTTGGACACTATTGCAAGAATCATTCGACGCAAGCTAAACGGGACGCCGGCCGAAAGATCAAGCCGAGTAAGATCAAGGGAATTGCTACGAAGGGATCGTCTTACGTCAAATCTAGCGTCAAGCGACGACCGCCGACGGCTGAGGAAATCACCTTGCTCAAACGCGCGAGAGTCGGTTTGGAAACTTTGCGTTTACTTTGCGAGCGCGTGAACAAGAGAGAGAAAATCCGCCGGGACGAACTCGAATCACTCGGAACGCTTTGGAAAGCTCAATTGAACGGCCAAGCCAGTGGCCCGGTGTTGAAGCCGGGCGAGTTAGAAGCCGCGGAAGATCACGGTTTCATTCGCCAGGGTCCAGCTGTTGTTTATCTCACCTCGACTTCCATGGAAGAAGTCGCTCCGAGTGTCCCGCCCGGTTACGAACTCGCGCGCGAAGAGAGCATCATGTGACCGACTGTACTCTCTCGAGGAAGGAAGGAAGAAAGAAAGAAAGAAGAACACACATTTTATTTTGCGCTTGCAGAAATGCAAAAGTAGCTTTTGAAAAAAAAAAATTTTGCTCTTATTTCTAATAACCCCCCCCCTCTCAAATCATCGTCAGAGAATATTTTATTGATACGCGCTGCTTGGTAGTCGCGGATCAATAGTGTCTCTGCATCATCGTCTTCTCTCGCGCGCGAACTGATCCACGCACGCGAAAAGAGAAATACTATCAACATCAAAAATGGGGTGCGGCTGCTTCGGTGGTGGAAGTAAAGACAACAAAACCGACGACGATAAAGCCGCCAGGGGAAACGTAAATTCTTCCGACACGGGAAACAAGAAACGGGGAGGATCTTTATCTCTCGTGAAGAAGAAAACATCCTTCGGTAAAAAACAAGAGCAAACACGAAGGTCGTTAGATGCCAGCGGCACCGACGCGTTCCACGACGCGGACGATGGCATATCGGCACCAGATTACGCGGTGAAGGATAGAAACGAATCCTTTCAACCGTACGCGCACCACTTGCATCCGATTTTAGGCAACTTGCAAGGCGATACTTCCATGAAAGGCGCTTCGATACCGCGATACGACACGCCGGTGAACGAACCGTTAGTAGGAAAGCCATCGACGTGGTCTGGAAATCTTGGGAATTCGCACACGTTTTTACTTCGAGGGAAACATTATAAAAGAGACCGAAAGAAGTTTACCAGTCAATCTTCGGCGTACGAGGTGCAACAACTGTTGGTGTTTCGCTCGGAGAAGAAAGTGATGGACGTACACGAGAAGATATTAGGTAAAAAGGTTGGAGAATTGATTAGAGAGAGGGTGCCTTCGGTATTGATTGTGAACGTGATGATTCCAGATTATCCTCCCGAAGGTGGTGTGTTTAGTAAATTGGCGAAAATACCTCCGGATGGGCAAGGTCATCAAGTGGCGATGGTGTGCAAGATATCGGATTGGGCGAGAGAGGCATTTGAGAATACGAAAGATTGGAAGGATTTACCGCCAGAGTTGAGCTTATTGTTGAGATACATCGAAGGTACAGATGGAAAGGATGGGTTCGATGGACCACCGCATCAGTGCGTGACGAGACAGAAAACGAAAGTGGTGGTCATGGTGAAAGGAGGGCAGCACGAGTTGCCGTGGCCGGTACGCATGGCGCTTTCAAAAGGGAACGGGAAACCTTTCATGACGGATAGAACTGGGAATTTTACTAAAAGAGGAGGGTGCTTTGAAATTGATATTGATGGACACGCGTTCAAACCGTTGGCAACGAATTCGTTGAGGACGTGTCACGCGTTCTTTAAGTATTTGATTTTAGATATCGGGGTGGTTGTCCAAGGCGAAAACGAAAAAGAGTTACCGGAGAGACTGTTGACCTGTTTGAGAGTGAGTTATCCAGATTTAGAAGCCGTGACGGCAACGTTTGAGAACATCGAGCCGGATTTAAAGCAAAGAAAATGGGTCGAATGGAATAAGTTACGGTTACGTGAAGTCGGGTCGTCGTTTAGATTGCTTCCACTTCCGTCCTTGAAATCTTTATCGAAGAGTCAGCCGAGCGCTGCTCCAGATTCGCCGGAGAGTGTAAAGAGCGGAGGGAGGAATTAATATTAATAATAAATGAAAATAATATGCAAGGTGTAATCACCTAGGTACAACAGCAACGATTATTAATAATATCTACATTGTGCTCATTTGACGTCTGTTCCAAGCAGATCCACCCCTATCGCCTTCGTTTTTACTGTCCCTTTGCGCCGAGGAGAAATCTTCGCTCGGCACAATGTCTGGAATGTCTTCTCCATTTGCGAGCGCATCTAACCCAGCTCGAACGTAATCAGATTTATCTTCAACATTAAATAACAAATCCCACTCTGTCACAGCGATGGGAAAGATTTTATATCCAGCCGCTTTTAATAAGTTGCGCTTCAAATTCGTTTGACCGAGCGCGTGATCTTTCACATTGCGCGCAAAGTGCGAAGGTCCGTCGACTTCGAGAACGACGCCGATGGATTCGAGCAAAACATCCACGCGATAGCCCGCAACGATAGCTTCTTCCTCGTACTTTTCACCCATGTACGAGAGAATAGCCGCAACGTCCCGTTGAAACCAAGAAATAACCGGCGGACGACGTTGTTCGGCCCACGCGTTGGAGCACTTTTCCATTAAAGCATCCGGGAGAGTCGCGTTTTTATTGGTATCGGACGATGAAATCGCCATAGCTGTTTGGTACAGCTGATTCAAGTCTCGTCCTCGAATGCTATCGTCTTCCATGAACTTTTTGATACCTTCTTGAGAGCACACGTGACTCCAAACAGTTTTCAAAATGTCCGAGTTCAATCCCACGTCATTACGCAAGTTCACGAGCGACCAACTCAACGTGCAAAGCTGCGCGCCTTTCAATTTGTTCACGGTTTGTTGCGTACCGTCTTCGCCTTCGTTTGATCCTGGGGCATTGGAAGCCCACTTCGCGACTCCCTTGATGATTCCATCGCCATCCATTTGTAAGTGAGCCGTGGCCCAGCATAACGTTGTGATTTTAAAGGAGTCAAATCCTTTCAATCCGCCTTGCTCGGCGTATTCATTAATGGCGGAAAACAAACCTTCGTTGGCGTGTCGACATGACGCTAACGCCCAAGCAACATTCGTGACGTCTTTTGGTTTCATCTCCACTACCGAACGCGCTGCTCGGTTCGACAACACTTCCATTTCGGCCGCATTTGCAGCCTCGCCGGAGACCACGGCGAGACCCCAAATTGCTTGACACACGGCTGACGTCTTGAACTCTTCGGAATTTTGACGCGCCGCGGCGACGGTTAAACCAACCAAGTGTGCGAATCGCGGGTCTCGTCGAATCCCTGCGCGTTCAAACCGATCCATTTTGACGCTTTGAACTTTATTTCCCAAAATTTGGAGCATTTTACCGGCAATGTTCGGAGAAACGCGACGCAAGCCGCCATTTTCGAAAACTTTCAAACAATCTTGCGGAAAGATGGCGTTTTTCGCTTCCGCTTGAATCACTTTCCATTCGTCGTACGTCATCGTCCACTGGTCTTTCCATTCTTTCGAGGAAACCATATCAGGTTCCCAGATGCCAGACGCATCAATGGCTACGCCATTTTCCTCGGAGGAAGAGGCTTCAAAGTCACCGATGGAGGATTCTGGCTTTACGTACTCGCCCGTCTCTTCATCGAGGACCCAACCTCGGGATATCGCCGTTCTAATCTTGTCCAGATCGCGACCGGCACGAGAATACCTTCGCGGTTCGCGTTTTTCTTTTGCTCCACTGCTAACCTCTCTCGCCTTGCGAAATTGCATCGCTCGACGTTCGGTATCCTTTCTCGCGTTTTGCATCCACTCGTTCGGATCTGGTTTTTCATCGCCGTCACCACCGGTTGCGGTAACGCGAAATGTATACGCGTTTTTCGTCCTCCTCACGGTTGATGGTGTTGACATTTTCTTGTTGTTGCTATTCGTACTATTCTTTGAAATTCGAGCGTTCCAAGCTATCGACGCCGTCGTCTCGCGAACAAAACTACCCGACATAACGATTGATGCTTTTATTTACTTCTTCGTTGGTTGTTTCTTCGCGCCTTGTTGCTGCTGATTAGTCGTTCTCCCTTTCAACCCGCTCAAAAAGTCAAACCCTCGTCTCTTGAACTTCGCCGCCTGTCCCGTCGCCGCGCTTTTCGGAGGAATCCCAGTCCAAGCTGGATGCGTGTATTGGTCTTGCGACAAGAAAAATCGATCCTGGTGGTGTTTGACCGTCGACCACAACTGATAGGTTTGTCCGTTCGTGCCGACGTACTGAACTCTGCGAAGAAGAGGATGGATTCCTTTCCTGGCCTGTTTATATCGCAAACAGAGGAAACGGAGCAAAAGAGAGAAAGAGTTGATGTCAGCCGTGACGCGATGAAAACGCGTCGTCGGTCGTCGTCGTCGTCGTCGTCGTTTCGAAACAACACAACAACACGAGCAGAGAGAGAGGGGAAAATTCTTAATTTCGAGAAAGAGAAAGAGAGAGAGGAGTGAGACGACGACGCACCATATATATATATACAGTGAGAGAGAGAGAGCGATCGGCGAGAGGGTATTCTCTTCTTACGTCTGCGCGCTGAGGGTGTGTGTGTGTGTAATGAGTTTGAATGAATGCAAAAGGAATGAAGAAAAAGAAGAGCCGCCACTTGGTCTGATGGTTAAATTTCTCACAATTCTGCCCCCCTACAAAAAAGGAGATTGTTGACGACGACGACGACGACGACGGCGAGAGAGAGAGAGAGAGAGAGAGG
>Ga0209308_10003051_pt1 | contig 13989 bp, 9 predicted proteins | sample COGITO_mtgs_1204_3_FD_184806 | JGI IMG/M metagenome (GOLD analysis project Ga0209308, IMG submission 184806) | Pelagic marine microbial communities from North Sea - COGITO_mtgs_120405 (SPAdes) (version 2) | ecosystem: Environmental > Aquatic > Marine > Epipelagic ...
CGCAAAACTCGAAAGTCCCTTGAAGAGATTATCGTTGTTGTTAATTCTAGTAAATAAATACTTATATGGACTCAATGTGAATTCACGCGACGCCACAAAAAAACCCGCTTGCGCCAATATAATATTACAACCAATCGCTTTCATTAAACTACTTTTACCAGACGCATTTGTACCATATAACAACATTCCATCGTTTCCGGTTCCCAATTCAATATCATTTGTAATGTAATTACTTTCTTCTTGAATGCGTTCAATAAGTGGATGTCTTAGGTCCTTAATAGAACAATAACTATGTTCGCAATCTACTAACTTTGGACGAGTATAGGAATATATATTGGATTTATAGGCAATGGAACAAAACGTATCCAAATTACCGATTAAATGAAACAATGGCTTTAATTTTCCAATATAGTTTTCATCCAAATATTCCAGAAATTCAATGAATTTTTCTTTTACACTATTTCCGATATCGTATTCATTTTTACGAATACGTTGCGATGTAATACGAATAATATTTGAAGAAATTCGCGATTGTGTTTTGTTTATAGACTTGATTTCGAAATCGCCAGGATTAACACTCAACGTTTCACTAATCTTAAAAGAATGTTTATTCATATTTTTGAAACATTTCTTTAACAATTCCGCTCGTTTGGATGTTATATTTAGAAAATAGCCATCACGATCATTGTTATCCAGTTTAATCATTTGTGTAGTTTCATCCAATTTATATGATAATACACTTGCCATATCTTTCAAATTCTTATGGTCTTCGTTTAGTTTATTTTGAATTGCGTCGATATTTTCATATTTACCTTCATTAAAAAAATTACTTGTGATTTTATCTAGGTGATACTTACCAATAATATCCATATTAAGTGTTTCATTAAGAAGTTCTTGGTATTGTTTAAAAATAGTTAATGTTTCGGTTGATGGCACTATATTTTTTAAAATATTATTCTTCTCAATTATTTCAATAATCGTGTTGATATTGTTATAACTCATTATAAGACCTATGAAATCGGCTGGTTGAATACATTTCAAAGTAATTTTGCGATGTAATCTTTCTATATCAACTATTGATTTCAATTGCTCTACAATACTATTTCTTAATTCATTATTTTGAAGTGTTTCGACATAATCATAACGTTTCTCAAGAAGATGTATATCATTAATAGGATTTAAGAGCATTTCTTTCAAATAGCGTTTCCCTAATGAAGTCTTGGTATTATTTATAATATCAAAAACGGAATTATTATGGTGTTGCGAAATAAGGTTCAATTGGTTAATACTATTGTTAGTTAATATTAAATTGTCTTGATTTTGAATGATTTCCGGTTTTTCTATTTTTGTTAATATTGATTCATTATGATTATAACTGAATTCCAAAATATACATAAAACTTAATGTGCCATAAGAGTATTTTTCTAAATCCAAGTATTCGTGTATTGAAAGCATACCGCTATTTTTATAAATCTTTTCAAAGAAAGTTTTCTGATAGGATAAATTCAAGTAATGGTCTTCTAATTGTTTAAAATGAACAATATGATTGTTTAGGTCTAAATACGCATTTAGTTCCTTTTGAGTTATGAATGCTTCTAAGTCCTTAGTAACAATAAGTATTTCTTTTGGATTCCAAGACTGTAAATATCTATAAATTTCATCTAGAGCATATCTTTCGTCATCTGCACGACTATGAGTTTCATAAATACTTGAAACCCCAGTAGATAAATCAATACTACTGATTCCAACATTCATAGTTTTTTTATTACTATTCATACGGCTTACTACTTCTATGAAAATACTTACACATTTATTACTATCACTTTTATTGATATTTTCAATATATGTTCCTGGACTATAAATATTGGTAACTTTCCGTTCTGGTTCAGGTGGTTCTGTAACTTGTTCTATTAATACAATCGTATAGTTTTTGTTTAAAAGTAGTTGAATATATTTATCAATACTGTAAATATTTACGCCAATCATTAGCGGATTTCCACGAGAATTTTCCAAGATATTTTTATTTTTACGTGTCATTTGAATATTGAGGATATTTGCCATATGATACATGGTTTCATTGTTGATCTGTTCTTTGCTATTATCAACCGCATAGGCTTCAAAGAAATGACCGACTTGCATCAACACACACGTATATTTTCCATATTTCTTCGAATATTCAAGATAATAATTCAAATAATCATCGATGATAGTCATAATTGAAATGGATTTATATTTTTATAATTACAATTCCATACCACTATTCCCTTAGATTTTTTATTTTATTCTTTTTTCATAGATGTCTATTGAAATTTATATGTTTGTGTACATTAAAGATGTATGACTTAAATAAACTAGCATACCAATTGAATATACAAATTATTCAAACACGAAACCAAAAATTACGTTCAACTGCGTCATGTAGATTATGGCAGTTCAAATACGCAGTTATAAACTATTTTTTGGACACTAGAAAAAAAATAAATTTCAATGATGGCACACGGAGCCAAACAGTAATGAAAAGAACAAAGCGGACACAACTGACAACATTAAGGAAACCGCGGACACAACGGACAAAAGTAATGAAAAGAACAAAGCGGAAACCACTAACAACAGTAATTAAAAGAACAAATCGGACACAACTGGCAACTATACACAAAAGAAAACAAAACAATGTTTCAAAACGTATAATAGAAAATATGTGTATGATTATAAAGAATTTCTTAGAACTCAATCAAACTGAGTATCCGGAATTATATAATATTGTGTATTTGAATATACCAATAGACACAATCAAGATTACGTCTTTTAATGATATTAAAAAACTACCAATCAACCAAAACTATTATATGTGTGTATATAATCAAAACAATTTAGGTTATGGAAGTATTATTCACTATTTTACAATCATAAGAAAAAAAGATACTTACTATGTAAATTCATCCTATGGTTCAGACGATGTGTGTGTGCCTCAATATACCACTAAACTCGAGACTAGCGAATTTACTAAATTATGTGTTGAATTACCCGAATTAACCGAGAATTCCAAAGATTTATACACCAAATATTTTCTTATAAAAAATCTTAGTAAACGATATAATAACAATAATATTGAAGCAAATACAAGACTTAAAAGCAAATGGATTTCACCTAAAAAGGGAATAGAAAAAGAAATAAATTCATTAGGTACAGGATATTGTATAGGATACATCAACAATTATCAAAAACTTGTCAATGAATTTATTGAATTAAATCAATAGGAAGGTCATCACGTATAAACAAACACTGTCCATCTCGTGTCCATTGAACCATCAAAGGTATAATCTCTACACCATCTTTATGTGCTTCTTTTAAAGCATTACGATAAATGGGATCTCCTTTATTGGGTTCAAAAATGTCGACTTGTGTTCTTGGAATAACATAACACATTATAGTTCGAGTTTCCGGTTCTTCCTTTTTAATTCTTTGGAGTTCCTGAATATGTTTCAATGCCCGAGGACTAACCGTATCGGTTTTCTTTTTTCGATATCCATCGGGAAAATACGCAATTCGCGAATTGTCTGGTTTGACTAGCGGTACGTGTTTCACTTCCAAAATAAATTTCTTGTTATTTTCATCTTTACCTACAAAATCAAAACGCGAATTACCGATTTTCTGTTCGGGTTTAAACCCGGATTGTTTGAGACTCGTAAACATATTTTTTTCCAAAATTGCCTTTACAACTTTCTCAGAAAGTTTCGGATTCATCGCCACGATTTCGCCATTATCAAGTCCAAAATCCACACTATATTTACATACACTTGTTTCGCTTGCGTTTGTTTTCGGTGTCACCAATACTTTGCGGTCTTTATTTGCCAATCCACTACATCCCAAACTGGGACTATGAGCACATATCTCCACGCTGTCAATAGTTATATCGGCAACATATGGCGATTTACACACCTTAGATGGACGTTTCACTATAGTAGTTTCAATGAGCTCGCAACCGAGACTGTAGATATTGTTAAGTGCCATGATTATTAATAATAGTAAATAAATAATAAAAAAATAATGATAGTAAATTAAATTCAATTTTTTAAGGGTGGGTGGTTTTTAACATAATGATAAACCTTCGCATTATCGGATTCTGGGTATATAATCGAATTCCAAAAATCAAAATCATATTGTGTCGCGCGCTTATATACCTGATTTGTCTCACTATCAAAGTATAAAAGACGATAAAAATCATTTATGACTATCATATCGTTCGACTGTTCATTATAAAAGTGAAATTCCGAACATTTACGATAATCTCTAAAATTATATATATCCATATTTATGTAGTTTTCATTATATATAAATTGAATAATGTTGGATGAAACACTATTGATCTTATAAGCCATCTTATAGTGTCTTAATTGATGATAATATAAAAAAAATATATAAATTTATTTTTTTTTCAATTTTTTATTTACACTAAATGGCTTTCAAATTGTTTCATTTTTAAATCGTGATATCTCTCATCTCGGTCGTCTTCGTTAGAAATCTTATTATTATTATTAGTATCCGTAAATATATATACTTTCAATAAAATTATACAAAATAGTATAAATATTAATGTCGTAATTGATAACCAAGTATAACCCCATACTAAATCCATTGATCTTTCGAGATATATATTATCCATATTAACATTGTAGTAGCAATCGACCGTTTTATTAACATATGATAGGGCCATTTTTTTAGATTCATTCAACGAAGAAATCATATAATTTAAATCATTTTCACATTTTCCATATGTAAAAGTACACTCATCATATTTACTTTTATAGTATTTTTCCTTTATCATAATCTCAGGATCAATGTTTGAATATAATTTTATGCACGGTTTCAAAGAAACGCATTTTCTACCACAATCACACGAATCCCATAAATTATTATCAATCATAGGAACCGTATTTGGTGCCAATACCGTAGTAATATTACATTTATGTAATTCATAATCATAATATTCACTAAGTGGCAATATAAATGTCAATAGTGATATTAGGAAAAATATAACAAACAATGTAAATGACATACATACCACAATGGAACCTTCTGAATTACACATGATTGTTTATAAATCTTGTAAGAGTGAATTTATTCATAAAATAAATTCAATTTTTTCTTTTGTTATTATAAATGAAAAACTTTATTATTATTGTTTTACTTCTACTAATACTTTATCTTTTATGGGATAATATTAAACTCGAAACTTTCCAAGTAAACGAATCACACATGAACACATATATTATTAATTTAGACCAAAGTAAAGATCGTTTGGAACTTATTACTAAACAATGTAAACGCGAAGGTCTCAATTGCCATCGTTTTTCCGCAGTCAATGGGAAAAAGTTAGACGTGAAAACTATGGATATTGTAGAAAACAAGAAAATAGATAAAGGTGCGTTGGGTTGTAGTTTATCACACATAAACCTATGGAAAAAAGTGGAAAAAAAAGGCGACGAAATGTTTATTGTATTAGAAGACGATTGTATAATAGAAAAAGATTTCAATAAAAAACTCGCAACTGTTTTGAAAGAAGCACCGAAGAACTGGGACATTATCTACTTAGGTGGTTCAAATTTAAAAGGAAAGAAAGTAAGTGACAATTTAATAGAACCTGTTAAAGTAAGCGCTAAAAGCACACATAATACTGGGACTTATGGTATGTTAATTCGTCGTAAATGCCTTAGAGTTCTCATTGAAGATAATGTACCCATACGCGATAAAATCGACCAGAACCTAAAAAACAATATGTATGATAAATTAGGTGTATATTTCACAGTTCCACCGCTTGTTAAACATAATAATGAATTAGATTCAATGCGGCGTTTAAATAGTGGGAAATCTGCTACTACACGGTGGTTTAGTGACATACAAGATAAAATAGAAATTGTTTAACTTTAATAATTTTATTATTTACTTTATTTACTTTTTATTTACTTTTTATTTACTTTATTTACTTTATATAAACTATGATTAAAATAACTTCTTCGGCATTGTGTCAAATAAGAAATATTTTAAAACGATACAGTTATAACTATATTAAATTTAGCGTAAATGGTGGGGGGTGTAATGGTTTTAACTATGATTTAAAACCTACAAATGAAGAACCAAATAAAAATGATGAAATTATAAAAATAAATGATGTTAATGTTGTTCTATGCGAATATAGTGTTTTTCATATTATAGGAACTGAAATAGATTGGAAAGAAGATATAATGGGTTCAAGTTTTGTATTTAATAATCCTAACGCAAACTCAAAATGTGGATGCGGCAATTCATTCGGTATTTAACCACAATGGTACGACTAAGGATTTTCAAGTGCGGTAACTCTGGCTAATAAATCTGCCATTTATGTTTCCAATGTAGCGGTTTTGGCCTTTTCTGCTGCTACTTGTGTTTCTAGTGTAGCAGTTTTGGCTTTTTCCTCTTCTACTTGTGTTTCTAATGTAGCTGTTTTTGCCTTTTCTGCGTTTAATTGGGTCGTTAATTCCTTTGTTGCAGCTATATGGTATGTAAAAATATCGTTATAGTTCAAGTATAAAGGTGTTTGTGTTTGAACACCAAATACGAGTGATGTAAGACAATCAAGTTTTAATAGATTTTCTATTATCTGATCATAAGTAAAACCAAGACATTTTAAGAAGACAATAAGTGACGCAGCACCTCCAGCAGTCCAAATAATAGAATGTTTGGTTTGTTGTTCCATATGTTTCAGGAACCCCATAACATCAATCGCAAGTGATCCATCGCATATCATAAAGATATTAGAATACATATTTTAAGTAATTTCATTTTAATGTAAACAAATACATTAATCTTTTAACAGCGGCTAGAAGCTCATCTCTGAGATTCATAATATCTGTTTCATTTTTGTCTAAAAGAATAGGCATATGATTCTCTAACCAATTCTTATATACCTTAAGATACATCATGACATTGTCTTCGTTTAGTTCCCCATACTTTGTAGAGAATGAGTCTAAAATTCTCTTTTCTCTACCACCTTGGAGTGATTCGATAATGTTATCGATAATTGGATTGATGATATGCATATATTTATCTGTTGCTTTGTGTCTTGCGAAAGACGATGTTTTCCAGTGAAACAAACGAATTTGGTTAACATGTTGGAGTAGGTGTTCAAGGATCTCTTGCATTTTACTTAAAATTAATTTAAGTAAAATTTATCTTTATCCACAATGATAAGTACATCCTACAAAACACGCAATATATACAGTTTCTCCATTTGCCAAACGAGTTTGGTAATCCGCTTCATCTGTTAAGAGAGTACCATCAGCTTGTAAGAATCTAGTTTCATATTCATAAACCATTTGAATATTACCATCTTCATCAAGAATATCTTCATATTCTATATTACCTTGACTATCAAACGAAATTACTTTTCCAGTTGGGTCATCGACCAGTTTTATTCTTCTTTTAACAACCTTTGTTAAATCAAAATTACAGTCACAAGTTATTTTAGCTACCGTATAATTATGAAGCAAATCATCAGATTGTTTACCGCCATATCCTGTAACTGTTGTTGATGATATGTAATCTCCATTATCTAAACTTCCGTTTTTGTTACATACCCAAAGAGAACCTTCACCAAGTGAATTAATACGTAATTTGCCATACATGCCGTTATTAAATCCAGTATTTACATTGTCGTTAGCTATAGAGCTATCTGACCTATTTGTAATAACACCATATACAGATTTATCATTATTGCTATTACAAAGACTAAATACAGGCCATGCATTATTTATTGTTATATCGTCAGTTTCATCGTTTCTGTATATACCTAATGATTTAATTATTAATCCTACATAATTATCAAGGTTATCGTCTGTTTTAATATTAGGATTTCCAGAATATGATTTATGTTGACCAGTAAAAGCAATTGCTGTACCTGAATTTGCAAAATAATAATTATCTTCTCCAGAACCATCATCAGATCGCCAAAATATATACATATTATTATTAGTACCTGCATCAACACAAGGTGCGATTACACTATTATTACCCACAGAAGCTAAAGTAGTATCAGCATCAGGGAACGAGGCTACATTCTCTTCAAAAATTACTTGATTGGTTTGAGCACCACAATCTATATGAAGTTTTGCTACTGGTGATGTTTTATTAATACCAACATTCCCATTATCAAGAATTGTCATTGCTGTTGCCAGACTATTAACACCTGTTCCTGAGGTACCACCATCAGCAGTTTGAAAGACAATATTTCCACCTGCTCCTGTTCCTGTACCTTGTCCGGCAGCAATAGTTAAATTTTTACCTGCTACATCTGTTCCACTAACTGCCGACACACTTAAAGTAGCATTATTTGTATTGCTATAAGATATATTTCCACCAACACTTAAATCGTTAATGTATTCCCCGAGTCTATAAACTCTTACTGTTCCTCTGTTAGAATCATGAAATAAAGCACTACCAGCAATGATATTTCCATCCGCACTCATAGTAACCTCATGGCCAAATAGTTCTCCATCTCCACTTTGTAATGTTTGGTCAACACCATTAATATCCGAACCTATCTGATTCCAAGTTATACCATCATATTGGAATACCTTTAATTGACCACAATTTGTTCCACTTCCTTCATCTCTTTGGGCTCCAACAACTATTTTAGTTCCATCATAACTTAAACGAACAGAATGCCCCATTTCGTCTCCCGCGGCATCACCTTGTATATCACTTCCTAATTGCGTCCAAGAACTGCCATCCCATTTAAATATACGTACATGTCCTTTTTTACTATCATGATCGTGATCTCCTAAGGCTACGATATTACCATTTGCACTTAATGATAATCCATGTCCAGTTATATCATTAGCAGCAGCTCCTTGAATATCACTGCCTCTTTGTATCCATGAACTTCCATTCCAATAATATATTTTTACTACACCAGCATCAGTCCCATTATCATCATTACCCTGTGCGCCTAATGCTACAATATTTCCATTTAAACTTATTCTTACATTTAATCCCAATTTTTCGCCAGAATCACCATCAATATCGCTTCCTCGTTGAACCCATGCACTCCCATTATAATCAAATATTTTAGCTTGTCCTTTATTACTATTATGAAAGTCTGCCCCTACTACAACGGTGTTTCCATCAAAACTTAAACCATTTGAAAATCCAAACCTGTCTCCAGCAGCATCCGCATCTATATCACTTCCCAATTGTGTCCAAGCCGAACCATTCCACCTATAAATACGAGCATGACCCGCATTATTACCTGAACCATCATTATATCTAGCTCCTATACATACCGTATTGCCATTTCCACTTAGTGATAAATTAAATCCTGAATGATCACTGTTTGCTTCTCCATTAATATCACTTCCTTTTTGACTCCAAGTTAAGGATGTTTCATTAAATTCGTAAATTCTAACATGACCTCGTTCGTGACCCCCTCCAGCATTGACAGGTGCACCTATAGCGAGTATTTTCCCATTTGCACTCATATCAATAGAATACCCAGTTTTATCTCCTGTTGCTTCTCCGTCAATATCACTACCAAGTTGTTTCCATGTATTATTATCTAAATGACTTGTTTTAATATTCTTAGCATGAAAATAATTATCTCCAAATGAAATAGCACCGGAACTATCAGTGATACTTCCATCTGCTAATGTTAAATTACCAATTGTTGAACTTGAAGCCAATGTAGCAACTCCTGCTCCTAATGTTCCTGTTGTGCTGAGATTTTCATCTCCAAATGAAATAGCACCTGAACTATCAGTAATACTTCCATCTGCTAATGTTAAATTACCAATTGTTGAACCAGTAGCTGCTGATAATGTTCCTGTTGTGCTGAGATTTTCATTGTCAAATGAAATAGCACCTGAACTATCAGTGATACTTCCATCTGCTAGTGTTAAATTACCAATTGTTGAACTTGAAGCCAATGTAGCAACTCCTGCTCCTAATGTTCCTGTTGTACTTAGATTTTCATCTCCAAATGAAATAGCACCGGAACTATCAGTGATACTTCCATTTGCTAATGTTAAATTACCAATTGTTGAACCAGTAGCTGCTGATAATGTTCCCGCAATAGTAGTAGTTGATGCTGCTCCAGCACCTATAGTTACATCAACTTGTCCATCTGTAGCGTGTTCTCCTTCTAAAACTAAACCAGCGGTTAATTCTGTTGTTGTCCCATCACTTTCTGCTACAAAAAAAGATAATTTACCTGCTTCATCTGTATTATCTGCCTCTGATACTTCAGCTACTATCTTCGCAAAAGTTGTTTGTGCTTGTGCGGCATCATCTCCAACAAATTCAATAATACCAATATCATCACCATCAGCACCAGCGGCACCTTTATCCTTTACAAATCGTAATCTTGCTCCATTTGCGTCATTTGTAGTATTCTTAATGATAACAAGGGGGTCATCTTGATTTGCTGATGTCATAGTGATTGTATCTGATGTAATATCTACTGCTCCTGCTGAATTAATAGTTACACCATTAGCACCTGAATCTAATTCAATAGCAAGAGCATTAATATCTACTTTAGTAGAATTATCATTACCTATAGTAATTGTCTTGGCAGCTGCTTCAGTTCCAATGTTTATTGCTGCTGTTCCAACTGTATCAATTGCTAGGGCACCTCCAGAACTAAGTGTCATTGTTGTTCCTGAGGTTATTGAGGTTGTAGTTGTAGAATTAGCAAGTATTGTACCAGCCGAGTCCAATTCAATAGCAAGAGCATTAATATCTACTTTAGCAGAATCATCATGACCCATTGTAATTGTCTTGGCAGCTGCTCCAGTTCCAATGTTTATTGCTGCTGTTCCAACTGTATCCATTCCTATGGCACCCACAGAACTAATATCCATCCCACCAGCACTAGCAGTTACTTGTAAAGCATCGGCACCTGTACCGGTTGAACTTAATACTAAACTTGAATCTGTATTACCTGCTAACGCTATAGTTAAATCATGAGCCTCATCTGTTGAAATACGAGTAATTCCTGCTACTTGAAGTGTGCCTGGTGTAACCTCGAGATGACCAGATGTTGCTCCAGTAAATTCTCCGGTACCCATTATGAATTTGTTTTCAGAATCATCAAACCCCATAAAAGCATTATTAACGCCTGTATCTCCTCGTATCATTACTATTCCACAATCACCTGTTGGATTCTGAGCTGGGGCATCATCACTAGGATCACCCTCCCGACCATTACCTAATTCTATAATTAAATCTTTAATTTGCGTATTAGTAGAATGTGAACTAGTTGTTAGATTACCGGGTATACTCACACCACCTGAACCATCTACATTAAAAACAGATGTTCCATCGCTTTTGACGATTTCAAAATCGGTATTAGCTGTAGTTGTACCAAGTTTAATCTGAACTTTACCAGTAGTGCTTTTGTTCTCTAATACTAAGTTACCAGTGAGATTTTCAATATGGCTATTAGAGGCATAATGATATAAAGCCAAATCATTATTTTTACCTATTCTTAAGCGTCGTTGCTCTCCAGTTGTATCATCGCCTATATCAATCAAGTTTGCTGCTAGATATTTGTAATTTGGCATTTATATTATTAAATCATAATATTCTATTCTTTATTAAATATTTAAAAAAAATAAATTATAGTTTTAATATAAATGTCTTATATACAAATAAGTCAAAAGATAACTAAATTATTTGATGACATACCCGAATTCAACTCTGGAAATATAACATATGATTGTGTGACTTTAAGTAATACCACTTTTGGTGGAACTACAACACAAGAAGAATTAAGTAGTACATCATATGATTTCATAACATCTATGTCATTAAGTATAACATTACCTGCTTTAACAAATACAGACCATATAGCAAATCCAGGTGGCTATATATCTTGGGTTAATAATATTGGTCATTCAATTATTGAGGGTATTGAATTTAAAATAAATAACGAAACTATTACAGATTTGGGATTTCCATATGACAAGTGGTTAGATATTTACAATGAAAATAATGATGTAGACGATAATGAAGATGATGGACTAGGAAAATATCTGGATAATTCATCTCGTGATAAATACGATAATAAACAATTAAATCTGGAAGTGCCACTACATTTTTGGATGACAGATTATACTAAAAATGCGTTCCCATTTTTCTTGATTAATGATGGAAAAATACGGTTCAAGTTAAGAATAAAACCACTAGCTTCATTGATTTATTATAGTCCAATTGGGAACCAAGGAAATATTATTGATACTATACAACCCACAATTAAATTAAATATAGGTTCTTATCAAATAAATGATCTAAAATTAAAAAATAACCTAAAAACACAAACATATAAGTCCTATTTTAATTTTTATACATTCAATAGTAATACATTAACTGATTCAAATAACATACGGTCTTCAGAAACGAACCCATTAAAACAAATAGAAATTGTTGTTGTTGAGAAGGATAGAAACACACCAAGAACGAATTTAGATTCTATTATAGAAATAAATAAAGAAGATAGTAATAAAAATAATAATGACTATTTAAATTATAGTGCTACGGATGATAGTTTAGTTCCTGGTTTATTACATTCAATTGATGATATTAATATTACAATTAATGGTAATACCTATTTTAGATCAAATATAAGTAGTGAATTCATACGAAAAATTTATTCGCTTGAAAATGTTATGTGTGTTCCAGATAAATATGTCTATAATATAGCATTTACACCTAGAGCTCATACGGGTAGAACATATGGGTGTTTGGATATGGAATATGTGGATAATATGTTTTTAACTTGTAATTCTATTACTTCTACGGAATCAATCATTTTTACATTTTTTACACATATACGAAAAATGATTATTAAATCTGGTTATATAGAATTTGATAATTGGAGTTCCACAGACATAGAATTCCGTTCAACTGGGTTTAAATTCGGAGAAAGTCTTGTTTCCGAAACAACAACACCACTGGATAAACCATTGGAGGACCTTACTGTTGAAGAAATAACTGAAATAAAACAAGAAGAAGAAATATTTAAAATAGCTACTACAACAAATATTTATAATAGTTTTCTGGTATTTAATGTTAGCAATAAAAAAAATAGTATATATTTGGATGTAATTCTTGGCGACAATATCAATCCGATTATGATTGAAGGAATCCTAAGAAATAAAAAAAATGGAAGTCTTAATAAATATGGTATATTTAATTATATATTTGAAATAGTAGATATTAAAAAAAAACAATACAATGAACCCAAAGCTATAAATAAATATTTGAAAGAAAATATATTAAGGGATATGAATGAAGCTAGTGAGGAAAATCCAAACATATCATTAGAACAATTATTCAGTATTGTATTACCATTCTCAAAAGGTTTCTATATTAACCTCGACAATACTATTAAAAGGTTAGATTATTGGCTAAATGATTCTCTACCAAAAAAGAGAGATGAAGTTACCTTTTACGTTAATTCACTAATGTTAAATAATGAAGCTTTTAATAATAGAATATATACAATTCAAATAAATAAAACAATTGATGTAACAGAAAAACCATACAAAGAAGATTATAATTATTGGGATAATTTTACATTAAATACAACAAATTTATTTTATTTAGAATATAACAATTTCAAACCAAGAACTTCAAGTATTATAATAATTGCTAGTGAATTACATCCAACTATTAATGAAACATTATCATCCGATTTGACAAGTAGTGAATTTGAAGAACAATTGGGTATTCGTATTGATTGTTCTGAAGAAAGAGATATTGATTTCGCTAGCATTAAACAAATGATTACGAATTCTTATAATGACCGCCTTTATTATCTACTGTATCTTGCAAAAGAAGCTGAAGGAAGTACCGATTATAAAAAATATTATAAAAGACTTGACACTGTTTATAAGATAAGTCAAGGTATTAATAACAAGAGATTCAATAATATATTTAGTATTTTTACAGTATATAATG
>Ga0209308_10003053_pt1 | contig 13985 bp, 16 predicted proteins | sample COGITO_mtgs_1204_3_FD_184806 | JGI IMG/M metagenome (GOLD analysis project Ga0209308, IMG submission 184806) | Pelagic marine microbial communities from North Sea - COGITO_mtgs_120405 (SPAdes) (version 2) | ecosystem: Environmental > Aquatic > Marine > Epipelagic ...
GGGTTTTACTTCTACTGCTAGTTGCGAGTCGGCAATCACCTACATTGATGGTGACGAAGGTATTCTTTTATACCGAGGTTATCCGATAGGACAGCTGGCAGAGAAAAGTAGCTTTTTAGAGACGGCTTTTTTGTTATTAGAGGGTGAGTTACCCTCAAACTCAGAGTATAAGGAGTTCTCAAACGCCATCACACAACACACGATGGTTCATGAACAGCTCAGAAACTTTTTTGCAGGATTTCGGCGAGATGCTCACCCTATGGCCATTTTATGTGGCGTTGTAGGCGCACTATCAGCTTTTTATCATGATTCAACTGATATAAGCGATCCGCACCAAAGGATGGTTGCAAGCAGGCGACTTATTGCAAAAATGCCCACGCTGGCGGCGATGGCCTATAAGTACTCTGTTGGCCAGCCATTCGTTTACCCGAATAATGAACTTAGCTATCCTGAAAATTTTCTCAATATGTGTTTTGCCGTACCAGCAGAAAAGTTGATTATTAGCCCGACTTTAATAAAAGCAATGGACCGTATTTTTATCCTGCACGCAGATCATGAGCAAAATGCCTCCACATCTACCGTAAGGTTAGCTAGTTCTTCTGGTGCCAATCCCTTTGCCTGTATTGCGGCTGGGATAGCTTGTTTGTGGGGGCCAGCTCATGGCGGCGCAAACGAGGCGGCCCTAAAAATGCTCGCTGAGATCGGTTCGGTAGACAAGATCCCCGAATACATCAAGAAGGCTAAAGATAAAAATGATCCTTTCAGGTTGATGGGATTTGGTCACCGTGTTTACAAAAACTATGATCCACGGGCACGCGTCATGCAAGAAACTTGTCATGAAGTACTGACCGAGTTGGGGATCAAGGATGACCCGTTACTCGATGTTGCCATGGAACTTGAGAGAATTGCACTTTCTGATGATTATTTCATTGAGAAAAAACTCTACCCTAATATCGACTTTTACTCGGGTATCACATTGAAAGCTATGGGCTTTCCTACCAGCATGTTTACAGTACTATTTGCCTTGGCTCGGACTGTTGGTTGGGTCGCGCAATGGAATGAAATGATTGAAGATCCTAGTCAGAAAATAGGCCGTCCTCGACAGTTATACACAGGCTACACTGAGCGGGACTACAAACCCGCCGATCACTGCTAGACTGCTTGGATGACTCTTGCCTCCGCAACCTTTGAGCGGCCGATTTTCTTCGATGACTACATTGAAGGACAAGTGTACGTTTTTGGTAAAACTGTGGTCAGCCAGGATGAGATAATAGAATTTGCGAGAAAGTACGATCCTCAGTCTTTCCATATCGATCCCGTGCTGGCAAAATCGCATGCTTATGGAGGTCTTATTGCTAGCGGATGGCATAGTTGTGCGATGGTTATGCGTATGATGACAGATGACTTTATTTCTGAGTCGGCAAGCTTAGGATCTCCTGGGGTTGATGAGATTCGCTGGAAAAAACCGGTTCGGCCAGGCGACACATTGCGAGTCAGGGTTGAAATTTTGAAGACAAGATTGTCTCAGACAAAAAGCGATCGCGGGATTGTTATCTCGCAGGTCGACGCAGAGAATCAGGATTTAGAGACTATAATGTCGATGAAAACTACTGGGTTGTTTTTAGTCAAGGACCTTTAGTAGGATAAATAACACCCCTCTTTCTTGAGGTACCTATTTCTCTATGCAATAGCCTTCAAATGCTGCATGAACGCATTCCGTCCCATCATTACAGTCGCTTTGTACCACGCATTTTTTTCCGATGGCTTTTCCCGGGAAGTATTTGCGCAGTATGATGTGTGGATCGCCTATTAGTGATATAGCCTGATCGCGCGGAGTTTCAGATTGCTTATCGCTCTTTTCTTTTTTTACAGGGACCTCCAATCCGTAGCAAACTCCGCCAGCCCGTTTCTCTCTTTTGATACAAACTCCTACCCCGCAATCCCGATCGATTTCACAGCTTTGGCTGGAAAAGCCTATTAAAGTGAGGCTAATAACAGCAGTTAATATAAGTCTAGAGATACCACGCTCCTTAGGGGCTGTCGTTTTTCATTCTAATGGCACCGTGCATGGCGAGTCGATCACCACCATCTTTAAGCGCATCCAGATAGTTTGCCCACGCTTGCATCATACTCTTTCTTTCAAGTAATAAGTTTTTGTATGTATATCCAATATCTTTTTGTAAGATGTCCTCAACTCCTCGGTCGGCCTGCAGTTGCGTCTTTAGAGCCAGTTTGCTCCATCCCATTTCAGTCAGATGTTGTCGTGCCATACTTTGGAAACCCCAAACGGTTATTTGAGTCACGTTTTTGGTGATGCTTTTTAAGGCATGATTAAGAGTATTTGCACTAAGCGTTAAGTGTCGGCTTTTTCTGTTGTGAAAAATGAATCCTTCTAGATTAGTCGGGGGCTTGGCTTGCATCAGGATTTTCAACATTTGAGTAGCCAGAGGGACGACGTGTCTTGTTCCATTAATCTCAATGCTCCATTCTTTCTCTTTAAAATCAATCTCCGACCATTTGGCATGGACTAGCTGGGTCGGTCGGACAAAGACTAAGGCACCGAACTCTAAGGCTAGCCGTGTTTTTATATATCCTCTATAAGTGGAGATCCCGCGTATTAACTGAGCTATGCCTTCTGGTGCCTCCATATATTTATAGTGCCGCGTTACAAGAGATAGCTGAGAATTATGTAGGTTGATAGTTGGGTTATGTCGAATAATTCCTACTTTCAATGCATATTCGAAGATTTTTTGTATTGTTTGTCGTGTGCGGTGAGCTTTGTCAACTTGACCTTTATTTTCAATAGCTTTAATAAGTTTCAAAATAATGGTTCTTGAGATATTTCTTATTGGTCTATTGCCTAGCGCCGGCAAGATATCATTCTTGAGACGTACGGTTGTTTTCGCTTTCAATTGCTCGCTCATAGTTTTGGAGCGAGATGCCAACCACTCGTTGCTAACGTGAGTGAACGTGTCAATCTTGTCATTTTGTGTCGCCCAGGACTCTCGGTGTGCAGCTGGATCAATATTCTTATCAATTAGATCTTCAAAGACCTTCCTTTGTTGTCTGACTCTACTAAGGTCTATTCTCGGATAAGACCCAAGAGAGATGGATTTATTCTTACCCACCCATTGGTAGTCATATCGCCACCATTTTTCTCCTGATGTTGATATGACGAGTTGGAGCCCACGCCCATCCGTTTTGTCGTAATCCGTCTGCTGAGGTAGAAGTTTTTCTATTGCAAGAGCAGTAAGTTTTCCTTCATCCATTAAGCTGCACTCCGAAAATTCACCGTTTGGTAATTAATTATTGATTCTTTACTTATAATTTATTATGGGATCATACTAATTAGATAATAATGCCTATTATGTCTCTTTGCTGATAGGTTCGCCAATTGTTTATCCATATAATAAGGCAATGAATTGGATTTTTGGGTATGGCTCGATTATGTGGAATCCTGCGATATCTTATTCGGAGGTGCGGAAGGCGAAATTGTCGGGTTGGGCCCGCAGATTTTGGCAGCTTTCGCCTGACCATCGGGGTACTCCAGCTTTTCCTGGCCGCGTAGTCACTCTAGTAGAGAAGGCTGATTGCGATTGTTGGGGTCTTGCCTTTCGCATAGAGGAAAGCCAGTGGGATAAAACACTAGAGATCCTTGATGAGCGAGAAAAAAATGGGTATACACGTCACTTTTTAGAGATGAATTTAGCGGCAGGATCTGAGGAGCTATGTGTGACGTATATTGCACGAGATACAAATGTGTCCTTCTCACCCTTGCCTTCCGCGAAAGAGACAGCGTTGAACATTACTCAAGCGACGGGTCCCAGTGGTAGCAATACAGATTATTTTTTGAGATTGCGAGACACACTTGAGTCGCTTCAGGTTTATGATGAGGAAATTGAGCGTTTAAACAAAGCATTTGTTGAAATAGACCGCTAAAAGGTTATAACTACATTATTTTTTTACCATCCATCAAATATGACCACATTTTCTAAATATGTTGGAATTCACTATTCGGGTTTAAAAGCTCCGGTGTCTAGGTTACCTCAGCTGCAAGTGTTTGAGTGTTTGATCGGTTCGGAGCCCGCAAAGGTCGAGCCTTATGATGCCGCAGCGAGGTACTGGTGTCGCAAAGAAGTAGGAAAGTATATCCGTGAACTTTTGCTTTCCGAGAATGAAGTCATAATAGGAGTTGACCATAGTTTTTCTTTTCCAGAGTCATATTTTTTAGATCACACACTGCCTGACTGGGGAACGTTTCTGGAGTACTTTACTGATCGTTGGCCGGCGCATTACGATCATATGTACGTTGATTTTTTACGTAAAAAAAATCCTATTCTTGGTGATACTCGGGACCTGAGATTGTGTGAGAAATGGAGCAGTAACGTTAAAAGTATCTTTTCCTCTGGTGTTTGTGCGGATGAATCGCGGTCATCGTTGGCAGGACTCCCATGGCTGAAAGAACTGCGCTGCGATCCTAAGCTCTCAGGGAGAGTCCAATTTTGGCCTTTTGACGATTTTTTCATAGAGCCACAGCATTCGGTTATCGCGGAAGTTAATTCCTCTCTTTTTCGTAACAGATATAGTATCGAAGGGAGAGAGTCGCATGACCATGATGCTTACTCTATTGCTAGATGGCTGCAAGAGATGGATTGTCGGGGAGCTTTGTCGACTTATTTTAATCCACCTTTGACATTGCCTGAAAGGAGAATAGCAGCATTAGAGGGATGGATTCTAGGCGTGAGGTAATTGTTAAATTGTAAGTGAATACTTACTCTATAAAATATATTTGTTGCATTCCACCATTGATAAAATATTATGTCTCAGCAGCCTTCGTGAATAATGAATATAATTTTTATTATTCATTACTAGGTGTATACTGGCGTCATGACATTAACCGAGCAACACTCTCCTGCGCAAAAGACGATATTAGCGGCTGCACTAAAACGAGTAGCTAACTAATGGACAAATTAGGACATATGCGCACTTTCGTGACCGTAGCAAAGCTCGGGTCATTCTCTCTTGCTGCTAAAGAGTTTAACGTCACGCCTGGAATGATGTCTAAGCAAGTTAAACAGCTTGAGGACAGTCTGGATGTGCGATTACTTAACCGGACAACGAGGGGGGTCTCTCTCACCCACGCGGGTGAAATTTATATAGAAAAAGCCGTCCCTATCCTTCAAAGCATTGAGGACATAGAAGGTGCTGTTGTTGAGCTGTCGACCGGCGCGAAAGGAATTTTACGGATTAGTTGCCCGCCTTCTTTCGGGCGTACTGTATTGACTCCAATTATTTCGACCTTTATTCTCGAGAATCCTAGACTGAGAATTGAGTTGGGTTTGCAAAACGACGAACCAAACGTCGTGGCCTCTCGCTTGGACTTATTATTTCGCTTGGGTCGTATGAGAGATAGTTCTCTGGTAGGAAAACAGGTTGCGACTGCACCGTTTGTATTGTGTGCTTCTCCTCGCTATATCAAACAGGCGGGGGTGCCGAGGAATCTTGAGGACTTATCCGGTCACAATTGCGTCGTAGATGGGTCTATGCAAGAGGAGGCTGACTCTTGGGAGTTTCTTGATAGCCAAAGGTCTGTAATCTCACAATCGGTTGCGGGAAATTTTTTCTCTTTTAACACAGGCGCAGTAGTGCAAGCTGTAATCCAAGGCTTAGGCATTGCATACGTGCCTCGCTATGCTGTTGTCGAGGAGTTGTTCGCCAGAAAATTGGTCGAAATTAACTTGCCGGATTGCAAGCCTAAAGTTGAGCCTCTTTATGCGCTCTATGCAAGTCGACAGCACATTGCAGTAAAAATTAAAGACTTTGTCAGTTACTTCACATCAAATATGGGTACTGAGAACGGCATGCTGGGCGTCATTGTTCCGAGCTTGTAGATATTACTCCTGCTTACCCGATAGAACTATTGGGTTCTCCTCCTTTAATTTACTGATAACTTCTTCAGAGGAATAAAGGTCGGCATATTTTTGCTGCATATCAAAAAGATTAGCTTCATGAGGACCTATAGCCCGATCTCCTACACAATCGGTAACCACTATAGTTCTGTAGTTATAGCTCATTGAATCGACTACTGATGCTCTAACACACCCCGATGTGGTACAGCCTGTTATGACGAGAGTTTCGATGTTCTTGGCTACCAGCCATGATACTAAACCAGTGCCGAAGAATGCCGAGGCTTGAGTCTTCCTGACAACATACTCGTTAGGCTCTGGAGTGAGGTCGTCGACTATTTGGCTAATATAGGCATTCTCGGTCAATCGTTCCAACCCTGGTACTTTCTGACAGAAAATACCTGTGTTGGACCCATCACTCTCATATACAACTCGAGTATGGGCGATGGGAATTTTAAGTTCCCTAGCTGTCTGTAGGAGAATTCTCGTTCGCTTCATCGCGTCTGTAATGTTCCCACCACCGTAATACTCAGGGTCACAAAATCCATTCACGAAATCAACCATTAAGAGCGCTGACTTACCTTTAAAGCCAGATTTTTCCCCAAAGCCTTGTTTCTTGTAGATGTTTAGGTTGCTCACTTTGTATTCTCCAAGATTGTTATCTTTTTTGATGCTAGCACAACTAGTCATCTGACGATTCGAGCAAAGCTGCAGTCAGGCCGGCATGACCAAACGAAGCGCCTGCTGCCATCTCGATCGCTACCCACACGGACTCTGTGATCTGGGCTTTTGAAAATTCAGCTTTCAGCGCCATTTTAGTTAATCTCTTTATGGAATGCGGATCACGTGTGTTGTGTGCGCATGCAAGAGCGATGAGATGCTTAAACGAGCTCTTTAAAGTCTTATTTTCAAAAATTTTATTTTCAAGGTGTTCAAGGCTTTTCAAAGGCCCTTCGTTCATTTCATGTAACTGTTTTAGTTGCTCTGCCGAGTTCTCAGTTTGGTAGCTCTTTAGATCGCTGTTAAGAGCATCTATCGTGATAGGAAATTGCGATACAGAGGAATTGGTTTCAGATATGATCCCGACCCAAGCAGCCTCGATAATTTCTTCATGACTGGCGCCTGCTTCGAGGGCGAGACTTGTATGGTAATCTATGCAGTAAGGACATCGTAGAGTATGTGCACACCCGATAGCTATTAACTCTTTTTCATGTTTTGAGAGAGCCGCATTATTGAAGGTGCTTGTCGCTAGCGCTGCAAATGCGTTTGCAGGTTTTGGGGCCCATTTGGTGAGTAATTGTGTTTTGGTGAGTAGCGAGGGATGTAAGATGTGGTCTAGTGGCATTGTCCAAGCTCCAGGATTGTGTCTGGGTTTCAGTGGCAACAAATATCGTAATTGCCTTGGGTTAAATGAGATGCGTCTTAGTCTGTCTGCTTCTATAAACACCTATACTATGAAGGGGCCGTTAGCTAGACATCTTTTATGGTGTAGCTAAATCCCGTCTAAAACCTCGAACCCTTCAAATTGCGGGTGTCCTAAATATAAGCCTTTATGATTCCCTGCGTTAGCATGCGCTTTTTTAAACGCATCAGACTTGGTCCAAGCTTCAAAGCTATCATAGTCCTGCCAAGTAGTATGTGATGAATAAAGCGTACTACTTTCTTCTTTCGGTCCACGAAGAAGGTGGAATTCTATGAAACCTCTCACTCCAGTTAGATTCTTGTCTCTATTTTTCCAAATCAGTTCAAATTTTTGCTCAGAACCCTCAGTTACAGAGAATCTATTCATGGCGATAAACATATGCGGCTCCTTATTTGTAATAACTAGAGTTATTGTATTAGTAATATGGTTCGATATAGTTAAACTTTTCAATATGCATAAAACAATCAGCTAGGGGCAAGCTATGACACTACTAAATGAAAAAATTATTCTGGTTACCGGAGGCAGTACTGGTATAGGTAGAGCCACTTCAGAAATACTAGCCAGAGAAGGTGCGACAGTAATTATTGGTGACATCCAAGATAAAGAAGGTGAAGAAACTGTTGCTGCTATTATTAAAGCAGGTGGGGCGGCCGAGTATTACCATATGGATGTAGTGAATTTTGAGCAAGTTGATCACGTCATTACTGATATTGTGAGTCGGTACGGATCTTTGGATGGCGCGCACAACAACGCAGGAGTAGAAGGCCCTGCATCAAAAGTTCTCGATTATCCTGCCGATGAATGGGATCGAGTGACGCGCGTCAATCTTACTGGAGTTTTCAACTGTATCAAATGTGAGGTAAAGCAAATGATAGCGCAAGAGAATGGAGGCAGTATTGTAAGTACGGCATCAGTCGCGGGTCTGGTTGGCCTAGCAGGTTCAGCTAGTTATAACGCCTCCAAGCATGGGGTAGTTGGTCTCACCAAAACAGTGGCGCTTGAGTATGCGGCAAGAAAAATACGAGTAAATGCCATATGCCCTGGTTTTATAGAGACGCCTATGCTTAATAGGTTGACGGGCGACGACAATAATAAAATCAAGGAAAAAATGTTGGGACAAGTTCCGATGAAGCGTATTGCAGCGCCTAGCGAGATTGGAGAAGCGGTTGCATGGCTCTTATCTGCGAAAGCTAGCTATGTGACTGGTGTTGCTTTACCTGTGGATGGTGGTTGGATAGCTCAATAGTAGCTTTTTAAGCTTAAGCGAGAGATTCGAAAACTAAGCTTTCGAAAATTATTATTTAGCAATATACTAAGACTTTAAATATTTCAAAAAGGAGGTGATCTTGATGTCTAGTGATATGGAAAACGCGTCGCAGCTTATTGGTGCTAATTATGGGCGAGAGATCTTTCTGCTATTAAAGGTTGCTAGCCGATAAGAGTGACCAAGGTTGTTGATGCAACCAGTCACAAAGGAGGGGTGTACTGCATCCCTCCTTTTTTTATGTTCAGAATATATCCACACGAGCCGCTATTTATAAAATAGGCCAGCATCTTTTGCTATAAATTACCGTACCGCTTTATCAAGCGATCTTTCGCTGGCGGAAATACATTGATTTTTTCCAAGTCGCCGCCTGCTAGGTGTAATACGCGTTTGTCCATAATAGAATAAAACAGAGGAGGAAACATGGCAGCTATAAACATAAGAGGATAGCAGTAAGGTAGTGTGGGTGTCCCATCTAAATCTGTGTCACGAAGAGCTTGGTACCAACGGGTTGAGCGCATGTGATGACCTGAGTGGCGGACAAAATTTAGCAGTAAGTTATTAGAAGCGATCATATTGGTATTCCAGGAAATATGTGCGGTTGGACGACCACTGGAATCGTTCCAACTATAATCCCCGTTTACTTTTTCCTGTCTTAGTAGACCATAGTGCTGGCAGTATTCTATTAATGTCAGATACCACCAACAGACATACATTTGAAGTAGTAACATCGGCAGGACAATCCAACCGAAAGTTAATGTTAAGACTGAAAAAATGAACGTCGTGCCAAGGTATTGCTGCAAAGTTTCATTCTGTAGGCTCCAGGCACTCAGTTTTTTTCTGGCTAGGCGCTCTTTTTCATGGGTCCAAGAACGTTTGAAAAATCCAGGTTGCTCTCTCATAAAGCCGAAATGGTATAAAGATTCCCCCATTTGGGAGCTTGCAAAGTCCTTAGGAGTTGAGACGTGCACATGGTGGCCTTTTAAATGGCCGATCAGGAACTGCCCCACTCCGCCGACAGCAAGGAAATATTTACCTATCCTGCGGCAAAAGCGAGAAGTCTTATGTCCAAATTCATGACCGACGGCTAAAGCCAACCCCGAGACTATACCCATAGAGATTGAGATCCCAATATAAGAAGCCAGCGACATTTCGTGATTCGCTATAAACCAAGCAACGTAAACATAGTTAACGAGATAAGCCGGTGCTCCACAAACTATGACCCTCATATAATAGGGGTCGTCTTCGATCGAACTCTGTAAATTTTCAGGTGGGTTGTTGCCATCTCTGGGGGCTGCCTGATCTAGAAAAGCTACTAGTCCAAACCAGAATATTACTGTCAGCCAGAATAAAATTGGGGCATCGTATAAGAATGCGACATAGCAGCTTAGACTAGGAAGGAGTGGAAGGAATGGTTGGCTTAGCCAAAGGTAGCGACGTTTGTCTACGTAACCTTTCAGGCTAATAGATGCGTCCATAGTATGGTCTCCCCAATTTGATTTATAATGATACAATTATCATTAGTGAAGATAGAATACACGGTTTCTGGCTAGGATAGCAAGACAGGTCAGTTTATAAGAGTTATTCTATCGCCCGATACTTAGCAACTAATTCGCGTAAATGGTTACTCATGAGCATAGAAACTGCAAATAACAAACGTAAACGGGCGGCTCGCATGGATCCTATGGGTCGCCAGCGTCAGTTGTTATCTACTGCTATGCAGCTCTGCTCTCAGGAGGGCATTGCAAACACTAATCACGCAAAAGTTGCAGAAGCAGCCGGTGTGTCAACGCCAACAGTATTTCTTTATTTCCCCACGCGTTTAGATCTTTTGAATGCAGTCCTAGATGAGGTGGAGCAGTATCTATTAGAACTTGTAGATCGATCATCCGAGAGTAAAAATAATTCCAATGAAAAGCTTATAGCTATAGTGCGTGCTTACTCTGATGCTATTGATAATGACTCAGCCTATGCAAGAATTTTCCTGAATTGGGGAGCTGCAGCTACCGATCAGACTTGGCAGAAATTCTTATTATTTCAGGACCGATTGCTCGAAAAGTTTGAGCGAATCGTCAAGGATGGTAAAAAAAGTGGTGAGGTTGGTGAAACTGTCAATCCCGTTTGGGCCGCTCACCTCATCTGTGGGGCAGGTACGATTATCGCTCAAATGAAATTTAGAGGACTGGCTGCCGCTGAGATAGAAGGTTTTTTCAATGCATTAGTCCGTGCGAGCTTAAAATCTAGTTAAATGGAAGAGCAAAAAATCTTGCTTGTTGCGATTTTAAAGGCAATTCTATACTTTCCTCGCGATCAAAGTATTTATGGGATCATACTCCGCTCTATAGGGACGATGCTCTCTGCAGATAGACGGCTGTGACAGATTGATGGTGTTGTTCCGTTTAAAGAGTGTTTATTTTTTCAAATTTCTTGTTAATATTTTATCAAGCTCGTTAGCAAAATTGCGTTTATCTGTTGGAGTTAACGGCGGAGGCCCGCCTGTTTGTAGGCCGCTAGACCGCATCGTATCGTAGAAATCTCGGATTGTGACCTTAGCGTCGATGGTGTCGCTAGAGTAGAGCTCCCCTCTAGGGTTTAGAGCAAGCCCACCTTTCTGTAAGATTTCCTGAGCAAGTGGGATATCAGCCGTTATCACAAGGTCCTGGCCTTCAACCCTATCGACAATCTCGTTATCAGCGACGTCGAAGCCCGCCTTAACTTTAAGGAACTTAATATTCTCAGAAATAGGTAATTGAAGCACTTGATTAGCTACGAAGATAACCAAAACACTTCTTTTCCTTGCCGCATTGTAGAGTATTTCTTTGATTATTTTAGGACACGCATCTGCGTCTACCCAGATTTTCAACTCCTGAAATCGCTATACTTTTGCTTGAGCTACGATCAATTTGGCGTGCCATCATATGGGATGTTCAGATTAGCATCGAAAATTAGATTTTCTTTTGTCATGAATACTTGCGATCGAGAGAAGTCAATAAACCCACTTTCATCTTTTAAAAGTGCCTGAAAAGCTTTTTTCCCTTCTTCCGTGTTCATGGCGCCATTCAGTTCTTTCTCTGAGCGCCACCATACCTCCGTGATTCCCTCATAAGGTGTTTCAAGACCACGCGAATCTATAAAGTTTTGGTTAAGGGGGGTTTCTATCGTGTGACTTTGCACATATTTTACAGCGTTTATATCTTTAGCGAAGCTAGTGACTAGAGGGCCGTGTTTTTCTCTCCAGTACTGGTTGAATTCTTTCCGCGACACATCAGCTTTTTTTCTTAGGCAGTATACTAGCTTGATCATTATATTCTTCCCTGATTTATGTGAACTTTCCTTAAAATTCTTCCAACTAACGCATGTGAAAGCTTGTTACTGATAGTATGTTTGATACTAAAGTAACTCATTATAGGAAAAATTATTTTGTTTTTGAAAGTTTTGTCTCTCTCGTTGCTTTTGCTTGTATGTCAGATCTCCGTTGGATTGGACGAACAAGAATTACACGATCGCTTGTTGGTATTAGATTCGCACATAGACACTCCTATCCGGTTGGTTATGCCTGGATTTAATATTATGGAGCGACATGATGCATCTACTGACTACTCTCAGGTGGATCTTCCGAGGATGGTTGATGGTGGTTTGGATGGAGGGTTTTGGGCAATCTTTACGTCTCAGGGAGATTTATCTGCGGATGGATACGCCAAGGCCAAGCGTATAGCGCATAGCCGGGCGAATGCCATCCTCCAGCTAGAAGTTGACTATCCTGAGTACTTTACGGTAGCGAAAAATGCTGCAGACGCTAAAATAATTGTTGGCAAAGGTAGAAAGGTAGTCTATCTAAGTATCGAGAATGCTTATCCACTTGGGCTAGATGTCTCCAATCTACGAGAGTTTTATGATTTAGGAGTAAGGATGCTTGGATTGGTTCACACCCGTAACAACCAATTCGCCGATAGCTCTACCGACCCTGATGGACCTAAATGGGACGGGCTTTCACCTCTTGGGATTGAGCTGGTTCAGGAAGCCAATAAATTAGGCATGATCATCGATGGGTCTCATGCGCACGACCTTGCTTTAGAGCAAATGATCTCGCACTCATCGACCCCTGTTGTACTTTCTCACTCTGGCTCAAAAGCAATTTTTGATCACCCCCGTAATGTCCCTGATGACTTACTAATTAAGCTAAAGCAAAGCGGTGGGTTGATTCATATGAATTCACTTGGCGGGTATTTACAACCTATCCACGTTTCATCTGATCGTAAGATGGAGTTCGGTAAGTTTGTCGCGGATATCAATGTGCTAGAAGCTGCAGGTAGTCCTATGCCTTATGAAGAGTTTAGGACCCGCCGAGGAGATATTGATCGTACTCATCCTCGTGAGGAGGCTCACTTTTTTGATTATATGAGTCACTTTACACATGTCCTAGATTTGTTAGGGCCGGGTTATGTTGGAGTTGGGGCAGATTGGGACGGCGGCGGAGGAGTTATCGGGATGAAGGATATTTCTGATCTCCGTAAGGTAACAGAACATCTATTGCATTCTGGATATACTGAATTTGATTTGGAAAATGTTTGGGGTGATAATTTGCTGCGTTTACTCCGCAAGGTGGAACGCAGAAAAACTGACCTAGGCAAAAGCAGATCTTTAATTGATAAATGAGAACTTCAAGGAGTCACCATAGTGGATAGCACAACTCAGCGAACAGATATGGATGTATATTGGAATGGGGCCGGTGGAGAAAAATGGGTTAATAATTTAACCCACTTAGAATCAGTTATCGCTCCTGTCGGCAAACACCTGCTGAGCTCTCTGCCTTTAAACAAAACAACTAGCGTGTTGGATATTGGATGCGGTGGTGGTTTAGTTGCATCAAAAGTAGCGGAGTTGATCAAAGATAAAGGTAGGGTTCTAGGGGCAGATATTTCAAGCGCTATTTTGCAGGAGAGCACCAGGCTTTATGGCAGCATGTCTAACTTAGAATTTCAGGTTTGCGATGCTGAGACGCATGCATTTGAGTCCTCGAGTTATGATTTGGTGATTTCAAGATTTGGCATTATGTTTTTTGTGGATCCGTATGCAGCTTTTAGAAATATTTATTCCGCGATTAAGCCTGGTGGCTTTCTTCGAATGGCTTGCTGGCAGCCGGCGAAAGAAAACCCGTGGATGATGAAAGCATCTGCTGCTGCGTTTGAAGTTTTAGAGCGGCCACCTGCACCACAGCCAGGAGAGCCAGGGCCTTTTTCTTTAGGCGAAGAGTCTCTCGTCATAGATATCCTTAAAAAATCCGGCTTTGGCAACATCACCATGCAGCCAATTGCAGAGATGCTGAACATGGGGAGTTTGGACGCAGCGCTATCTTTAATGACTCAATTGGGTCCTGCCGCAAAGCCACTCT
>Ga0209308_10003075_pt1 | contig 13919 bp, 10 predicted proteins | sample COGITO_mtgs_1204_3_FD_184806 | JGI IMG/M metagenome (GOLD analysis project Ga0209308, IMG submission 184806) | Pelagic marine microbial communities from North Sea - COGITO_mtgs_120405 (SPAdes) (version 2) | ecosystem: Environmental > Aquatic > Marine > Epipelagic ...
TTGGGCTGCATCTTCCAAGCCTTGGCGACCCAAGAAGGTCCGATCGCCAACTGGACTGCGCACACCGCGGACCCGGTTCACGCGAACGTCTTGACCAACGCGGCCAAGGGCTTCGGCTTCTACTAAACGGTTCTCTTGCCTCGTTTTAGAGAAAAGAAAAGCTGCTTAGAAGAAATCAAAGAAAAATGTGGTTGGTTGATGTGAACATCATATGTAGATATGAACAAACCCCCTGATGACGGTTGGCTCGTGAAGGGAGGAAGCGTTTACGCGTTTCCTCCCCTAGGCTTTCCCGAAGGTTTTTTTTTTTATAAAACAATTTAAAAAAGATTTTTGTAATCCGAAAACGTATTCGTTTTTGTGTCGCGAATAAGAATATACATTGTCTGTCCAGTAGTACGCGCCCTCCCCCTCTTTCGTTGTTGTTGTTGTTGTTCGTTGTGCCTCGAATTTCGATTTTTTTTTTGCCTCCCCAAGTGTCTGTCGTATTTTTTTCTCAATCCTCTTTCGATCTTTTTCTCGAGTGACAGAAAACCACTCGTCGACACGTCAACAAAAAACATTCATCACAAGAGAGTTTCGATTGAAGAAAGACCATCATCATCATCATCATGTCCTCTGCGATCTCCTCCTCTCTGTTTTCCTCGAAAGCGTCCTGCGCTTCGTCGTCGTCGAGGAAGATGAGCCGCACGAGGACGATGCGTCAAAATCGTGCGGGGAAGATTGCGAGCGTTTCCTCAGCCTCTCCTCAAAATCATCATCGAAGGAACAGGAGGAAAAAGAGATCCGGAAGCGTCATCGCGGAAGCATCGTCGGCTTCCGTGGCGACGCAAAAAGTGCCGTCCGAACCGATCGTTCCTGGGAAAACAACCTCGGTCTCGCTCGAGGACGCGAGAGAGTTAGCCGCGTGGTTGAGACACGAGAGAAACGCAAAAATGGTTGGCGAGTTTATTACTATCCAACCGGCGTCGGGGAACCCGTACGGCGATCGAGGGGATAAAACGAGCACGGCGACGACGACGGAGATGGCAGAATTCACGCTCTCTAAGAACGTGGAAGGTGGGGACGTTATCTTGTCCATTCCTCAGGACAACTGCGTGACGGCGGTGGACGCGAAGGAACATCCCATCGTCGCGCCGTTGATCGAAGAGAAGCCGGAGTTGGTGCAGTTAGCGTTGTGGTTGTGCTGCGAGAAAGCGAAAGCGAAAGGGAGCGAGTGGTGGCCGTATTTGAAGACTTTGAACGGGAATCCAAACAGCGTTTTGCGGTTTACTGAGGAGGAGTTCAAAGAATTGTTGAAAGGGACGTCGATTGATAAAGAGGCGAGGCAAAGAAGAGATTCGGCTAAGGAGGAGTACGAGGCTTTGAGAGCGGCGATTGCGGAAGATCCGGGTAAATATCCGTTGGATGTGTACGCGTTTTTGACGGAAAGTGCTTTTATCGATGCGTTAGATATTGTATGCGCGCGAGCGCAGTGGTTAAATAGCGCGAACTGTTACGCGATGGTACCGTTGATGGATGCGATTCCAATTTGCGGGGCGCCGCCGCCGGTCTCGCCCGAAGACCCATCGTTTGCCCGGTTTTACGAGATTAGAGATATTAAAACTGGATTGACTGCCGTGAGGTGTGGATACGCGGATTACGACGTCGATTCAGCCTCGGTGGTTTTATGTGCGAACACGAGGGCGAGCGCGGGGAGTAAAATTCTGCAAATCGATCACAGCGTGAGAAATAACTCGGAGTTGTATTTATCCTTTGGAGACGTGGATGATCAGCACCCGGGCGATTACGAGTATTGGCCGGCAGAGTTATCGGAGAACGATCCTTTATACGCGGCTAAAAAGTCCGTTTTAGAGGCGCAAGGGTTCGCGGATAAAGGCCAAACCTTCCCCGTGTACAAAGATCGCATGCCGAGGGAGTTTTTGTCCTATTTGCGGTTCGCTCGCGTGACGAACAGCGAAGAGTTATTCGCGGTGTCCTTCACTGAGGATAAAGTTGTAAGCCCTATGAACGAATACGAAACTTTGCAACTGTTAATGGCTGATTGTCGCGATCGCATGAGCGCGTACGATACGAACGAAGAGGATGAACTTTTGTTACAAAAACGTGACGACGTTTCGTTGAAAATCCGAAACGCGTCCAGACTTCGCCGGTGCGAGAAAGAGTTGGTTGGTGAGATGATGAACGCGGTGAGGCGACGTTTAGCGCCTATTCGCGGGATTCCCACGAAACAAGGCATGGAAGACCCGAACTCGGACTTGCTGGAGATTTTTGATGCGATTGAATCCATTCCAAACGCACCGAAGAAAGCGTTTGAGAATTTCCAGAAATGGGCGAGAGGAGATTATGAAGACGAGAATCGCCGACCGAAGGGCGGTGGAGGCGGGTGCGGATAAGGTACAATCTCTAAATCGTTCTCAAAATTATAGCACACTATCATATTATTGCTTTTCTTTAAAAGCTGGGCATATCTACGCTTCTACTATTCACGTTCGTGTTGTACGTGACTTTATTTCTTAATCCTCTTCGTCTTCGTCGTCATAATCGAGCACTTCGGGTTCAATAGCGAGCGCTTTTTCCAAAGAAGCAATGTTCAGCTGTTTCGTATCCAGGAGATAAAAGTTATCGTCCAGTAGTCTTTGTAACTGTGACAACGCCTCCTCCTCGTCGTCTGTACCTCGTCCCATTTTCTCCACTTCGATCGTTTCAATCTCTTCGCTTTTGATTTGCAACTCGTCGACGACATTTTCGTAGCTTTCTTTTTCCTCGTCGGAAACGATAGACGTGACGACGCCTGGATCGACAGCACCGACCCGGCCGCATCTCCCCGCGCGATGAACATACTCTTTTGCGTTTGGTACGTCCAGCGAATACACGTGTGCGACATTTCTGAGATCTAAACCGCGACTGACCTGCGCCGTGCACACCATAATCGACGCTTTACCTTTATCGAAATCTTCCACAACTCTGAGCGCTTCTCGACCTTCTGGGAGGAGCGTGACGAGCGTATGTGCACCCCATAACGCTTTACGCAGAGGACCGGCGACAATTTCCGCCGCTGGAGTATCTTTTACGAATACGAGCGTCCGCGGTGGCGGTTTGTCCTCCCCGGCTGCAATCGCGTCGGCGCGAATTTGCCGGCACAAAGTGACCAATTTTCTCCCGGGTTCCGAGTACAACACGCGGTGGCGAATGTTTGGAGGAAGTCGTTTATTCCCACCCACGCTATTATTTTTGCTACCAACATTATCATTACTACTCTTTGTCGCGGCTTCTCCCAGTGAAGTCGATCCTCCTTCTTCTTCTCCTCTTCCTCCCAACTTTGCGAGTCCTTCCAACACCTCCTCTACGTCCTTCTCGATGTCTTTTTTCCTCTCCTCCAACCCTTGTCCTTCGTAATCAATCGCTTGCGTTTGAATAATCGTCGGTTCGTAAAACGGCACCACTTCTTGCACGTCCTTCAAAAACGAATCGCTCGCAATGCTCACCCCAACTAAGCAAATCTGTCTCGTTTCCATCACCGGCACGAACGGACTCGGCTTCAACAACTCTCTCATCGCTTCTTTATGGTTCTCGAACAACGCATCCGCTTCGTCGCAAATAATATGCGACGCCAAATCTACCTCGACAACACCTTGCCTCTTCAACTCCGCCAACTCCTCGGGCGTCCCAATCACAATCTCGGCCGTCGATAACTCCGGATCGGGATCTAACACGTGCCTTTGCTCGAACACGCCTTTCACGATCAACCCTTGCGGCCCGGAATAGTTGAACATGTTCCCTCGATCTCCAGGCACGCCTCTCGAAATCGATCCCCCGGTTAATTTATACGCCAGCATCGTCGTCTGCACCACTAACTCTCTCGTCGGCACCACCACTAAAATCTGCAACATCTTCCTCCCGACAAAATCCATCTGATCCACCGTCGGAACCAAATACGCCAACGTCTTCCCGGTCCCGGTTTGCGCGCTCATAACAATCAATCGATCGCCATCTAAAAACGCCGACGTCGCTTTCCTTTGAATCCCGGTTGGAAACCGAAACCCTAGCGCCTCTGCTCTCGCCGCCATCCACTCCGCGACTCCTAGCATCCTCCAGTCTAACAAAATCTCCCTCGCGTCCCGTCCTCCGTTCAAGTTTTGCACCACTTGTAACCGCTTGGAGAGTTTCGCAGCTAACTCGTAATCCTCGTCCGTAATCGCTCGGTTTAAGCTCGTGGTGAGTAAATTCTCGTCCGAGATTTCTTGGATGAAATCGTACTTTTTCTCTTCCTCGTCTTCTCTTCCCTTCTCGGACGATTCAGACGACGACGATATCGCCGAGGACACTAAAGCTCTTCTCTTTGGGGAAAAACGAAGCGAAAGGCATCCGTGTCCGTTTTTGGTCGTTCTCGAAAGACAAAGAGAACGGGGCAAAGACGACGACGGAAACGACGACAACACTCGCCGCGGTTTTAACACCACAGAGGAGGTCGCTCTCGTCGTCGTCTGAATCGTCGTCGTCTGAATCATCGTCACCGAAAAGAGGAGGAGGAGCGTTGTTGTTTTAAATACGCGCGCAAAGGTGTTCTTTCTCGTGAAAAGTCTGACGTTTTCTCTCGAAATTTCACACAAAAAGGCATCACAGAAAGAAGAATAACGAGGATGATAAAGATGATGACATCGACGAATTTGACGACGAGAGGAAGGGCTTCGTCTTTACCGTCGTCGCGCACTCTCAGTCGTCGTCGTTTACGTCGTCGCGCGAGCAGCAGTACGAGCGGTCCTTCTCCTTGTCGTCCTTTTGGTGAGAAGCAAAAGTTTCCAATTTCCAACCGCAAAACGAGCTCGACGACGACGAAGAGGAGGACCACGAGCGCGACGACCTCGGCTTTAACGTCATCCTCATCCGTGACTTTGTTCTTAGACGCGATATTTCATACTCAATCTCCCGGTCTCGAGGTGGCATCGCTCGTGAATTCCACGGTGTTTTTGTTTGGCTTGCCGGTTCTGTTGAAAGGCTTGACCGGTCTCGCGACGGCGAACGCGTGGTTTCTCGGAACGGTACGTTTACATGATTTGTTTGTATATATAGAGAGAGAAAGTGATGACTGATAAGCACAGATACTTCTGACGCGTTGTTACGACGCGTAACGAAGCAACCGCGAGAACTTTTCTCGCGAGACGGCCGCGCGTGAGAGAAGGACGTTTCGTTCGAGACGCGACGATCCGTCGGGATCGCCCCGTCTCTCTCGAAACCGTTTGTTTTCAATCTGATTCTCTCCATAGTTACTTTTTTCCACCGTTTTTTTTGCGCTTACTTTTTCTTCGCGCGGATGTCTGACTGACGACGTTCTTCTCCCCTCGCAGGCTATCTTTGCGGCGTTTGGCTTTCGAGGCTACCTCCTCGTCTGTCTCTACTTCATTCTCGGCTCCGCCGTGACAAAGATTAAACTCGAACAAAAAGAAAGAGAGGGCACGGCAGAAGCAAACAGTGGTCGAAGAAACGTAGGTTCCGTGTGGGGTTCTGGGAGTGCCGGGGTACTGTGTGCCGCGCTCGCGTTGGCGTATCCGCAATACGATTCCATCTTGCGTCTCGGCTTTGTCGCTTCGTTCTGTAGTAAGCTGAGCGATACGACGGCATCGGAGGTTGGCAAAGCGTACGGTAAGACGACGTACAATTCGCTGCCACCGTTCAATTCCGTGCCGAGAGGGACAGAAGGTGCGGTAAGTTTAGAAGGGACGTTGGCGGGTGTAGCGGCTAGTTTTGTGTTTGCCGGCGTGGCGGCGCTTCTGGGCGAGTTGAACACGGCGACGTCGTCATCGTCGCCTTTACTCGCGGCTGCGGTGTGTGCGTTCGCGGCGTTCGTGGCGACAACGTTCGAGTCTGCGCTCGGTTCATTGATGCAAGGCAGAAAAGGGTGGGAGTGGTTGACGAACGATGTCGTCAATGCGATTCAAATAGCGATAGCGGCGATAGTAGCGATTGTTTTGGGCGCGGCTTTATAGAAGAAGTGTATGCGTGCGTGCGTGCGTGTGTTTTCAGGTGTAATTGTATTAATTTTATATGAACAACGTTTTCTTTCTTTAGTATTTGTTATGTATCGAATTATCTTAAAGCCTCGCGCGGTTCGGTCCTTCTGCGATGGTTTTCCCTTGGTGCGCGCAATTCGTTAAGTACGCGCACGGCTCGTATAACCCGCCGTACTTCTTGCCGAATTCAGTCAATCTGGCGTAAATTTTCTTCGCGCCCATTTGATCCGCCCAGTGTAAAATCCCACCACGAAACGGAGGAAATCCCATACCAAGAACCGACGCGACGTCAACATCCGCCGCTTTCACCGCGACGCCTTCGTCTAACACTCTGCACGCCTCGTTAACGACTGGGAAAAAAATCATTTCTACGATATCTTGCGCGGAAAAGCCGAGTTGTTCCGGGTGGCCCGGTAACGGTACTTTGCGATTTTTTCGAGCGTTTTCGATAAAAGGCGCGATCGCGTCCATATCTGGCGAAGCTTTGCGTCGGTCGTCGTAGGAATAAAATCCACTCTTCGTTTTCTCGCCTAAGCGCTTCGCATCGAGAAGCGAAGGAATCAACGGCGATTCATACACTCGTTCGGGGAAGTCTTCGATGAAATTCTTGCCGACGTGGACGCCAACTTCCATTCCGACTAAATCTGCCAATCGAAACGGACCCATGGGCATACCAAACATAGAAATCACTCTGTCGATGGCGTACGGGTCACACCCAAGGTCCACCAAAACCGTAGCGGACATTGTGTACGGAAAAAACACTCTGTTGACGCAAAATCCCGTGCAGTTCCCAACCACCACGGGCGTCTTTTTTATCTTCTTGGAAAACGCCAAAGTATCGACCAAAATCTGCGGCGGTGTTTGGTCCACGCGAATGATTTCAAATAATTGCATGACGTGCGCCGGAGAGAAGAAGTGTGCGCCAATCAACCGTTCCGGATTACGCATTTCGGACGCGCACTTTGCGATGGAAATCGTCGACGTGTTCGTGCTCAATATGCACGACGGTTTCACGATTGATTCCAACGTCGAGAAAATCTTCCTCTTCAAGTCCAAGTTTTCGATCACAGCTTCGATGACCATATCGACGTTCGCAAAGTCTCTGTCGTCCAGGGTACCTCGTACGCGTCCAACAATCGCTTTCGCCTTTTCCGGTTTCATCTTACCTTTTTTCACCATCGATCCGATGTTCGCTTCGATGCGTTGGATACCGGCTTGAAGAAATTCCGGTTTGATCTCTTTCAACACCACCTCCATGCCGCTCAGAAGACACGCGGTGGCGATGCCACTCCCCATCAAACCACCGCCAACCACGCCGACGCTTTTCACTTCACTCGGCCGTAACTTTTGATCCGTAATCCCCGGCACAGACGCCGTCGCTCTGCTGGCAAAGAAAAAGTGCACCAATCCTTTCGCAGCGGGCGATTTTACCGCCTTTTGAAACATCTCCGATTCTTTCCTCAACCCTTCCGCGCTCCCTTTCTCCAATCCTACTTTCACCGCCTCCACGCAATACGACGCGTGCGGTAAAACCGCTTTGATCTTCTTCGCCTTCCCTTCCGCCACCGCCATGATCCCCATCGTCTGCTTCGCGTCTCTCGGCAACTTATCCGTCCTAGTCAGCGAAAATTGCCTCTGCTTTTCTCCGTTTGCAATTCTTTTCGCCACGCGCACCGCGGCTTCGACCACTGCTCGATCGTTCCCGCTCTTCCCGTCGTCTTCGACGACTTCGTCCACCAATCCCAACCGCGCGCCTTCCTCGCTCGTAATCTCTTTCGATTGCAACATCATCTCCAACGACTTTTCCAGACCAACTAACCTCGGTAGCCTTTGCGTCCCACCGAACCCAGGGATGACCCCGAGTTTCAGCTCCGGCAATCCTAACTTTGCGCCTCTCGTCGCCACGCGCGCCGCGCACGCCATCGAAACTTCCAGACCGCCCCCTAAGGCCAAATTCGATATCGCCGCCACGCACGGTTTCTTGCCGTTTTCCACCAAACGCGTTAAAATCTCGTTGAAATCGCTCACGTTTTCCGTCTTCTCACCTCTGGTTGTTTTCCCTAAGTGTGCGATATCGAATCCGCCGCTGAATATGCCGTTCTCTCCTCGTAAAACGATCGCGTCGATCGCGTCGTCGTCTTGCGCCGATTGGACATTCTCCCGAAACGAGCGGAGGAGGGACAGCGCGAGCGCGTTCACCGGTGGGTTTTTCAGGGTGATAATCGCCACGTTTTGGTTCTCGGTGCCTCGAACAACGTCTACAGTGGTCGTCATTGTGCTTTTGAGACGGTGGTGGCACGCGTGGGAGTCTTCTGTGAAACGCGCGTAACTGTTTTCCGATTTCTACTCGTGATGAGGGAAAAGAACGCGCGCTATAAACGAGAACAAAAGAAAAGCGTTCTGGGACGAATACTGCGCGCGCGTGCTCACGGGCGAATGGTATGAGTAGTACGAGTCGTATAAATCGTGTTTTGCCCTTGCCAGAAACAACGCGCGAGTACTAATGTGAAGCGTATTTCGGTTCTCTCATTCAGTCAGAAATTGACCCCCAAAGAGCAGACGTGTGAGAGGTTTGCTCGCGGTTACGGAAAATGTCCATCGTCGATTGATGTTTACCGACGCATTGACCACACGCGCTCTCTTTTCTTCCACTCTTTTTGTTATCAGTCGCTTCCATTGACGACGACGACGACTTCTTCCATTGGCGCTGCTGTGTTGTCGTCCGTGGTGCGGGCGGCGGCGGCGTTGCGGTTACGGAAAAAGCCGCCTCCTCTTCCTCTTTTCTCGTCGCCGTTCGTCTTCGTCTTGAAACTTTTCTTGCCGCCGAGAATAAACGAGGCGTCGTGGAAGCTCCCGATTGCTTTGGACGCGCTCGATGTCGCTCTTTTTTTGTAATCGCTTTCGCTCAAGGTGGGCGTTCGGGCGAGTTGGTGACGAACGTACAGAGTCAACGCCGCGTAGGCGATGAAGCAGACCGATATGGCGGGCATGACGTATAAATAGACGACGGTCATCATGGTGATGTGGTTGATGGTGTCCGCGATTTTGTTGAAGAATGATTCGGGCATGGAGTACGAGAGCTGGAGGTGGCAGATTGGGAGGTGGAGGCCAGCGGTGGACTCGACGGAAGACGCCGGCGGTTGCCAGACGGACTGGTAGAAAGTATCCGTGGGTTCGATTTTGAAGTTTTGTTGCAACGGCACTTTCATGCCGACCGTGTTGCCAGTTCTCGCGTAGATTTCAAACTCCGGTGAGTGGTTCGTCGCGTTCGGAGAGAAGGACGTGTACGGATACGAGTCTTTCGAACCACCAAACGCGCGGAAATCCGTTTGGTACCCGTGCGCTAAAGAGTAGAAACCGGAGGCGCCTTGGAGGAAACCGGAAAAGTTGAACGCGCCGTAGAAGTTTTGGTTCCAGTCGCACGTTATATCGCCGGTAATTGGGCAGTTCAAGTACGTCTTCGAGGCGAACGAGTATACTTCAGTGCTCACTTTCTTGTTTTTCCTTCTCGTTTCACCTTCGCGGTGTTGCAAGGTGACTTTACGACGTAAATCCAAGCCTTGACCGAAATCCGCCCACGCCTGGACGGCGGGCGCGAACATGGATTCTTCGCCTTTTTTCGCGTTTTTAAAGTGTTCTTTGATTTCTTCGTATTGGCCACCGGTGATTTGTTTCCCAGACACAATTTCAATGTGATTGGTGGTCGGATAGACGATTCGGTCGCTCCAATCGCCATCAGTTCGACGAAGAAAGGTCGTGGCGTTGCCTTTGGAGACGCCCAGACCAGTTTTGAGACGGTACGGCGTCGCGCCGGCGCGAAGCATAGTTTGCGCGTCCGTTCCCCAGGGAACGTGGTCAACGTCGAGCGTGTCGATGTCGCGAATGTTGTGTACGGCGCGGACTTTGTTATCTTGTCCGTTGCTACCACTGCTCACGGCATTCAAAAGTGGATCGTCGAATCCAAAAATCCACTCTTTCGCCGAGCGTTTTACGAGTAAACCGGAAGCCGTGGAGTTTAGAAAATCACCAATAGTAAACTTCAACAACGCGGGGAGACCGAAAGTCTGAGCGATGTATCCGAGATAACCTTTCATAATTTGTGATTGCGCATCGTCGGTGAACCCAAGCTCGGCAGTCAGCGCGCTATCTGGCGTTTGGAGGTACCGTAAAGCCGTGTATCCCGTGACGTCTTCGGTGATGTTCTGGAAGAAGTATTTCAAAGCCTGTGCCGAGGAGACATTCGCAACGTACGGAGCGTACGGTGGAGGAATACCCTGCGCAATTTGCATGCCAGTTACATATCCATGCACTTCAAAAACATCAGTTGGACCGCTCGACGCATCTATACCAAACGCTTCGTACATGGGCGCAAAAACAGCCGGCGGTAACGGCAAAGTAGTAATCGGTACGCCGTCACCGAAAGAGACGCTGAAAGAAAAGAGTTGTCCCAACGCGAGATCTTCCGCGGTTACTACTCCTGATGTCACCGCCGCCGATAAATCCGCAAATGATGACGATAAGACTGGATCGTACGCACACGCGTTGATAAAACCAACCATCGCCTCGTGTAAGCCTTTTAACGTTTGCGGCAACGCCGAGAGCGCCAAATTGAACTCGCTTCCGGCAGATTTGATGATTTCCACGTACGCCGGGTTGATTGAGATGATCTGTTTTCACGGAAAGGAGCACAATACACACGTCAGTTTAGAATAATAGATGCGACGACGGAAGAACGAAGCAAAACATATAATCATTAAAAAAAAAAGAGAAACGTCCGTACCTCGCTCTCCTCCCACGCTCTTTCCGTCCCCCAATCGACTTTCCCGTACAAAGTCTCCACGAACCCAACCTCGCTCCCATCCTCGCTAAACGTCACGTTCTGTTTCTTCGACACTCCGTCTTTAATCACGAACGGCCCAACCTCCTCTAACTTTGGCGCTTCCAACCCGCTCACAAACTCGGATGGATTCGTCAGGTTCCAAAAATACACCTCCGCTCTCAAATAGTTCTCGCACGTCGAATTCGTTCTGGAAAAACACTCGTCCTCTCTTTTCAACGCGTACGATTCCATCGGATTCATCGCGGGTATGTACACCAACCCCAGGCACAAAAACACCCCCAACACGAGCACGGACGCGGACAACGCCACGTGCAAAAAATGGTTCTTCACCCCCATCCCGGCGCCGCCGTACGTGGAGAGCACTTTCGTCGTGTTTGACTTTTTCGTGTGGTTTTCCTTCAGATCGGTCAAAAATTGCGCCTCTTCGCTGTTCCCCCCTTCATCGTCGTCGTCATCGTCATCGTCACCACCTCCTCCAGTCAAAGAGGATCTTCCGGGAGGAAACAGATTTTCACGCTCGTCTTTCTCTTCTTCTTCTTCCTCGTTTCGATCGAAGGAGGACATCTCTCTCTCTGTTTTTAGATGAACTTTTTTCTTGCTATTTTTAGCGTTTTTTAATGACGATTTTCGTCTCTCTTTCGCGTATTTTTTACACAAACTGCCCAATACGACAAAAAGGCAAACGATATATGCGATGTACTCTCTTTCTCTCTCTCTCTCTTTAAACGACCACCACTGAACGACGCACCTCTTTTATGCCATTCGTTCCTCCTCCCGCGCGTCGTCTGTGCGGAATTTCCAGCAGTACCAGGCACCCGAGTCTTCTTCAGCGGAGACGAGAAGACTGTTAAGAAGAAGAAAAGAGAGAAATGCATCGATTCTCCCCCACAGCACGACATAAAAAATCGGAATTTACACACATACAAATATGCGTTCTCAAAACGAAGCAGACGACAGAGAGCGGATGCGCGCTTTGCGAGAACGGCTGGAGACGTTTCGTACTACGAATACGAACACCACGAATACACAGCAAGAACATTTACGACGGAGAGGAGGCGAGGAGGAGCTTTTCCATGATGATGGATTTAAGGGAAGAGAATTGGTGGTAAGTCCGGTGAGGAGGATAAAAACGACTCTGACGACGAGGAGAGGAGGAGAAGACAAGCACGAAAAAGGAAATATTAACAACAACGGTGAATGCGAGGACGAATTCGGGTTTTCGGCGCGATCGCCGCCGCATTCGCATTCGCATTCGCCGAGGATATCTGCGAATTTAAATTTGGGAAAGCCGAGGCGGATTCCGATTGGTGTCGTTGAAACCGCCGAAGGAGGCGCGAAGAAGAAGGATCCGAGACGACGACCTCCTCAGCAGAATACGACGAATCATAATCGCGGCGATGATAGAAACACTACTAGCAGTAGCAAAGATAATTTAGGCAATTTTCTTCGTTACCAAAAAGAAACGAGACAAAGAAAAGACGCCGAGTTTGCCGTCGCTTCGGCGGTGGAATCCGCTCGATCGAAGATATTTATGGAAGTGACGAACTTTTTGAACGAGGAGTTGTTACCCGAAGACGCGGACGTGGTTTCGGTGGCTATATGTCAGAAATTTGCGGAACTCGCCGTGCGCAATCAAAGGTTAGTGAGGTCGGCGAGCGAGGCGAGAGAGATTATCGACCGATTGTCCGCTGAGTTAAATTCTTTCCGCGATTCGTGCGAGCAATGATGTAGTTTTTAGAGCGTCGCGTTGTAAAATATACGAGGAAAAACGCATACATTTTTGCGCGTCTTTTTGTTCGTGCGTATGTGTGTGTATGTGTACAATGTACAATTTCAAAAGAGAGTTCAGCTCACTCACTCGTCGCTCTTTTCGTAGATTTTCGGCGTGTCCAAGTTTGACATCATCCCCATGCCGTACGTAAACGTGCCGGCGAAAATCCAAAAAATAATCAAGCCGCTCACGATGCTCACGTGCAACTGACACAAGTCGTCGCACTCGTTCACTTGACTCCCGGAGCCTTTCGAAAAGAGCAAGTCTCGTCTCTTTTCTCGCTTCTCCGCATCTCGCGTGCAATCAGCGTTGCCGCCGCTATTTCCGCTACCTTCAACTCTTCCGGCGGTCTCGCCGCCTAGGACGCCGGCGACGAACGTCCTCTCCGCCGCACCCAACGCCTTCATCAACGCACGGAACAACGCCAGATCGTCCTCTTTATCCTCCCCGCCGCACATAACAATCCCCACTCGATCTGTAGGCTCCTTATCCTCCTTGGAACGCCTCGTCAAATCGCCTAAGATTGCCTTCACTCGTTCGTCCAACTCGTCCGTTTTTGTCGTCGTCGTCCTCGTCGCGTACTCAAAGTCCTCTTTTTCGTCGTCGCAGTTCCAATACCGCACGCGACCGCCGAGCGAGTTTTCGTCGCGCGAGTTCTCCGCCGTCGAGGCGACGGAAAAGCGTTTCTCTATTTCCTCTTTCACCGCGTGTTGTCGTTGTTGTTGTTGTTGTTGTTGTTGTTTTCCTCCTCCTCGAAAACGGCTAAACCTCGGCGCGAACACCGACGATACCGTCGACGACGACGATTTCGAGAAAGACAAAAACTTCGCCATCTGCTCGTCGTCCTCTGCCGTCCATCGCGGTTGGTCTAAAACGATCGTCACTTCCGCTTTCATCTCATCATCATCATCATCATTCTCCGACTGGAACAAACCTCCCACCAAAAGCTTCTCTAAAACCATTCGCTCGTTTTGTACTCGTCCGGCGTAGAGGGCGACGTTGTCTTCTGTTTCCTCGGATGATTTCGAATGCATCGATGAGAATGCCGTTGCTTTTTCTTCTTCTTCTTCTTTCACAAGATGACGACGAGCAACGGGAGGAGGAGAGAAAAACATCATCGCCGGTGCCGCTTGGACGACATCGACGCGCGCTGCTTGGTGGAAGAAGAGCGTCGCGAACGCAAAAAAGGAGAAGCGTGATGAGAACTTCATCGTCTCTGTTCGTTTTGTTGTTCGAAGAAGATGAATACTAAACGGTACGCGTTCTCTCTCGTAGTAGTAGGAGGAGGAGGAGTCCG
>Ga0209308_10003087_pt1 | contig 13885 bp, 10 predicted proteins | sample COGITO_mtgs_1204_3_FD_184806 | JGI IMG/M metagenome (GOLD analysis project Ga0209308, IMG submission 184806) | Pelagic marine microbial communities from North Sea - COGITO_mtgs_120405 (SPAdes) (version 2) | ecosystem: Environmental > Aquatic > Marine > Epipelagic ...
CGATTTTCGGGCATCGAGGTGCACGTGGTATCTACACCGAGAACACAATGGCCGGGTTTCGATACCTAAACGAAATTGGTATCAATGCCGTGGAGTTAGATGTTCAGAATGCTGCAAACCGCGTTACTGTAATTGCGCACGACCCTTACGTTCTTATGCCAAATACGGTGAACGAAAAATCATGTAAAAAGTTAATAAGAATAACCGAGGCTAAGGAACTCACGAAAGTTACCGCGGGCGCGCCATGTACCGGCACCGAGTACACAAAACAGTTTCCTGACCAAGCACGCCCTTCTAATCGGCATATTCCTACGTTCGCGACTTTTTGCAAATGGGCCGCTAAACATCCGCTACTCACACTCAATGTCGAGATAAAATCTCACGCAGAGCGAACAGATCTATATGACCCACCAGATATAATAGTTGCAGATGTTGTGGATTTGTTGGAAAGGCATGATCTGCATCATCGCTGCATTATATCTAGTTTTGATTGGCGTGTGCTAGAGGCGTGTGCTGAACGCGCACCAACGGTCACACGCGGTCATCTAACTTTGGAACAAAACCATGGTACAGCTATGGTGCCAAATATAGTCGATGGCTCACCGTGGATGAGCGGCGTCACGCGCAAAGATCATAAAGACAGTTTAGCTCAGACTATTTCTGCGCTTGGCGGAAAAGTTTGGTGCCCATACTTCAAGGATCTAACAGAAAGTGAGTTAGCCAAAGCGAAAGAATTGGGACTGGTAGTGAATGTATGGACCGTTAACTCAGTGAGCGATATCATACGCATGGCAGAAATGGGCGTCGACGGGATCATCTCCGATTACCCAGCTCGCGTACAAAATATTCTTTCGCTATGAGCCATAAACAGGGCAACTTGGTTTGGTTCAGCCATAATCTTTGCGACCGGAGTTTATGTAGTATTGCGTGAATGGAGTAAAAAAATCAAAGCTGACAGCCATCCATCGCGTTTCTGGCTATGTCGCATTTGACTAAACAAAACTCTAAATAAGAGGCTAGCAAGTGAGAGCGGAAACCGAACATAAAGCATCACAGCCAAGCAGATGATCTCAGGGCTCGTTTTATAGTACCTGAATGGGGAGCGTTTTGTCATACGGAGGGGCTACGAAACGCCCGCCCGTCTCAAGCTCGTTTGTCTGAAAGTGCCCGCCGGGCCTCAAATAAATTGGCGACCGCCATCCACGATCAGGGTTTGACCAGTCACGAAACCCGCAAGATCCGATGCCAAATAAAGCGCGGAGCCCACCATATCTTTTGCGTCAGCCGAGCGTTTCAGCGCCCCGCGCGTTACGCCGTATGTTTCAGCGTCTTCAATCAGATCAAGGCTGGCTTCAGTAAGGGTAAACCCCGGCGCTATGACATTGGCGCGAATATTGTCGTCGCCCAGTTCGCGGGCAAGCGAGCGCGTCATGGCTATGACGGCACCCTTTGAGGCGACGTAATGCATCCACTGTGGGGAGCCCGAAAACACAGTGGCCGATGCAACGTTTACAATCGCCCCTGCCCCCGCACCTTTCATCAAAGGCGTCACTGCGCGCGTCATTTGCCACACGCCTTTGACATTGACCGCCATGACTTTGTCCCAAACATCTTCTTCAATCTCGGTGAACGATTTGCGCTCAAGCCCGGCATAGATCGCGGCGTTATTGATGAGCACGTCCAGCCCGCCCAAAGTTTCTTGGACAAAGTCGGCCAGTGCACGACAGCGTTGTGCATCGGTTACATCAACCCTTGCGGCATGTGCATCACCACCAGCATCATTGATCGCGCGCGCCGTTTCTTGGACACCTGCCTCGTTCATATCAGCCGCAATGACGCGTGCGCCGGCTTGTGCAAACCCTTCGGCAAACGCGCGGCCGAGGCCGCCTGCAGCACCGGTCACAAGGACACGCTTTTCTTTCAGGCCAAGTTCCGACATCCTAAATTCCCTTCAAGTAGTGTTCTGACTGCGCGTGTGCGCGCCCTGCCGCAAGCATCGCCCGGGCCATAATCCGACCTGCATCGGTCAGCATGGTCGGCATGACGAAATCTTCCAGCATCGCCAGCGTTTCATCGGTTTCATAGTCAAACCACCCGCTAATCGTGGCAACACCATGCGGTGAGAAACGCCATGCCTTGTCCGCGTCTTTGACCACTGCGTCTTCTGATGAAGTCGCGTCTTTCAGCGTGTCATGACGTTCGATAATCGTAAGGACCGCATCAACATCGACACCTACGGGCCTATGGCGGCGCAAGATTTCTCCAGCGATTTGCACGCCATGTACCTCGTGTTCGCGTACTAGATCAGGACGCGTCGCATTGGGCCCCACGGCATCTCTCAGCAGGGCCGGATCAATGCGTTTCCAGCCAACGTCATGCAGCAAAATCGCGGGCAGCACGGTGGTTTCATCGACGCGCACGTCTTCGGCCAACAAAGCGCGCGCCAAACGATAAGAAATCAGCGTATGCACATCGTTGGAACGCACATCAAGAAACGTCTTGGCATCTTTCCACAACGGAATATCCCGCGTCAGAAGTGTGTCCGCTGTCACTTTGGCACCTCATAGCTGAGATACATGGTCTTATATTCCAGATAGCTCTCAACACCGTAACGCCCCTTTTCGCGCCCCACGCCGCTTTCCTTCATGCCGCCGAATGGGACGTAATGGGACGAGCGATGGATGTCGTTCAACCAGACCGATCCAACCTCCATCCCCTCACAGAGCGTCAGACCTTTAGCAAGGTCACCGGCAAAGACGAAACCGGCAAGACCGTAACGGTTGTCGTTGGCAAGCCGAAGCGCCTCAAACGCATCATCCACAACGCAAATACCGAGAACAGGGCCAAATGTTTCTTCGGTCAAAACCAGCATATCGTGGGTTGTGTCCGCAATGATCGTCGGCGGAAAATAGAAACCGTCATCAAATCCTGCGCCAGTTTTGCGATCACCGCCCAGCACAATCTTAGCGCCCTTTTCGCGGGCATCGGCGACCTGCACTTCACTGTTTGAATAGATTTTTTCGTTGACCAGCGGCCCGAGATCACCGTTGCCGCCAGCGGGGGCGAGTGTCAACTTTGCTGCCTTGTCGGTCAGACGCGCCAGAAAATCCTTATAGACAGGGCGTTCGACGTAGACGCGGTTCACGCGGTAGCAAAACTGCCCCGAATTCGCGAAACCATGCCGCACAATCGCAGTAGTGGCCTTTTCCAGATCGGCATCGGCGCAGACAATGGCGGCACTTTGCCCGCCAAGTTCGAGCGTGACGCGTTTCATCGTACCTGTTGCCGCCGCTGCAATCGCTTTACCCGCAGCTGTGCCACCGGTGAAGGCTATCTTGCGCGGAACGGGGTGTTCGATCATCGCAGCGCCAATGCCCCGCCCCCGACCCGTTACGACGTTAAACACGCCCGCAGGCAGACCGGCCTTGTGGAAAATCTCGGCCAGCATCAGCGTAGACAGCGGCGTATCTTCAGCAGGTTTCGCTACCATCGTACAGCCTGCAATAACGGCCGCGCCCAACTTGAACATCAACAGTGTCACTGGATAATTGAAGGGTGTAATTGCAACCACAACGCCCAACGGATCACGAGTCACAACGGTTTTTTCACCCGGGCCAGAGGCCAGCGACATGGTTGCAGTCAGACGCAAACCTTCCTCTGCATAGACATCCAGCAGATCAGCAGAGCGCGTAATTTCAGCCACACAAGCAAGCAAAGGACGACCAAGTTCCTTGTTCAGGGTCGTACCAACCAACTCAGCATTGTCACGCATGGCTTGCGCGCAGGCTTTCTGAATACGGACACGTTCGACCATCGGGACGTGCTTCCAGCTTTCAAACGCCAGCGCGGCGGCCTGAATTGCGATATCCGCATCCGTGGCATCGCCTGCAGGAACAGTGTCGAATACCTCACCTGTGGCAGGCGCGGTGACGTTCTGACGCGCACCCACCATTGCAGGACGCCAAGCCCCATCGATGAACATATCCATATTGTGTTCCTTAAATTACGTGAAGCATCAACGCTTTACGTGATGCGATAAGGGTTTGTGTGGCGTATTTGCGTCCAGCTTCGGTTTCCAGTTCGTCTTTTTGGATTTCCAACCGGTCGGCATAGGCGCGCGGCGTCAGCTTGAACCAATCGCAGGCTACCGCGATCCCGGTGACGTCAAAGCGCCATAGTTTATCCGCATCGCGTACAATCCGATCATTTAGGTGGCGAGGATCTGGCCGCGTGTCATGCCCGTCGATAATCTCGCAAACTTGCGCGATTGTATCAGTGTTCCAACCGGTGGTTTTTAGCACGTCTATTCCCATCCGAACCCCCTCGGTTTCGTGCAGATATCGCACGTCCGATTGCAACATATTGGGGCCGGAAAACCCTTTTTCGGTAATGTCTTCGATGTCGATCGAGTACCAACCGATGTCATGCAGAAGAATTGCCAGCAGGCAAATGTCTTTATCAGCCTCAGGGTAATCGTCCAACAACCGGACAGCCCATCCAAACGACATCGGAATATGCACATCGTTTTTACGCGCACGCATGTAGGGTTCCGCTTGTCGCCAAACGGGATCATAGCGTGCAAGATCTAGGGGTTTATCAAGCATAGTTATCTCCGGATTGGTGCAGGACGCGCAGCTGCGCGTCCTGCAGAAGCATCAATCAAAGCAGTTCGCTAGCTCAGGATCGTAACTTTGCCTGTGTTGCCATCCACACGAATGCGATCACCCGTTTTGATCTTGGAACTAGCGGTACCTGTCCCTGTCACAGCAGGCAGTCCATACTCGCGGCACACGATTGCCGCATGGCTCATCATGCCGCCGATGTCCGTGACAGTGGCTTGGATTTTGCCGAACACGGGGGCCCAACTTGGGGCTGTTACGGGTGCCACAAGGATTTCGCCTTGCTGGATTTCACTCAACAGATCAGGACTGCGGATCACCCGAGCCAAACCTTCGACAGCACCGGGGCTTGCGGCCATGCCGTTAAGATCACTGCTGTCATCGTCTCCACCCGTCCAGTTCTTAATAGAATCCGATGTGATCCCCCAGAGCATAATGGTGAACGGTTCAGTGATGACCTCTGGCGGATTATTCAGCGCAGGTTGCGGTGCTTGGGTCGCGAGAGCGTCGATGATTCCACGACGACGGTCAATTTCCTGTGGCCAATGGGTTGGTCCGGCCCAATCACCACCTGTCGCCCACGCATTTCCGTAATCAAAGATCACATCGCGCACTTCGTTGCGGTTGAGGTAGAACATACCGTCTTCGGTTGGCCAGAACCCTTCTTCGTGCAACATTTTGGACAAGGACCGCATCTTTTTCCAGAACACGCCCATCGACCAATGTTCGATGTAGAAGTTGTGATCTTCGACATAAGGATAAACCACGCGCGCCAGACCGAGCTTACCCTGAAAGGCCTCAGCGGCTTCCGGCGTCATCATTTCTTGATACTCGGATGTGATACGGTCACGCTCAGAGCGCAGTGCATCCATCGGGCGCTCTATCGTCTCGCCAGCTTGAACACGAACGATATAGTCACGCAAATAGCCAAGCGGGATATCGAGATTTTCATTCCAGTATTTGTCTGTCGAATAGAAACCGTTGCCAGTGGTGTAATTGAACCAAGGATCCTTGGCCTCTTCCCACGCAGCAACCCATTTCGCACCATTTTCCTGTGCGCCGACAACGGCCAACGCCTCGTCAACGGAACCGGATTTCAGAGCATCCGCGACACCCAGTTCAACGGCTAAGCGGGCTAACTTTTTCAATTCGTCATCGGGGCGAAACAAATCACTGTCGTGACCTTGTACCATCTTGGCAATCGCTTGATCGGGGATGGTCGGGAACTGTTCTTTCATGAAGCCAAAGAAGTCGAGGTAGGCCGCATAGCCGAGATTCAGGAATTCAAAGTGGTACTGCCATGTCCGGTAGATCAACTGGATCATACGGTCATAGTTTTCGGTCAAAGCCGTGGTGTTATCGAGGCCAACTCCGTCTTTGACCCACTCCAACGGAACCACATCGGGAAGTTTTTCGAATTCGATCGCTTCCATTTCGTCGATGTTGGCTTTGACCTTTTTATGCCAGTTCTCGAGCAAGGTCGGCCAGTTTTGGAAATAGTGGCCGGCGCGTTCCATAAACTGTGGAACACGATCACCGATCAATTCGGGGTCCACGCCAATCGGGGACATATACACGTAGCCATTGTGAATGCGGTAATCGACGCCATTTGCTGGCGGTACCAAATAGTGGCGCGTGTTATACTGCCCCAGACATTTCACCGCAAATTCCACCGTCATCGTATCGAATGGCTTGAACGGATTTGGCCAGTGCTGGCTGTCGCAGAACCAGAACTTCTGATCCTCCTTCTCACGCAGGCTCGGCTGGAATTTCAGATAATACGGGTAAAGCTCATCCCAGCCTTCGGCACCAGCAGGTGCTTTCAGGTCATAGGCGCTTGGAAACATTGGTGTTTTCGCATCCATTTTCGTTCTCCTCCTAGAGATGTTTTCGTCGTGTTATTTCTTCGATCCGACAGGGTTATTCAGCGCCCCGACCATACCCATCATGCCAGTTGCAAAGCCGGCTTTTGGGGTCTCTGCCACTTTTTGCGACCAAACGGTTTCGGGTCGGCTTTGCAGGGCTACAAGGTCTTCGCCATCGGGCAGATCAGCATCAAAGGCCCATTCCACATCTTGGGGGCACTTGTTTTGCCGCTCTAGTAACTTGGCAAGTTTAGCAACGGCAATTACCTGCGCATCGGTCAGACACTGCGCAGTACGCCGCTCTGCATCCACTTCGCGTTCAACCGTTGTGGCGGCGGCAACGTCAGGGATCAACTCGACATGCTTGTCGGAAATCTTGCGATCAATGATTTCCATCAGAATCTTTTCAACGGTGAAGTTGTCAGGCGTCACAATCCCCGACACCACAAGTTCACCGAGCCCATAAGAGGCATCAATCACAATCCGCGTGCGATCCCCATTCAGCGGATCAATCGTCATCGCGACACCCGCAGTTTGTGCGTTTACCATTTTCTGGACGGCAACGCTCATCAGCACATCGATCTGGCCGAGTTTGTGATCTTCGCGGTAATTCATGGCGCGCGCCGTAAACAGAGATGCCCAGCAATCACGCACGTGGGCAATCACGGCGTCGGCACCGACAACCCAAAGATAGCTGTCTTGCTGACCCGCGAAAGACGCATCCGGCAAATCCTCCGCCGTGGCGGACGAGCGTACGGCAACGGGAAAATCATCCCCCATCGCAGCGTAATCTGATCGAATGGCGGCATCGACTTCTGCGGGCAGGTTGTGCGAGCGAAACCGAATTTGAATGGCCTGCGCAGAGCGTTCTAACGATGCCACATCCGAGAAATCCGTATGTTCCAACTGCGCTTCGATTTCACCGCGTAGGCCGGTGCCTTCAAGCATGGCAAGATACGCATCGGTCGTAACCGCAAATCCAGAGGGAACAGCGACACCGGCTTGGGTCATTTCGCCCAAGCTGGCGCATTTACCGCCAACGCGCGCATGATCGGCCGTGCCAATGCGGTTAAAGGGCAGTGTGAACGCACTCATTTCTGTGTCTCCAGCCCAAGATCCACCAACACCTGATTAGGGACGCGAAACGAAATATTGGTTAAATATTCAATATCTTGTCCCGGCTTCATCTTCATTTTCGGGAACCGTGTCGTCAGTTCGCGCAGCATGATCCCGAATTCCATTTTTGCCAGCTGAAAGCCGATACAAAAGTGAATGCCGTAGCCGAAGCTAAGATGGTTTCGCGCATTCTTGCGATGAATATCAAAGGTTTCAGGGTCTTCAAAAACAGCCGTGTCGCGATTACCGGCACCCATGATCATCAGGATATTTGACCCTTCTGGGATGGTAACGCCCCCAATTTCGGCATCCACCTTGGCACGTCTACGCCAAGAAACGATAGACGGTTCAAACCGCAGAATTTCTTCCGTTGCTGCCGGAATCAGGCTTGGGTTTGCACAAATCGCATCCCACGCATCACGGTTGGACATGAGCGTGATCACGGCGTTGGCCATCAACGTTGTCGTCGTCTCATGACCTGCAAACAGCACCGAATACATCACGCCCGCGATTTCATCGTCTGTGATGTCAGCGCCTGCCGCCTGCGCCTGAACCATGTCGGTCGGGAAATCATCGCCCGACATTTCTTTGCGCGCAGCGACTAAGCCACGGCAGTAGGCCCAGTATTCGACCATCTTTTGCGCCAGCGGCAACTGTTCTTCGTCCGTAAGGTTGCCCCATGTCAGAACCGCGCGGCTAGTTGCCCAGTCCTTCACCTTTGGGACATCCTCGTCAGGGATTCCCATCAGCGCAAATAGAACCAAGGCAGGCACATCATACGCAACCTCGCGGAAAAAGTCGCACTCCCCCATTGCAGCAATTTTAGCTAAGTAGCGATCAACGATGATTTCGATCTTCGGCTGAATGGCCTTGAAACGGCGCGGGCCAAACGCGGACTGCGCAATTTTACGGATGCGGGTGTGTTCAGGGGGAACACGTGCGGACAAGCCCGAGTAAACAGTGAACCCACCATCCTTCATGATCTGCTTACCGGCATCACACATCGGGCGCATCGGTGCCTGCGCGTTGTCGGACGAAAACGTGTTCCAATCATCAAACACCGCTTTGACGTCAGCGTGCCGCGTCACGATCCAATAGCCCGTTTCCGGGTCCTGAAACACAGGCTGATCTTCGCGAAGTTGCCTCCATTTGGCGTGGGGCGCACTGAGGTCAAAGATATCGTAGTCTGCGGTATGGTGCTGTGTCTGAACGCTCATCGCATGTCCTCCCTGACATTCAAGTCGTGTTGAGAACCAGGCTAACACCTTCGCTTTGGTTTTTCTTTGGGAAAACGAATTCTGTTAAGAAAGGGATTTCATCAGGTCCAACTGCAGCTTTTCTAACATCTCTGTCTCAGGCTGTAGATCCATCGTCTCCATCGCATTCAGGAATTGTCGGTGTTGCCGCTTTATCGCGTCGCCGCGCCCTTGGGCATGAAAAATCTGCATCACCTCAGCATGCGCGATTTCACAAACCGAGTCCATTTGCAGCGCCTTCTGACAACTGGTGAGTGCATCACGAAAACGCCCTTGCTGGCGCATTATCATGGCCTTGTCGCGAAGCACCTTGAGCGCCATGTCCTTGAACCAAATCCGTTTGGGCATGACCCAGTTATCCTGCTCGTTCTCGAAATAGATAGGCGGCAAATCCTCAAATAGTTCGCCCGAATACAACCTGTCGGCCGCATCTAGCAAAGACGTCGCTTCGTCGAACTTACCGGCCTTCGCCAGCGCCTTGGCGCGATTGCAAAGCTGCTCAAAGGCGGCAAGATCAATCCACGTCGCTTCAGGCGGGACAAGTGTATAGTAGTCACCGTTGCGCCTTAAATATGCGGGTTTGCCTAGTGTTTTGCGTAGCATCGCAACCGCGTGATGTAGGCGATTGCGTTTTTTGGTTTCATCGGGTTCGTCAGACCATAAAAGCTCCGCCAAGGTTTCGGTCGACGCGCCCTTCTCGCCTCGTTGCAACAAATACGCGAACAGTGTTTTGATCTTCTTTGGCGCGCTGCCCTTTAGATCCCATTTGATTTGACTGCCGTCCGACAAATAGACCCGCAATCGCCCAAAACACCTGATCTTCCATATTTCATCCTCGCCCACACGCGGGCGCAGGCGACGTGGCACCGTGATCCACTGCGGGTTTGCGCCTGATGCCTCACCGTCGTCTTGCTCGATGATACCTTCATAATCAGGTACCAAGCGGCCCAAAACGAACCCGATTTGTTGCGAAATTGTGGCTCCAGTTTGATAGGCAGGCGGTAGCCAGAACGGATTGTCGTAAAGCCCAGATGGCGCAAGAAAATGGCTGTGCCCACGCACGGCGGCCATCAGTTGATCCTCAATCATCAAGCTGCGCGCATAGACCGAAATGAAGGGCACCTGCGCCTCGGCCACGACGGTGTCACAAAGTCCGCCCCAGCGTTCAAAATTAGCAGCAGCTGCCACAGTCCCCAAACCCCAACGCATATCGACGATGATGCATCGAGAGCCCTGCGTGCGGGCTGCATCCAGTACGTTTTGAGTAACACCTGCCAAATTGATCGGCACGCTATCCAATTTCGCCTGTCCAAAATCCAGTCGGGTCTGGCCTTCCAGTTGAGGCAGAAACTCTGCATCATCGGCCACGATCAGCGCGCCCGATCTTGTTGTCATTTGCCTAAGGGCATTGGCTAGAAAGGCACTATCCAAGTCATCATGGATGATCGAAATATTCAATAAGCCTAAGCGGTCAACCATGATCCAAATCACTCTCTTTGGTGCTGTCAGACTAATGATTGCAAGCATCAGATTGAAGAGGCAATCAAAATCTATGCGCTCAATAATTGACGCCACTCAGCCAGAGCAGCGGCACGGTTTAGCTTAAATTTGGTGCGTGAATAGAGATGGCGTTCCTGGAGGTGTTGTCAGACAAAGTTTAACATGTCTCAAAGCACCACAATCACACAAATCTATAAAGCGCAGATTTGAAACCACTCCATGAGAGCGGCACTGCGGTTTTGCTTATAAGTCTGTCTGTTTTCGAGATGTCTTGCATGATTGAAGTGGTTCTGGATTGGAGCCTTGATGGAAACAAATTTCTGCAAGGTTTGGGTCATCTTTAAAACATCAACGCAGGTACCTAGTTGGGTTAATTCAATTTCAAATTAGACAATCAGGACTGCTTACCATTCAAACTATCATTAGGATGGAGCCGGCCGAATACTTTTGGTACCAATTTATAAAAAAAGCGGGACCAGATTGTTCGCTTGGGTTCAAAGTACAATATGAACTGATCTTGATCATTTACGACTAAATCCAAATCATCGCCAATGCTTATCCCTTGTTAGTGCAGGTCCAGCCGCAGATCTACGACTTGGCTTTTTTCTAATACAATCTCCATAATAACTGCACACCTATTCTACCGGCAAATACGGCTGTTAAAGCAGCAGAGTGTTAGAATGAAAGTTTAGACAAGTTCTTTCAAACTAATGTTTTGTGATGAAAGCGTTGCAAAAAGTGTCGGAACCACCATTCTATGTTTAACGGCGTTAGTTATTGCAGTGCTAATCACCTTCGTTTTTACGTTAGGTGTTTCAACATCATAAATTCGATGCATCTTACCTTCATAGTCATAGACAATTTGCATTTTCCCGACGGCGTTCGTGCGAAAGCCTAAAAAATGCTGTCCATCTTCGCTATAAGCAAACATAGTGGTTACTCCCCAGACTCTTGAGGTTCTACGAAGCTTCAGATTCGCACAAAGGTTTTACTTAAGTCTCTTTTGGATAGTCACTAGTTTGCAACACAGAATAGCTGAGGTGCCATTGCCAGTTCGAATACGATCGCATCCGACTGACCCGGTTTCGTCGTATCTCAGCAGCAAACATTGGGCCAAATCTGTTCCACCAAAACCGAACTGGTACTAGATAACAACGATCGGTAATTTGCTTCTCTACATATTGTAAATCTGTCGTCTTTCATTATTTATCGCAGCAAATAATGGAGGAAAACATGGCGGTACAAACCCACGACTTTGAGGCCGATACAGGCAAAATTCTGAACATTGTGATTAACTCTCTTTATTCCGATAGAGACATATTTTTGCGTGAACTATTGTCTAATGCCTCTGATGCGATCCACAAACGAAGATTCCTCGGGCAAACAGAACCTCAACTTCTCAACAGCAGTGAAGACGAAATTTCAATCAACTTCGATGAAAAGAAGAAAACAATCGAAATCATCGATACCGGCATTGGATTGAGTGCAGATGATCTGACTGAAACATTTGGAACGATTGCACGTTCTGGAACATCATCGTTTTTAGAAGCTATCGGTGAGAATCCAGATAACAAAGACGCAGCTAAGACACTTATTGGTAAGTTTGGTGTGGGTTTTTATTCTGCCTTTATGGTTGCTGAAAAAGTGATAGCGACAACGAGAAAAGCTGGCGAAGATGATACTCTCATTTGGGAAAGTGACGGCAAAACAGGTTACACCATCACCTCAACAAGTGATATCCGAGAAACTGGTACTTCGATAAAACTCTTCTTGCGCAAAGATGCAAAGGAATATGCTGACAGTCAGAGACTGAAGACACTCATTAAAAAATATTCGGATCATATTCTCGTTCCTATTTTCTTGACGTCAAAGGATGCAGAAAAAGAACAAGCCAACAGCGCACAAGCACTTTGGACAAAATCACCTGCAGAAATTTCTGCGGAAGAATACGCAGAATTTTATAGAAGCAGCTTGGGTGCCTTCGATGAACCATTCATCACCCTACACAACAAAACTGAGGGATCCATAGACTTCACTAATCTATTATTCGTCCCAAAGACTGCGCCTTTTGACCTGTACGAACCAGAACGGAAAACAAAAGTCAGCCTCTACATCAATCGTGTATTTATTAGCCAAGATGTCGACGGGATAATTCCAACATGGTTACGTTTTGTAAAAGGTATCCTGGATACTACAAGCCTCGACCTAAACGTTAGCAGGGAGATGGTGCAGAACAGTCCTGTAATCAAAAAAATTGCAAAGTCCGTCACTAAAAAGGTCCTGTCAGACCTGAAGAAGAATCTGAAAAAGGACGAGACAGAGTACGACGCATTTTGGGAACAATTCGGCAAGGTTCTGAAAGAAGGTCTGTATGAGGATTTTGAAAATCGTGAAAAAATTGCAGAGATCACCAGAGTTTATTCGCTGAAAAATGAAAAACTAATCAGTCTTGATGATTACATCGCAGAAATGGGCGAAAAGCAGGATAAGATATATTACCTAGCAGCCGATACCCTCAAACAGGCGAAGTCGAGCCCGCACCTAGAGGGCTTCCAAGCCAAGGGAGTTGACGTTCTTCTGATGACAGATCCCATCGATGCATTTTGGATGTCTCAGATGGTTTCCTACAAGGAAAAGGCCTTCTTATCCATCTCACGTGATAAGTATGATCTGTCAGACTTAGATGATGCAGCTGCATCAGAAGCATCAGATGATGAAGAAACCAATACAATCGCTGCGTTGATCAAAGAGTGCATCACTGACTTGGTTGAAGATGTAAAGCCAACAACGGCACTTGTGGATAGCCCCGTAAGGCTCGTAGCAGGTGAAGGTGGATTAGACTTCAACCTCGAAAGAATTCTTAAAGCACAAAATCCCGACTTCGAGGGCGGAAAGAAGGTATTAGAGGTGAATTGTAATCACGACCTCGTGAAAAAGATTCCGTCACTTTCACTAGATTTGCAGAAAGCCGTAAGCAGAATTCTGTTTGAACAAGCAAGAGTCCTTGACGGTGAAATGCCGTCAGATCCGCTGCAATTCTCAAAAGATCTAATTGCCCTCGGAAACGCCCTCTAAGGGATGCTGTAAGACGAATGAGAACTCGCATCGGATTGCTGGCGTAGCCTGAAACTATGCGCTCAATAGTTGGCGCCACTCAGCAAGAGCGGCGGTTCGATTGAGCTTGAAATTGTCTCGTGAGTAAAAGTGGCGTTCATTTAGCACCGTGCAAGCAATCTAACCCCACACCTTGCCTGTGTAGCGTCTTCAGCGGGCCTGAGTGGTACCAGCAGGCAAACAGCCGCGTAACCACGTGCAAAACCGCACATGTTTGCAACGACGCGCAGGCGTGCGGGCGCGTGGCGGAAATAGCGGGTATGGTCAACCAAAGGGGGGACAAAATCACACCAAACGGATGATCTCTGGGCCCGTTTTAAAGTACCTGATTGGGGAGTGTTTAGTCATACGGCGAGGCTACGAAACAGCCCGCTCCGTCTCAAGCTCGTTTTGTCTGATGGTGTGGACGGCTCCA
>Ga0209308_10003091_pt1 | contig 13878 bp, 10 predicted proteins | sample COGITO_mtgs_1204_3_FD_184806 | JGI IMG/M metagenome (GOLD analysis project Ga0209308, IMG submission 184806) | Pelagic marine microbial communities from North Sea - COGITO_mtgs_120405 (SPAdes) (version 2) | ecosystem: Environmental > Aquatic > Marine > Epipelagic ...
CGGTATTGTTACTGTTACAACCACAGGAGTAGAAAACAATCAAACAGTGAATATTGTGTTGAATAGTGTTACATACACCAGTAGTCTCATAACATCCAACTCATGCACGGTCACCATCCCTGCATCAAGACTACATGATTTGGTACATGGTTCGACTTATATACTGGAGGTCACAGTAGCAGATATTGCTGGAAACTCTGTCACAGACAACACTGCGAGTTTTACGGTTGATAGATTGGCTCCAGACAACCCCGAAGTGACTTTCCCAATCAGTCCCACAAAACACGGAGTGGTTACAGTGTCTCTAGGTTATGGTGCTGTATCATGGGAATACTTTATTAATACAGGTGCTGGTGAAAACTGGGTCAGTGGAGTTGGATCCACCTTTTTACTACCTCATGGAACTTACGCCGCAGGCGTTATCGGTGTGCGCAACACCGACGCCTCAGGAAACGTATCAGAAATGACGACAAATACTTTATCCATTACTGTTGATATAACTTTTATACTACCCGATGGAACATATCCTATAGGAACAGTTCTAGTGCGCACCACCGATGCAGCGGGAAACATAACAAATACGACATCCAATCAATCGCTGATTGTTATTGACACCGTAGCCCCTAACCCCCCCACGGTGGTTTTCCCAAGCATTCCAACAAATGATGGCACAGTTACAGTCATTAAAGCCAGTGATGCCGCATCATGGGAATATTCGGTTGACGCAGGTGATGAATGGGTCGTCGGAACCGGTACCACCTTTATACTCCAATCCGAACCAACAGGCCATGTAACTTATCCAGTGGGTGAGGTTAAGGTGCGCAACACCGACGCCGCAGGAAACGTATCAGAACAGACATCCAATGGCGCCGAAGTTACCATCTTGCAGGCAGTTATTATTAACGGTGACACCGCGACATTTTATGGAGGCGCTACGGATATATTGAATGGCGCAACCAATATGTTAAGTGGTTATCCGAGTGTAACGAAAGCGATCATTGTCGGGCATGCGGCGATTGGCGACAGTGCGTTTAATGCTGCGACGGGGTTGACAACACTAACCATTTCGGAAGCCACTACCTGGGACACCGGACTTGATACTGGGACCTCTTTTACCTTACCCGTCATTAATAACATTGGAGATTATGCGTTCCAAAATACAGGTTTGATTGGTGTTGACATACCCGTAGACGTAATAACGATTGGAAGATATGCCTTCAACGTTACGCATCTCGCCACAATAAGCGTCCATTGGGAAACCGCACTAGGTGAGGGTGCATTTGCCAATATGACAAGTAGTCTCTCAACTGTGACAATAACGGGAATATCTACTGCGGAGGCGTTGAATACATGGAAAAGTAGTAATGATAGTCAGTTTACCGCGCGTGGAACAGGACTGTATCCGATAATATTTATTACGGGGACGAACGGGCTCATGACGGAAACAATTGAAGGCATCGGATACGTCTTCACCGTTGTATCATCGACCAACGTGCGCTACGTGCAAATCGGTGATGGAAGTAGTATTCCTGGCAATGGAATGACAGCGTCTCCTGTGACCACGCTTCCTAATTTTATATTACCTGGTGGAACTTATCCTATAGGAACAGTTCTAGTGCGTAGTACTGATGTAGCGGGAAACAACTCAACCCCAATAAACAACACCTTGGAAACTACTGCTTATGGTTCGATGACTTTTATACTACCAACCACATTTTCGGGAGGATACCACCATGTGATCCAGATCGGTACCTCGGCATTTCAAGACATCCCAGTGACCGATGTGACAATCCCTACTAGTGTGACATCCATTGATGCAAATGCGTTTACAGGGATAGGGATCGTGTCACCAGATGGAACCGAAATGTCTATCCCACCAATGATCATCGTGGATGAAAGCACCACCGTGGCCGAATTAAAAACTTGGATGTCTACTTATGGCGCTAGTTTTAGTGGAGCCAGCAACATGTCTGTCGTGTTTTCTACCATAAACAACGGGATTATGATTGAGGCGATAGATGGTACAGAATATGCATTCACGTTTATTGATGAAGTAACTTCAAATGTCCGTATTGGTACAGGTGTCAACACCGGCGCCGCGAATGGAATAGTGGAAACATCCGCAACCGCCCCATGGACAATTAGTCTTCCTAGTTCGGCTCGAGGAGGGATGTATCCCGTGTTGCAACTAGGTGCTCGTGCATTTTATCAACTTACGAATTTCCAAACTGTAACAATACCCGTAAGTGTGACGTCCATTGAGGAATATGCTTTTTTCGAAACAGGTCTAACATCTGTAACAATACCCGTCCACGTAACATCTATTGGAACACACGCGTTTAGAAACATTCCGTCTCTCAAATACGTAGTTGTCCCTCATACAGGAGTGACTTATGCAACGGGTTCATTTTTTAACATGAACCAATATTCAGTTGTTTCGGTGTATGGTATTACTATTCTGACTGAATTAACTACATGGAAAAAATCGATACCTACACCTAGTTCTTCTGATGGAACCTATCAAATATTTCGCGCATCTTTTGACGGCACAGTGTACTACGTATTGGAAAATGGTCAGAAAATGGCTCGATTTCATGAAGATACAGTGTATATTATTACGCGTATTGACGTGACATCTGCAATAGATTTGAATGTGAGAATTGGTACTGGAACAACAATACCAGGCAATGGTGTGCATGGGCCTCTGACCACGACTATCTCTCCACCAACAAGTTTCCCAGGCGTTTTCAATGGGGAAGCATGTACCTACCCTATTACACAAGTCGGTAAATATGCGTTTAATAATACAGGCTTGACTGGTGTCGTTATTCCTAATACAGTGGAAAAGATTAACATTCATGCGTTTAGTTTTGATGATTTCAACCCAATATTTAATTCAGTAACATTTGCAACTGGAAGCCAGTGTGAGACTATTGATTCGTATGCATTTATGTACGCGGGTATTACCGAAGTAATAATTCCTGACAGTGTTACGGCTATTGGTCAGAGCGCGTTCCGGTGGAATGGTTTATTGAGCGACGTGACACTTCCCGTGACAGTAGTAATGGCCGTTCCTGCGTTTAGGTATATGGCTACAGAAGTTGTGGTTAAGGTGGTTACAAATTGGTGGTATACCTTTTTAGATTGGCGTGAACAAAACCTTGATAAGTTTTCAACAAAAGACTTATCCGAAGTGACCATGACGCCATATTACGGTGGAAAGTTCTTGTTCGACTACATCGAGGATGCTATGGACGCCATATATCAGGTCGAACCTATTTATGTGGTTCCTATAGGTAAAAATGCGATTGCAGAAGCGACCCAAGATGTGACAATAATTACCCCCCCTGTGACAGGGGATCCGATACAACATATATTCGGCGGAGATCTCCCACCAGGTGGAGATGTCACCTGGTGTCGTAAGTATAGTGTTATTCCATTCCCCATGACGGCTGATATAGTGAATCAGGCTCAGATCGACCGCAATGCTCTCGCGTTAGATCATACAAAGACGAAACTATCCCAGACAAAGGTTCAACGATTAGCTGACATGACGCGCGCGCGGTCTCGATTAAATCATCAATACGCCAGTCAATCTGAGACTGAAACTAACTACAATACTCATAGCTACATACAGGTAGATTTCTTCCGCGAAGAGAGTGGTGTATTGTACGCTCGCGCTGGACACAGGGCGATACCTCCTTATTTAGGACCCATACCTGGAACATTTTCAACTATGTCTCAAATGGCTCCAGTTTCGTCATCAACGTCTTTCCGGTCTCTCCCCCCAATATCGAGTACATTGAATAGTATGCATATTCACCCGATTATCGTTCCAGATACTTATATCCCGCAACACTCTCCTCCGCTTGTTTCGCGTATTCTTATTGACGGGACAGTTGCGTCTCGATAGTGTGAATATATTATTGATTAACAAAACGTCTATGTAAAATACCATAGACGTTATGAATACAAATATTATGACCAATTATGGCGCGCGTTGGCATGCGTCGATGTTTGCATATACGTCCCCAGACATACAGTTGGTCGAATCTGATACTGATATACAGCTTCTTTGTCCCTGGTCTTCACCTATATAACAGTATCCTGGTCCAGACGATTTTGTGCCAGCAGATACGGGTTCTGGTGTTTGTCCTGTCTGTTGCGTCTGTGCACTATCAAGCGTCGTCTGCATATTATTGTTTGGTTCGTTTTTTTCTGGAAGGGTTGAACCTGCATTTTCTGCAGATGTTGTGTCGATTTTCTTTTTGTTTTGTTGTGATACAACTGTTCCCTTGTTTCCAGCAACGATTTCATGTGGTACGGCGGCCCCCGCTTTGACAGTGTCTCCTGCGACATCTACCGCTCCCTTAGTTCCAGTGGTAGTATTATCAGTGAACTTGTTCACAAACCACGACAAATCACCTGTCACTCGTTCTATAAACGGCATTACTCCGTCCGCTACCGTATTGGTGCCCTCTCCTAAATAAGTGAATATATTGAATCCTACAACAGCAAGCATAATGATTGTGACCACTCCTATAAAAATAGGTGATCGTAAAAACGAATCTTCCGGTGATGTGTCAGCACTAGGTATATCAAAAGAGGTGGATGTCACAGGCATTTCGAATGAGGATGTGGGTGCGGCAAAGGATGTATTAATACTGCTTCCAGTCTCCATGTTTCTATGTACTTCGCATATAAAATATATTAGGAACCTGACCGAGCGAATGCAGGTTGTTCCACCGACCGAGCGAATGCAGGTTATGGGATTATGTATCTGTGTGCATTCGTTTGGTATTTTCAAACAAGGAAATCGTTCGCATTTTATCTTCGGAAGTGATCGTGCGGATTGCCGCATCGTGTGGATCTATATTCGTATCCACGCTTGCGCTGCGTACCTGTGCAAAAATCGCATCGGTCTGCGCGACGGCGCAGACAATGTGCGCCTTGTTGCGCACCATGGGTATTTTTTCCACCGTCCCATGAGGACACACGGTGAGGAGCGCAACCGCAAAGTATATGATACATTTGCGCCGCGTGTTGTGTACCTCGGAGTACCGCAAGGCAAACATGCGGAAGAGTGCGTCAATGATTTTGGTTAATACTGAACTTCGTCTCATACTGGCCTCGCGTTGAATGGCGTCCCATATAAGCCATACAATGTTGCGCTGATGTTTTGTCTCGACGATGTCATGTGTGCGCTGTTGAATGAGACAAGGTTGTTTTCTCTTTTTGCATAGTTTGGCGTAGTCGAGCAGCCATTCTACCCAGTAATTAGCCCGCATGGTGCTTGCGACCTCGACCGATAAACAAAACTGTAGTTCGTTGACAGTAACCAGTAGTTCCCTGGGGTCTTCGGATTGGATGATGCTCTCGGCGCGTGCAAAGTCAGGTGCCACGAGATTATTTTTAAGAACAACTAAATCAAAATCCTCGTCTGGAACGTTTGTGTATTGAATGGTAAATTTCTTGTCTGAAAGGCATAACGTGACGATGATTTCACAAAACATATTTCTAAAAGCAGGGTCATTGCGGAAGTTTAATTGTGCCTGTGCGCTTGTGGCATTATTCATATTCTCCTTAAACCTTGATAGTTTGTTCTCAATATAGATGGCTAGTTTGGGGTTGGCCACGTGTACATGTTTGCCGTAAAACATGAATATGATTTCCCATATTTCTGCATAGTGTCCTGAGCAAATCAGTTCAGCCGTCCAGTAACACGCACCCTCTACTTTAGCAGTGGTCAATGTCTCCATCAGTTTCTTCATCGCTTGCGCTGTTTTATACCCCGAAAACGTTATTTTGGTGAAATCGCCTATAGGTCGGGTGTCGTCAATATGAGATATAGAGGATAATGAAGTAGTCGTTGTAGTTGCCATATAATGTGTATATGTATATCTTGACCAAAAAAAATAGCAGTACAATACATATTAGAGATATATATCAAGAATGACTTCTACGACAAATAAAATGCATTCGTGGTATCAGGGTATTCATAATATGAGCACATGGGGTAAAGTGTTTATCATACTTGGGTTGTCACTTCTTCTGGTTCGATTATATCGCCGCCGCGCAGCGCAAACAATCAGTGAAGGGTTTACTGGAGCGCCTAAGATTGTAGAGGGTCCACAGATATACGACGACTTCTACGCAGGTGTCTATGACGACCTTACGTATTTCCAGAAAAAGAACGAGTTTGAGATGGGAGCAATTAACAATAGCGCTGCCGTTGGAAAGGAAAGTGTCGTGCTAGATATTGGATCAGGTACTGGACATCATGTAGCACAACTGAAGGAAATCGGTGCCGGAAACGCCATGGGCATTGATCGTTCGCAATCAATGGTTAATGTCGCACAAAAAAAATACCCCAAAAATAAGTACGTTCTTGGTGATGCCATGCAGCGATCCATGTTTAGACAAAACACATTTAGCCATATCACTATGTTCTATTTTACGGTGTATTATTTCCAAGACAAGGCATCACTCTTTGCGAATTGTTTAGCATGGCTAAAGCCTGGTGGTTCTATGATTGTACATGTGGTAGATAGAGAGATGTTTGATCCTATCCTTCCTCCCGCGAACCCTATTGTTATGGTGTCTCCCCAGAGGTACGCTAAGGCACGTATTACGACAAGTAAGGTAACGTTTAATAACTTCAAGTATAATGCTAACTTTGAATTATCCGACGATAAAGACAACGCATCGTTTATAGAAAAATTCACAGATAAATCGAGTGGGAAGATGTTTAGAAAGAACAAGCACGATATGTTCATGGAGGATGCGGACGCGATCGAGGCCGCGGCGATCCGGGCTGGGTTTATTATCAAAACCAAAGTAGACATGGTTAAGGCGGAATACGAATATCAATATTTATATGTATTCCAGAAGCCTGAATAATTAATTGGTCGCCCGCGTAATTTTTTGTGTACGTACTGTATAATGCCTGCTTACGAAGAACCTGAAGCATTTTCCCAAGGAGAACCTGGCGCTGCTATTGGTGGCCGCCGCCGCCGTCACACTAGAGGTCGCAAGGCCAGCAGTAGCCACAAGGGAGGCAAGAAGAGAGGCAAGAAGAGCCATAAGGGCAAGAAGGGTGGCATGAAGGGTGGCAAGAAGAGCCGCAGATCCCGCAAGGGAGGTCGCCATTAAGTCATTGATCATTGCTCATTGACTTTAGCAAACCTCTTTTAATTATATAACTAACAATCGAGCGCTTTGACCCTTACTAGGTCGCGTATATCGGTTCCATGCATGCATGCATTTCACGTCTTGTGAAATGCATACACCCCATATTATTGAACACGTTAGGTTCCATACACCAATTGTCTCTCTTCAGTACAGTTACTACTTACCAATCAACCTAGTCGATGAATTGGGATCATTTCAATCCTTACATGGAGTATCTTGTGTACGCAATCCCTGTCGCAGCGGTCGTGCTTGTTCTCTCTTGGATCTTTATTAAGGTTCGGTATAAGTTCTGGGCGACACAGCCTGTGTTCCATGTATATGATCTTAAATACTATCTTTCTCCACCAGGCATCATAAGAAAATCCGTGCCAGAAAAAAATAAGTTCTTCCACCCAGACATACAGTTTAGGGATATTAACGCGTCCAGTATAGAACCCGCGTTCTGCGCATTCATTCGTCGTTGCTACATGCGCAATGGTGCAAACAAGTACGTACCTGACACGTCTAATATCCTGCCATATTTTGGCGGTCATTCCCAGAAATGCTATATCAGTGTACTAGATGCTACTGAGGATCTGGTAATCGCTAAACACGGACGGATTGTGCAGCGACCCTCTGTGGTTGCGTCTATGACCTCGCGTCCTATGATGTGCGAGTTCGAAGATCCTCGCGGCGAACGTGATGGGTTTATGTGCAATTACGTTGACTATTTATGTGTAGACGAAACAAAGCGCGGTGCAGGGATTGCTTCACAGATAATATATACACATGAGTATCACGTCCAGCGTGTTACAGGGATGCCTACCATTTCTGTCTTCAAGCGTGAAGGCGCGTTCATGGGTATCGTACCTATTTGTGCCTACGAAATGGAAGGGTTTGATATGCGCACGTGGCGCCCCATGCCCCCGCTACCCGCAAACGCGGGCAAGGTAGTACGTTGTACGCCTACGACATTGTTCATGGTCGCGGATTTTCTGCGCCGCCGCGCAAAGACAGACTTCGGTCTGTATCTAGGAGTGAGTGACGGCAACCTTGCAGAGATCATACGCACTGAAAATGTGTATATCTATCTCTACGTGGATACGATGGGAACGATTGCGAGTGCGTACTTTTTTCGACACACATGTACCTGGTTCAGCGAGGGTGAACAAGTACTCGCCTGTTTTGCTTCTGTGCGCGGCGACACCGATGAAGTTCGGTTCGCACATGCATTCAAATCGGCCGTCACTCACATTATGCGCACCGATGGAAAGCGTCGCGGATACAAAGTACTTTTAATGGAGAACGTGGCGAATAACGATACTATTATTACTAATCTCAAGCAGCGCACTGTAGTCAGTTTTCGCGAACCCGCTGCATACTTTTTCTACAATTTTGCATACCGTACATTCCCCGCAAATCGGTGTCTGATTATTAATTAAAATAGGTATAATACTAAATCACTGCATATCATGTCGTATCGTTACAATATGATAATGTTCTATATGGAAGGTTGATGTTATTGCTACATATTGGTGGAAGACCTAGTTTCTATCGCGTATACTTTCCCAGACGGGTGAAAGAGTCTACAATGAAAATAACAAATACGCCGAGAAGAAAGTAGAGAATAATCTCCTCCGTCACATGCGACGTCTTATCGTCTTGTTGCTCTTCTAGAAGATGGATTACGTGGTTTAGTTTGTCTAAAATGGGGTCACCTGTCCGAGGCCCAGAACTAGTACCTGCAGTTCCTTGTGATCCCATGGGACCAACAAGTTGGTCAGTTTCTACACCCGCACCATATATCTGCGTATAATCAGGCATAAACTGACGGTACTTGTCCATATCGGGTGTGTTTCCTGAATAGGGTTGCGAAGAGTGACTGTCTCCATTATCCATCAGATAAGTGCGTCCCAATGGATCAGTATCTGACTCTTCCCCACCACGCATTGGTGTAGGTCGTGCAATAGGTTCAAACTCGCCTAATTCTTCGTCATTTGACGGCGACGAATCGTGAATATTCATCAACACACTATTAATGTTGTCAGCGGATATCTTTGATGCACCATTCTCTCCGCGGTTCTTTACTGTCCGATTATTACTATTCTTCCGACGCAAGACATTGCTCCCCTTTAAAGGGACAGTCGGCTCATCTGCGTCAAATGGGGCTGCATTTATGGCTAAAGACATTCTCTTACTAAAAATCAAGATAATAAAATCGTCAGGCAACGGCGTTGTCTCCTATATTCACCACTCTCTTATTGAGTAGTGAATACAGGTTCTTTTGCGCTTCCATTGGAGAGTGTCTTCGCCTTCTCTAACACCTTAAGTGCCGCCTGAAGTTCTTCTTCAGAGATAATTCCATCATTATTTGTATCGATCGCTGTGTTGATCATACGATACTTTTCAGGCACAATACAAAATTTGCTTTCTTCATTGAAGAGATGCTCAGAGAGAACCGTGAAGACGGCGGTCAAAATGATAGACGTATAGATATCGCGCGTTCCCATCCAAGCCATAGAAAATATGAAGAGTTGCTTACTCACGCCGTACTTAAGGTACTCTTGGGTGGAACTGCTAAAATTAACACTTACCACTTTGGCGCCTAAATTTAACATGATCATGACCATGCCTGCAAAATACTTACTGTTGTTCAGACTGCTCACGTTTTCGTTGACAAACGATGCAGCGCTCGTCAGATGACTTGTCACCGTTCCCATTTTGAGTTTGTTACTGATTGTTGATGTAGCGCCGCCTGCAATAGTACCCATTGCAGCAAATGTTGCGGCATCATTCTCTTCTTGGTTCATTCCTCCTTTCTTGTTTGATCTCTTTGGTGCCATTGTACTATGTACTAGGGTACCAAAATAATGTAATTACGTTCATTCGTCATCACTATCGCCGTCGCTCTTGGAACCTACTCCAGCAAGACTTAATATACCACTCAGTTGTTTAGGTGTAAAACCATCTTGTCCGCCTACTGCCGAACTCACTTGTCGCACTGCGCGGTTTTTGGCCGCCCGAACCATATCCGTTAGTTGCTTTGTATGACCAAATCCTTCTACCGTGTTAGGAGCATGCACGATTGCCATCGCCCGCTGTCCGACCATACCTGACACGATGGCGAAAAGTGTGATGAGGAGCAGGAACACTGCGTTGTACATATTTGTTCGCTCTTTTGCCATTCTACTGGTATATTAAGGTACAGTACGATAAAAATCGGGGACAAGGGTCAACAGGATTATTATATCTCTCTACAGTACCTAGATAAGACCTGCAAATATGACAGATCGTAATCTTGTTGCAACAATTAGGATCATCTCACATGGAAGAACAAGCGCATTTGACCTTTCCGACAGCGTAAAAAGAACATTTCAGAATACTAGAATGTATTCGCTTGCCAACCCATGCGGTTTAGGAGCAAGCCTTTATATTATGCTTGCCACAGACACTATTAAACGCACTAACACATATTTTCAAAAGGATATCATAGGAACCACCTCAGATATTCTTGACACATATGCCAGTGAAACGAAACCAATGTATGAAGATGTCTTCGCTCGTCGTCTTTGTTCTAATGATTCAACACCTGGGTGCGATATATATGACCCTATACCATATGACAAGACCTTTGTGGATATGGACAACGAGGCACTGATGGGAATACGTCTGATATCCATTCATGAACGAGATATAGAAGGCGGAAAAGCAACCCTCGTGTATCCGCTTGATATTCATGAAAATAAAACAATAGACCTTCGAAAAATATCAGATATAAAAACGCTAGGCGGCTATATTGGAAATCCTCTCATAGACAACATCGTGAGCGATTTACGAGATCAAACAAATAAGATGGTCATCGAGAGACGTACCACACCTCAAACATTTCTTGGATATACGATTAGACATAAAGGAGAAGAGAACAGAGATATGCATGCTAGGTTTGGGGCAGAACCAAAATATGCACCCTATATCGTCGACGACAAGTTTATTATGATACGGTTGAGTGAATTAACAAATATAGTGAAAAGGGTATTAGGAGAGACCACCAGTATTAATTTCCTAGACTACTCGTGTTCTCCCCCGCGCATAGGAATGCCCCCCGAGGAGATCGAACGGGGGATCCAACTACAACCCACGCCACCATATAAGTTTGGTGGGCGGCGTAAAAAAAGGAATACGAGAAAAAAAATACGCAGAACCCCACGCACGTCAAAAAGAACGAGGAAGCGCAACCGCCGTAAATCGAGGCGCGCAAAATACGCTAAATAATCAACAATCGACTGTATTACGAACGACGTTTCCGATGTTTACGAGTTTTTCTTTTCTTATGAGATTTGCGCTTCTTAATGGTTGTCCTTTTATGTCTCCTTCTTCTACCTACTCCTCCGATTCCGGACGAATCATTTGATGTATTATACTCGTCACCATCGCCAATCGAACCATTTGATGGTTCATACTCGTTACTATCGCCAAATGACGATCCAAACGACCCGTCCAGGTCAGCCGATGCAAAGGAGTTGTCTAACAGTCCCATCTCCAACGCATCTACGTGTTCTTGTAATTCAGCTATTTCGTCATCATCGTCATCATCGTCAATACCGTCAATACCGTCAATATCGACCTGAAATGGTTGATTTGGATCAACTGAAATAGATTCCACATCTGTAATCCCTTCATCGAGAGAACTATTAGGAGTGCCCACACCTGCTCTTTTTTGGCTTCGTCTATTCCTTTTTGGCTTTTGGGTTTTTCTTTTGGACTTCTTAGTCTTTTTATTATGCGTACGTGTGCGCGCCATGACTATATATTAGTGTTAGATAAATAGTCATGCATACAACTCCTCCATGTTTGATACATTACATCCCATCTACATTTTATTCCTTGCGTGCGGTGGGGTAGTAGGGTTTTCCCGTGATCTCCGACCAACTGCGGCTCATGTCCTGTTTCGACGACTCGCACGCGTATCCCACTTTATCTGCAATACCAATCCCATTGTCTCCTGGTGCCAAAATAACATGCACATCCACCTTGAAACTCAAATTCGAACTGTCGTCGTTCATGATGCGCATGACGTGTTCGCTGAGGACGTTTGTCGGGTCCATCGCGACTGTAACAGGCTTAACAGTGTTCATCATGGAAACTGTTGTGGCGATGTTAGGAGAGACTAAATAGGGGGTGGTGATATTATTCATCACATCGCGTCCTGGTATGGGACTACGCAGCGCACCGCCACGATGTTGTTCATGATGTTGTTGCATACTCAACATAAAATCGTGTAGAGAACCTGGTTTATCTATATCTATATCGTCTCGATTAATTTTAACATGAAGTTCAGGTAAATACGTAGGACTTGTCCTAATAATAGGTATGTCTTCTTTACCCATTCGAAATATATCGTCATATGCATACAAGAATTTCAACATATTTGGTGGTATTCTGCTTAAGTCAATATCACCCGATGTATCAACCGATGCATCACTCGTAGCCATAGAGTTGATTAATGCGTCTATTGTCAAAAACTCACTATAAAATAATCGATATTGGAAATATATTATGTTCGGAATGGATTCGGAAGCATTTTCAGTTATACTGACCCTACCCTTATTATATTTATCATACATTAACATAAGCATATAGATTGGGAGACGAGATTTGAGGTCAAATACTACGTTGGATTGAATGTATTGCAGTGATGCATTAGTCATGATATTTTCATCATTAAGAGGTTGATTATTATCAGGCGACATCTTGAAAATTACGTCCTTATGTTCTTGGCCACCACCTATCATATCAACTATAGGTTGCTTATTTTTACGCGTGCGAGGTTTTCTTGTATAGATACCGCCACCACGCCTTGTTTTGTTTCTGGTATTGCTTATCTTTTTTGAACCCGTTCCTACCCCAAATACAATCAAATCGTAATGATTATCGCCCACAAAATATAAAAACACCGTTTTGTCTATTTTGTTAATGGAACCTATTTCTGTCTCAGTCAACCCATCAACTGTATCGGAAACTGCAATCGACGAGTTGTTTATTGTGAACCCCGTTCGTTCTATGTTTATATCAGGCGCATCGTTCGTCACCTGCGCCATATGCATGAAGTCTTCGGTATATTTTGTAATTATAATAGGTTTGATACTAAAGATTTTTTCAATCATTTCCATATCAAGATGGTCTGCCCAATGGTCGGAACTTAATAAAATATTGGACGCGTCATCTACGGACTTAGGATATATAAATATATCGTCATATTTGTCAGCACGACTGTCAGGGTTACGGAGTAAAAAAGCAGTGAAGCCTCCCAATCCCACATAGTAATGGTATAAATCATCAAATTTGGAGTGTATCATCATTTTCTGCGTTTGTTCGACAGTCATACCCTCAACAGCCGCATCAGCATTTGTATACTCATGTGTTTTTTTATATGCCTCAATCTCGTTCGCACACATCTTATTATAGCCTTCGAAACTCCCATCTTTCAGATTCATAAGATTTGTTACAAACGCATTGATATGCTTCATCACCAGCGGGTTGCCCTTAGACATATCTATTATCTTATCTTTTTCTGCATTGATGTCTTCTATTTCTTGTTCGTTCTGTGTTCCATTTATATAAAGACGTGAATACAGTATCATAATCTCTAATAGACCGGGATTTTTGCGATATTCATTCACAACTCCCCATCGTATAGTTGTTTGAGTA
>Ga0209308_10003092_pt1 | contig 13874 bp, 10 predicted proteins | sample COGITO_mtgs_1204_3_FD_184806 | JGI IMG/M metagenome (GOLD analysis project Ga0209308, IMG submission 184806) | Pelagic marine microbial communities from North Sea - COGITO_mtgs_120405 (SPAdes) (version 2) | ecosystem: Environmental > Aquatic > Marine > Epipelagic ...
TAGAAACATCATGTGTTCCACCACCAAAATCAAATACAACAATTTTTTGATCTTTTCCTTTTTTATCCATACCATAAGCTAATGCAGCTGAGGTTGGCTCATTAATGATTCGGCTTACTTTTAAACCCGCAATTTCTCCTGCTTCTTTTGTTGCTTGACGTTGAGAATCATTAAAATACGCTGGTACAGTAATAACAGCTTCACTCACAGATGAACCTAAGTAGTCCTCTGCTGTTTTTTTCATTTTTTGTAGAATCATTGCAGATAATTCTTGAGGAGTATATAATCTACCATCAATGTCTACTCTAGGTGTATCATTATCACCTTTAACAACCTTGTAAGGTACTCTTCCCGTTTCTTTAGAAGACTCAGAAAACTTGTTACCCATAAACCTTTTAACAGAATAAACTGTTTTAGTAGGATTAGTTACTGCTTGTCTTTTCGCAGGATCACCAACTTTAATTTCACCACCTTCAACAAATGCAATAACTGAAGGAGTTGTTCTTTTACCTTCTGCATTTGGAATAACTACTGGCTCATTTCCTTCCATAACAGAGACACATGAATTTGTAGTTCCTAAATCAATTCCGATAATTTTACTCATAATATATTTATTTAATTATTAAATTCATTTTTTAAATTCAACAATTAATGTTCAATGATTGTGCCAATAGATATATTTATCAATTTTGTCATTTATTTATAAATAATTATGCCATTTTGTCATTTTTTATAAAAATTTAAGATGAAAACAATTTTCAAAAATAAATTTTAACTATCTATATATTTATTACTTTTACACTTTAAACCAATCAAAATGTCAATAAATAAAGAAGTATACAAAAGAATAACTGTCAAGACTTTAACAGATATGAAATCAAAGAAAGAAAAGATTTCTATGTTAACAGCATATGACTACACGATGGCTCAAATAGTTGATGGGTCAGGAATTGATGTTATACTGGTAGGGGATTCTGCTAGTAATGTAATGGCTGGTCATGAAACCACTTTACCGATCACATTGGATCAAATGATATATCATGCCTCTTCAGTCATAAGGGGAGTTAATCGATCATTAGTAGTTGTAGATCTTCCGTTTGGAACATATCAAAGTGACTCAAAAGAAGCTCTTAGGTCAGCTATAAGAATAATGAAAGAAAGTGGAGCTCACTCAGTTAAACTTGAGGGAGGAAAAGAAATCAAAGATTCTATTAAAAGAATCATTAATGCTGGAATTCCAGTAATGGGACACTTGGGTTTAACTCCTCAGTCTATATATAAATTTGGAACATATACTGTAAGAGCAAAAGAGGATGCTGAAGCAAAAAAATTAATTGAGGATGCAAAAATGTTAGAAAAAGTTGGGTGCTTTGCAATAGTTCTAGAAAAAATTCCAGCTAAATTAGCATCTATAATATCTAAAAACTTAACTATTCCTGTAATTGGTATTGGTGCTGGTAGTGAAGTTGATGGACAAGTACTTGTCCTTCACGACATGTTAGGAATGACTAAACAATTCAACCCAAGGTTTTTAAGAAGATATTTAAGTCTTTTTGATGACATGTCTAAAGCAATTTCTCAGTACAGTAAGGATGTTAAGACTAAAGATTTTCCTAATAAAGATGAACAGTATTAGTTTATAATGGAAAATAGAAGCAATGAAAATAATTTATTGATTCTTCATGAAGATAATCATATCATTGTGATAAACAAAAGATGTGGCGATATAGTTCAAGGTGATAAAACTGGTGACACTCCCCTACTTAATCATGTAAAAAAATATATTAAATTAAAATACAAAAAACCTGGAGATGTTTTTCTCGGAACAGTTCACAGAATTGATAGGCCCACAAGTGGTGCAATCATATTTGCCAAAACTTCGAAAGCATTAGCAAGATTAAATAAAATGCTTGTTGATAAAGAAATCAAAAAAACTTATTGGGCAATTGTAAAAAATAAGCCAAAAAAAGATAATGGAACAATTATTAGCTGGCTTAAAAAAAATCCTAAAAATAATAAATCAACAAGCTATTTAAAAGAAGGTAAAGATAAAAAAAAGTCTATTCTTGAGTTTGAAATAATTAAAAAACTAGATAACTATTATTTGTTAAAAATAAACCTTACAACAGGAAGACATCACCAAATTAGGTGTCAATTAAGTTCAATAGGATCTCCAATAAAAGGAGATTTAAAATATGGGGCTAAAAGAAGTAATAAAAATGGTGGAATAAATCTACATTCGAGAAAATTAGAATTTATTCATCCAGTGAGCAAAAAATATATTAAATTAATCACACCAACTCCAATAGATCCTGTATGGGACTCTTGCCTTTAAATACGTAATATGTTAAATTTAGATTTTTTCACCAAACAAAAAACTTATTTTTTATCAGGAAATACCAGATCTATAAAAAAAAGAATTCAAGTACTAGAAAAACTTGATTCATCAATTACAGCTAACGAATCAAGAATTTTTGAAGCACTTAAAAAAGATTTGAATAAATCTAATTTTGAGAGTTATTTAACAGAAATAGCTATTTTAAAAAGTGAAATTAAGTTAGTTAAGAAAAAACTTAATAAATGGAGTAAACCTAAGAGGGTAAAATCGACTCTAGCTAGTTTTCCTTCAAAAGATTACTTGTTATTAGAACCATATGGAATTACCCTTATTATCTCTCCATGGAATTATCCGTTTCAATTGGCTTTACTTCCACTAATATCTTCAATAGCAGCAGGAAATACAGTTGTTATTAAACCTAGTGAACACTCTCCATGTACTTCAAAATTAATTAAAGAGATTATATCAAATATATTTGCAGAAGATTATGTAAAAGTGATTTTAGGAGATTCAAAGGTTGCGACGAAACTATTAGAGCTTCGTTGGGATTATATTTTTTTTACAGGAAGTGTAAATGTTGGTAAAATTGTAGCCAAAGCAGCTTCCAAATTTTTAACTCCAGTAACCTTAGAACTTGGAGGTAAAAATCCATGCATAATTGATAAAAATACAGATGTCAAGCTTACGGCAAAGAGATTGATTTGGGGTAAATTTGTTAACGCAGGTCAGACTTGCATAGCACCTGATTATTTAATAGTAGAAAAGTCCATAAAAAATAATCTTATTGATGAATTAATTCAAGAAATAGAAAGAGCTTATGGAAAAAATCAAGAAAATTCAGAGGATTACCCTAGAATTATAAATCAACAAAATACACTACGACTAATTTCTATGCTTAATGACCAGGAGATTATCTATGGGGGTAACCACAATATTGATAAAAAATACTTATCCCCTACTATAATCAACAATCCTGATTTAAAATCTGATTTAATGAGAAATGAAATTTTTGGACCAATACTTCCTATAATAGAATTTAATAATAGAGAAGATATTTTTAAATTAATTTATAATTACGAAAAACCATTAGCTCTTTACATATTTAGTAAAAGTTCAGAGTTTTACAATGATATTATAAACAAGGTTAGTTTTGGAGGAGGAGTAATTAATGACACTATGATTCAATTTGGTAATCATAGGCTTCCATTTGGAGGAGTTGGACAAAGTGGAATGGGTGCATATCATGGTGAATCTGGTTTCAAATTATTTTCACATCAAAAACCTATTGTTAAAAAGGGGAATTGGTTAGATATAAGTACTAGATATGCACCATATGAAGGAAAATTAAAAAGTTTAAAAAAGTTGCTTAGATTTTTAAACTAAACCATAGCTCAGAATCTTTTTTTAATTGCGCCAAAGAATTAATTGATTTTTCTTCTACTTGAAGTATTCTTGGGTAACCTCCAGTTGTTTGACAATCTTTCATTAAAATTATCATATTTCCTGCTGGTGTTAACTGAACTGTACCAGGCATAACTATAGAAGTTATTATTGGGTCTAAAGTATTAGATAATAAATCAGTCAATTGAATAGCCATTCTATTGTAATTATTTGAAATCATAAATTTATTAGATAAGATAAAATCTTTTTGATTAGAATCTAACATATCAAATTCAGGCCCTTTATAGGCTTTAATTTCATTATCAATATTTGATATTTTATGTAAATTAATTTTTGATGATTTAAAAATAATGTCTTTATTAAAATTTAAAACATCATTCTTAGCTAATTTTACGGCTTTTGTTAAGTTTTTGAACATACTTCTGCTTCCTAAAATTTTTTCAGTCTTAAATCCACCTAAAATAGCTATATAACTTCTTAAGCCACTTTTCAACACCCCAAAACTTAAAATATCATTAGCTTTAATAAAAATTGGGTTATTCATTTTAACAATTTTATTATTCAACAAAGGAGATAAATTAGCACCAGTTATACATATAACAGTTTCATAAACAAATTCTAAAACAGGACCTACCATTGTAATTTCTAATACTGCTGAATTTCCTGAGTTGTTTAATATCTTATTTGCTAAATCAGATGAAAAACTATCCATAGAGCCAGAATAAGGAATTCCATAAGATTGTTGTCCCTTTCTTCCTTTATCTTGAACAGTAGAATATAATCCAGGTTTGATGATTTTAATCATTAATCACCTCCGATTCTATTATATAGCTATCTAAATTTTTTGAAATATAATTATGTTCCTTAATATCTATTGGATAGAATTTTATTGAATCTCCAGAACTAGCAAATGAAATTTTAAGAAGCTTATTTTTATCTATGAAATTAACAGGGGAATTTCCAATAATATTCCAACCACCAGGACTATTTGAAGGGTATACCCCTGTCTGATTTCCTCCAATACCAACTGAACCTTTAATGATATTTAAATCTGGTTGAATTTTTCTCGGAAAATACAATCTCTTATTCAAATTACTTAAATATAAAAAACCTGGTAAAAAACCTAAAAAACAAACTCTATATGTGTTTTTATAGTGAAGTTCTATAATTTCGTCTTTGTCTATATTTATTTTCTTACTAATATTCTCCAAATCAGTGCCAAAATAATCATTATAACATACTGGTATTTTCCAAACAATTTTACTTTCAACTGTATCTTTTTTTTTATTTGAATACACCAATTTTAAGCTCTCTATTTCGTCATAGATATTATCTATAGCTTTATCATAAACTACTAATAATGAGTTATATGCATTGATTACATCAACTAAAGCTTTATTAGTTAGGTGAATTGATTTTTTAAAGGATAAAACATCAAATAAAACATCATCATTAATCAAATTTGGCCAAGATATCAAAATAGATTTTGAATTAAATCGATGATAATTTAAGTTATATATTTGATTAATCATTAGAAAAATAATTTTCGTAAAAGTTATTCAAAAGTAAATGTGAATTTTTTGTATCGCTATGGACACAAAATGTATCACCTACTATACCAATCAAGCTATTAGAAATAGTTTTAATTTTAGATTCATTGACTACCATTTTATATCTATTCGACATTTCTAACCCGTTTTCAAGCATAGAATTTGTCTCTGATCTTGAAACCAAACTATAATCATCATTATAATTTCTATCTAAAAAGACCTCATAATCTACTTTAACTCCATGTTTTTTGGCAATTTTTGATACAACTGATTTGTATGGAGCTAAAATTTTAACATTTTTAAACGACTTAACAACCTCAATAAAGGAATTAGCAATCTTATCATCTACAAAACATTTATGATACAAAGCACCATGAGCTTTAATATGATCCAATTTATACACACCTAGGTTATTTAAAATCAATAATAGAGAAGATATTTGATCATACAATGAATCTTTTAAATCATCTATACTAATAAGCATTTCTTTTCTTCCAAAATTAGTTTTATCGGGGTATGATGGATGAGCACCAATTTTAACTCCGTGAGAAATGGCTAATTTGGCTGTTTTAATCATTGTCTGCTCATTTCCGTAATGACCACCACAAGCAATCGAGCAAGCATTTAAATATGGCATTAAAGCACCTTCTTTAAACACCCCTTCCCCAACATCAGAATTTATTTTTAATCTTTTCAAATTACACCTATTACAGATAAAACACTTTTAATCCCAATAAACATGGTAAACAAAATTATAATAATTGTTATTAAATTAAGAAAATAACCATTTACCTGATTATTTAACAAACGAGCATTATTAGCTACAATTAATAAAAACACTGCTATTACTGGAAGTAAAATACCATTTGCAACTTGAGCGAATTTTATAATCTCGATAGAACTAAAATCTAAACTTGAAAATATTACACCCAAGAACAATACAATAAGCCATATTCCTCTAAATTTTTTCGACCTTATGTTAGCTTCCCAACGCATACATCCGCAAGTTACGTAAGCAGCAGCTAGCGGCGCTGTTACTGAGCTGGTCAAGCCAGCGGCAAATAAACCTAAAGAAATAATCAACTTAGAAAAACCACCAAATAAAGGCTCTATACCTAAAGCTAAATCTGATGCACTCTGAATATTAACATCTCCAATAGCTGAAGCAGTTATCATTACGGATAATGAAATAATACCACCTAATACAACAGCTAACAAAGTGTCTATTTTTACGAATTTTAAGTCCGATACACTATCCCATTTATCGCTAACTAATGATGCGTGTAAAAAAATATTATATGGTACCACTGTTGTTCCTATTAAACCAATAATAACTAACAAACTTCCCTCAGGAAACTTTGGAATAAACAACCCTTTTATTATTAAAACAAAATCAGGCTGAACAATTATTGCAGAAGTCAAAAAGGCCAAACTCATTATTAAAACTAGACCTATTAAAACCCTCTCAATAAATCTTCTATTCCCTGTAAATAAAATTACAAAAGCCAATAATCCAACTAAGATTGAGTAAAAGTTTATATTAAACCCTGTGAATGAATATGATAATTGACCAAAAATTGAACTTACACCCAAAACACCACCACTAATATTACCTGCTTGATAGGCAGTGTTACCAACTAATATTGCAGATAAAACTAAAGCTATAGCTAAATATTTAAAAGTTTGGCTATCAAAACTTTCCAGTAAGTTGGCTGATAATCCTTTTTGAGTAATCAATCCTATTTTAGCAGCACTTAATTGTAGAATCGTAGTTACCAATAATGAAAATAGTAAAGCCCACATTAAATCTAAACCATATTTAGATCCTGCAATTGAACACATTGTAATAGTGCCTGGACCTATAAAAGCCGCAGCAATAACAGTCCCAGGACCTATATTTTTTATTGATATCAAAATTTATTAAAGCTAATTTTTAATATTTTTTTTGAGGATTCAGTTATTTTATATCTATCATCAATTCTATGATTAATGACCCATATTATTTCATTATTACCATTCACAAGTATAAGAGTTCTCTTTTTATCTGTTAAAGAAGTTTTTTCATCTTTTAAAAACTTACTTAATGATTTTTTACCCTTCATTCCTAGAGGAATAAACCACATACCAGGAAGATAAGAAACCACCTTAAGAGGATAAATCAAACAATCTTCGTCAATAAATACATTTGATGCATCATTAGCACAATCCAAACTATTAATTGAACTAAATTTCAAAGATCCATAAAGAACATTTAAGTCCAATAATTCATTATCAACATAAACAGTATCGAAAGACAAATCAGAAATCTTCTCCAAAATAAGACAACTTCTATCCTTAACCAATCTATGAGTTTTTGAGATCACATACTTACCAGCTTGAGAGCTGAGAATTTTTTTAATGTCAACAATGTTAGTGAATCCATATTTATAAAAAAACTCATACAAATAGAAGTCTAAATTATCTAACTCTAAGATTTTATTAATATCATATTTAGTTTGATAATCCTCTTTAGTTACAATCATTTCAGAAACTTCATCAATTTTTTCCTTTATAATTGATTTTGAACCTTGCAAAAAGGATAAGGTATTTTTAAAACCTTTTAACAAACTTGGGTTAAATTTCTTAAATCTAGGAATTATATTATTTCTTATATCATTCCTTAAATAAAGATTTGAATTATTACTACTATCCTCCCTCCAAGCAATATTATTGTTTTTAGCAAACTTTAAAATTTCATCCTTTGAAAAATTTAATAATGGACGTACTAAATTATTGGCAACAACAGGAATTCCAGAAAGCCCATCTAAACCACTACCTCTAGACAAATTTATAAAAAAAGTCTCCAGTTGGTCATCTAAATGATGAGCTGTTAATACGTAATCATAATCAATTGATATAGTATCAAACCATGCATATCTAAGCTCCCTAGCAGCCATTTGTGTCGATAAAGCATTTTCTTTCTTATATTTCAACGTATTAAAAGTTTTGGAATAATATTTTACATTTAGAGACTTTGCAAAATTTTTTGAAAACTCGGCATCTAAATCACTTTCATTTCCCCTTAGTGAAAAATTACAATGCGCAATTGAAAAATCTAAATCTAATTTTTTACATAAACTGCATAGTACAACACTATCAACACCAGAAGATGTAGCAATAATAATTTTACTTTTGAATAAAAAAGGTAATTTACTCAGTAAATGAGATTTAAATTCATCTAACATTATATCGTAATATTTATCACAAATATAATAAAGATCTGTACACAGAATTAATTATATGTGTAGAGCTCTGTTTTCAGTAGCAGCTAAAGCTGCTTCTTTAATAGCTTCAGAGTAAGTAGGGTGAGCATGTGATATTCTAGCTATATCTTCAGCTGATGCTCGATACTCCATTGCAATAACGGCTTCAGAAATCAAATCTGCACATCTAGCACCAATCATGTGTACTCCAATAATTTCATCAGTATTTTTATCTGCTAAAATCTTAACAAAACCATCTAAATCAGAACTTGCTCTACTTCTTCCTAGAGCTCGCATAGGAAATTGTCCAACTTTATACTCAATATTGTTTTCCTTTAAATAATCTTCAGTTTTTCCAACTGAGGCAACCTCAGGCCATGTGTAAACAACACCTGGAATAAGATTATAATCAATATGTGGTTTTTGTCCCGAAATAATTTCAGCAACAAATACACCCTCTTCTTCAGCTTTATGTGCCAACATAGCACCACTTATAACATCTCCAATAGCATATATATTGGTGTGGTTAGTCTGTAAGTAATCATTAACTTTAATCTGACCCCTGTCAGTTGTCTCCAAACCAATAGCCTCAAGATTTAGTCCATCAGTGTAAGCAGATCTTCCAATACTAACCAAACAATAATCTCCATTGAATTCAACAAGCTTACCATTTTTATCTTCAGCCGTTACTCTAATATCATTATTAACTCTTTCAACAGCTGTAACTTTGTGTGATGTATGTATTTTAAATTTCTGTTTCTTAAAAACCTTTGTTAATTCTTTAGACAAGCCAGAATCCATTGTTGGAATAATTTTATCCATATATTCAATAATAGAAACTTCAGCACCTAATCTTTTATAAACTTGACCTAACTCTAACCCAATAACTCCACCACCAATTATAATTAGATGTTTAGGGATTTCTTTTAATTTTAAAGCTTCAGTAGAGGAAATAATCCTCTCTTTATCTATTGTTACAAAAGGTAAAGAGGCAGGCTTACTACCAGTTGCTATTATTATATTTTTTGATTCTAAAATAATCTCACTATCATTAGAAACAACTTTAACTTTATTTTTATCAACAAAAGAACCAAAACCATTATAAACTTTGATATTATTTTTATTCATTAAAAATTCAATTCCTTTTGTAGTTTGAGAAACTACATCATTCTTTCTAGAAATCATTTTATTAAAATCTAAAGAAATTTCGCCATTAATATTAATTCCGTGGTTAGAAAAATTTTTTGTAGCTTCTTCAAAGTGATGAGAAGAGTCCAGTAAAGCTTTACTCGGAATACAACCAACATTCAAGCAAGTGCCTCCCATTGTGTTATATTTTTCAATTATAGCAGTTTTCATGCCTAATTGAGCACATCTAATAGCTGACACATAACCACCTGGACCAGAACCAATAACCACAACATCAAAAGAATCCATAATATTATTATTAAATTATTGAGCAAAAATACAAATGTTTTATCTCTATGCAATGAATATTTAATCAATTAATTTAACTAATAAATTAATTTTAAATAAAATAATATTCCATATATTGTAACAGCGTTAAATCATTCTTTAATTATAAAAAAACTAGCAAAAAAAATCAAGTTTTACAATTATGGGTAACTCTAAAGAGATTAGTTTAAACACCTCTATCTTTCCAATAATTTTACTTGTATCAATGTTGGTGTACAATATTTTTAACAACGAATGGCTTGGAACCTATACTTTTCATTTAACTCTATTAATCACAGCTTTATCTGTCTCAATTATAGGCTTGATTAATAATATTAAAATTAGTGAAATACTTATTAAAATATACAAGAGTGTAAAAAGTATAAAAACTCCAATCATAATTTTACTACTAGTTGGTGCTTTAGCAGGTACATGGAAAGTTAGCGGGGTTATTCCTGCCATGGTCTATTATGGAATTAATTTTATTAATCCATCAATATTTCTTCCCCTAACCCTTATAATTACAGCCATTGTTTCATTGACTGCAGGAAGCTCATATATAACTTCCGCGACAATTGGAGTTGCATTAGTTTCTGTAGGTAATGCATTCGGCATCTCCCCAAGTATGACAGCTGGAGCAGTAATTTCTGGTGCATATTTTGGAGATAAAATGTCCCCTTTAAGTGATACTACGAATTTAGCTTCTGCAATTTCGGGAACTGATCTTTATACTCATATCAAGTATATGATGTACACGACATTTCCAACTTTTATAATCACATTTATTGTGTTTTGTATAATAACTTTAAATTTAAACAGCTCTAGTTCAAATGATGCCATAGAAATAGGTGTAATTTCAGAAATATTAAAAAAAGACTTTTATATCTCTCCATTATTATTTGTAATACCAGCATCCGTTTTGGTATTAGCTTATTTTAAAGTAAAACCTTTAATTGCATTATCATTTGGAGTTTTATTTGCGGTAATTTTTTCTATTATTTTTCAAAGTAATATTCTTGAACAAATTGACATGTCTACTTCAAAAGCAATATTTAATTCTGTATTTACATTTACAGAGATTCCCCTAGAGGTTATTGATAACACTAAAAATACTAGACTCTTAGAAGGTATAAATGATTTATATACAAGAGGGGGCATGGAATCAATGCTATGGGTTATTCTCTTAACAATCTGCGCTATGGTATTTGGAGGAGCTATGGAAGCTATAGGAGCATTAAATAAAATAACCAATGAATTATTAAAATTGGCTGATTCTGCATTCGGACTAGTAACAAGCACTGTGGCTAGTTGCCTGGGGGTAAATTTATTTGCTTCAGATCAATATCTTGCAATTATCATTCCTGGAAAAATGTTTAAAAATGCTTATGAAGAAAATAATTTAGCCCCAGAAAACTTAAGTAGAACACTAGAAGATTCTGGAACAGTAACTTCTGCATTAATTCCATGGAACACATGTGGAGCATATCATTATGGTGTACTTGGAGTAAGTGTTGCAGATTATTTTGTATACGCAATATTTAATTGGCTAAGCCCTATTATGACATTAATATATGCTGCAATTGGCATAAAAATAAGATCTATAGTCAGTAATACCAAATAATAAAAATTAAATTAATTATAGTAATTTGTATGCTAAATCAATTATTTAAAAATGTCTAAATCTAAAGCAGATAAAAAAAGTAAAGTATTTTCTTTCGGTAATGAAAAAAGAAAACTTAATAGCTCTCAGAAACTATTTATAGGTAGTACATTAATAGTTATTTCTTTTGTGCTATTAATATCATTTACATCTTATTTTTTCTCAGGAAATTCAGATCAAAGCACCTTAATCCAGTTTACAAATAAAGATATTAATCCAGAAAACTGGATGAGTAAAGTTGGTGCTTTTTTAGCAGATTTGTTTTTACATAAAGGATTTGGAATATCATCATATATAATTTGCTTTTTAACTTTTATATCTGGACTGTTTGTTTTATTGGATTCCAACAAAGCTAAATTAACTAAACATTGGTTTTGGGGCATTTTAATAATGGTTTGGATTTCACTACTCTTTGGTCTAATTAATCTTGAAACAGGAAAATTTTCTGGAATAGTTGGCTTTGAATTAAATCTATTTTTAAAAAGTTATATAGGAAACATTGGAACTTCTTTTATACTACTACTATCTGCTATTTTTTATTTAACTTTTAGGTTAAAAGTTGGTGTTGATTCATTTAAAAATTGGTTTACTTTTAAGAGTAAAAAACAAGAAGAAAGTTTTATAACAAATTTAGATGATATTGAATCTCAGGAACCAGTAGATATAATAGAAAATAATACTGACAAACCAATTTTAGAAACAAACAATAATGATCAAAAAGAATTAGTTCTAGATAAAAACTTAAAAGACGAAAACAATGAGAAGTCTTTAAAAGATGATGAGATTACTATTGAAATAAAAGAAACATTTCAAGAAGAATCTGAAACTGACAACTTATCCAAAAAATTAGTGAAAGACTTTGGCTTATTTGACCCTAAGTTAGAATTAGCCTCTTTTAAATTTCCAAACTTAGATATTCTTAAAAAATACGATTCTGAAGGAATAACAATAAATAAAGAAGAATTAGAAGAAAATAAAACTAAAATCGTAAACACTCTTAATAATTATAAGATTGGCATTGAGAGTATTAAAGCTACTATTGGTCCTACAGTTACGCTTTATGAAATTGTACCAGAAGCTGGAGTAAGAATATCTAAAATTAAAAATTTAGAAGATGATATTGCATTATCATTATCAGCTCTTGGAATTAGAATAATAGCTCCAATCCCTGGTAAAGGCACCATTGGCATTGAAGTTCCTAATAAAAACTCTACAATAGTTTCTATGCATTCTGTGATTTCATCTCAAAAGTTTCAACAGTCAGAAATGATACTACCGATTGCTCTTGGAAAAACAATTAGTAATGAAACTCTTGTTGTTGATTTAGCCAAAATGCCCCACTTACTAATGGCCGGAGCTACAGGTCAAGGTAAGTCTGTTGGCTTAAATGCAGTACTAACGTCTTTATTGTATAAGAAACATCCTGCAGAGGTTAAGTTTGTTCTTGTAGACCCTAAAAAAGTTGAATTAACTCTGTTTAATAAAATAGAAAGACATTACTTGGCTAAACTTCCCGATAGTGAAGAAGCAATAATTACAGACAACACTAAAGTGATAAACACACTTAATTCATTGTGTATCGAAATGGACAACAGATATGATTTATTAAAAAATGCACAATGTAGAAATATTGTAGAATACAATAAAAAGTTTAAATCCAGAAAGTTAAATCCAAATGATGGACATCAATTTCTTCCATACATTGTTTTAGTAGTTGATGAGTTTGCAGATTTAATAATGACAGCTGGAAAGGAAGTAGAAACTCCAATTGCTAGAATAGCTCAGTTAGCTAGAGCCATTGGTATACATTTAATCATTGCCACTCAAAGACCATCAGTGAATGTTATAACAGGTGTAATAAAAGCTAATTTTCCTGCAAGAATAGCATTTAGAGTGACTTCAAAAATAGACTCAAGAACAATATTAGATAGTTCCGGTGCTGATCAACTAATAGGTAGAGGTGATATGCTTTATACACAAGGAAATGAATTAATTCGAGTACAATGCGCTTTTGTAGATACACCTGAAGTAGAGAAACTTACAGACTTTATTGGCTCTCAAAAAGCATATGCAAGTGCACATGTGTTACCAGAATATATTGGTGATGAAAGTGGCACAAGTCTTGATATAGATATTTCTGATAGAGACAAGTTATTTAGAGAAGCAGCTGAAGTTATTGTTATAGCACAACAAGGATCCGCCTCTTTACTTCAACGTAAATTAAAACT
>Ga0209308_10003095_pt1 | contig 13862 bp, 10 predicted proteins | sample COGITO_mtgs_1204_3_FD_184806 | JGI IMG/M metagenome (GOLD analysis project Ga0209308, IMG submission 184806) | Pelagic marine microbial communities from North Sea - COGITO_mtgs_120405 (SPAdes) (version 2) | ecosystem: Environmental > Aquatic > Marine > Epipelagic ...
ATAAAACTATATTACTCTTCATTAGCCTTATTCGGATTATATATTCTTATGTTATTATTGAAAAAAACTAATAAATAATAAATAATAAATTTTATATTTTTATATTTTTTACACCTTTAGACATTTAAAATGCCGATGTTATATAATAATATTTATTTATTTATTATATATATATATATATATATATATATATATATATATATATATATATATATATATATGTGCATTAATGCAAAAACATCATTAGGGTCATTTGTATTTGGTACAATTATAAATGGTATCTTATTCAGTTCAAAACCCAGTACAGATTATTTTATAATAGCACTTATATATGAATATATATTGTCAATGCAATTATTTGACTTTATTGCGTGGAAAGATTCAATGTGTGGTAAATTAAATGCGTTTGCTACAAAAGGAGCATTTATACAAAATATGTTACAACCAGTCATAGTAATGTTATTACTATTATTTTTTACTAAAATTGAGAATAAAATATCAAAGGGTATTGTTAATATATTACTTGTATTTTATATTAGTTACATTTTCTATAATCTATATTATAATAAATCACCACAATCAATTACGTGTCTTAGACCCACTGAAAAATGTAAACATCTACAATATGACTGGTGGAATAATGTAGGTGATTATCCTATCTTTATATATTTAATTCCCATTGTACTAAGTTTTTTTTTATTATTAAGTTCATCTAAATTGGCTATAATTCATTCGTTATATTTTATAATGAGTTTTCTCATTAGCAGTTTATTCTATGCGTGCGGATTACCATCAATATTTTGTTTATTCGCAACAGGAGGACCATTATTAAATTTAGTATTAATGAAGTACAAAGTGTAAATTAATAAAAAAATCGGCATTTTAAATGTCCAAATGTGTAAATTATTAATGAATATATAATTTATTTTTTCATTGTGATACGCTTCTTGGTGTTGCGCTTTTTCATGCTGCGATTTTTCATGCTGCGCTTCTTGGTGCTGCGCTTCTTGGTGCTGCGCTTCTTGGTGCTGCGCTTCTTGGTGCTGCGCTTTTTCGTGGTGCGCTTCTTGGTGCTGCGCTTTTTTTTAGATCCTCCATTAATAATGGATGTTAATTGCGTATTTGCTTTGTTTAATTCGCCGGATGTTGTATCACCTGCCTTATCTAATAAATTTGATGTTGTATCACCAACCTTACCGAATAAATTTGATGTTGTGTCACTGGCTTTATCGAATAAATTGGATGTTGTGTCACTGGCTTTATATAATAAATCAGATGTTTTTTTACTTAATCTGTTAACTTGAACAGCTAATTTATCACCAGCTGTTCCAATTAAATCATTCGTTTTATTTGTTATAGTTGAAACATGTCCCGATAAAGTTGACATTATTGAATCATTGTTATTATTAGATAAATTTCCTCCGCGTTTAGTTTTCATTATATAGTATTCGTATAAAATAATATATAATGAAATTATTTATAAAAAGTATAAAATAATATATAAAAAAAATATTAAGATTCCTAAAATATTAAATAATATATAAATATATAAATTATATTTATTTGCTATTGCGTGTTATTATATTTATCATTATATTTATCATTATATTTATCATATTATGTTATAAGTCTTGGCGCAATATTCATAGTAATTAATTCTTGAAACATTAATTTACACGCATATGGAATTTCGACATAATTAAAATCGGTACGATTATCACACGTCCTGCAAATATGAATATGTTTTTCATTATTATAAACAGCGATCATTCCGCATTTTTTACATACATTCACACTATACGCATCCGATGATTTATAAATACGATCACGAGTAAATTTAGAAGCACCGTGAGAGCACATACAGTCACGTTCCATCTCCCCAAATCGTAATCCCCCGTCCTTAGACCTACCTTCTAAGGGTTGCCGTGTTAGATTAACCATCGGTCCAAAACTCCTACTGTGCTGTTTATCAGATACCATATGTTTTAATCTTTGATAAAATACTGGTCCAATAAATATTGAAGTTTCAATCTGTTCGCCGGTTAAACCATTATACATAATTTCATTTCCATTTGATTCATACCCAACATTTTGCAACTCTTTGCAAATATCTTTTACATCAAATTTTCCAAAACTGGTTCCATCGCCAAATAATCCTAATTCTATTAATACTTTACCCAGGACAGTTTCCTTTAATTGTGCAATAGTCATACGAGATGGAATTGCGTGTGGGTTAATAATAATATCTGGACGTACGCCACTTGAGGTAAACGGCATATCTTCTTCGGGAATAATATTACCAATAGTTCCTTTTTGTCCATGTCTACTACTAAATTTATCACCAATAATTGGTTTTCGGATAGTTCGTAATTTTACTTTACAAAAATTATAACCGTCGCCATTTCGTTCAATATAATTTTTATCAATATAAGTTTCTTCGGTTGTTCTAAATACACGACTTTGGTCTTCATATTTGGTTGTTTTCGTATGATCATTGCGTGATTCTTTAATTGGCACGATTTTTGAAATAATAATATCTCTATTTTCTACTAATGTATCTTGAGGAATGACCCCATGCGAGTTTATTTTATCATAATTAGCAAATTTCATTCCCTTTGTTTTAGTAGGATCCGGTTTACAGCGGATTTCTTCATCGCCTTGAATTTTTTTATCTTCGTCCCTTTCGGTGTGGTATATAGTTGCCTGGAATAAACCTCTATCAATCGATCCTTTATTAAATAGGATACTGTCTTCTTGATTATAGCCACTATGAGTCATAATAGCGACAATAATTTGGCAACCCGAAGGAATTTGGTTTAAACCAATCATATTCATAATACGTGTATCGACCAAAGGTCTTCCTGGATAAGTCATTACATAGGCGGTTTTGTCCATACGATTTGCATAATTGGTTACATAAATCCCCATTGCTTGTTTCCCCATTGCACATTGATAGGTATTTCTCGGCGATTGATTATGTTCAGGAAATGGAATACAAGAGGCCAAAATACCAAATATAGTGCTTGGATGAATCTCACAATGAGTGTATTTGTGAATGATATTAGAATCATCGCTCTTTAATAATTTAGGTTCCATTGCAATCATGCTTAAATTTTGTTCAGCTGCATCAATGTATTCAATCACTGAATCGTCTATACGGCAACTTGTTAATAAATCATCCCAACTTAATTCTTTGTTATTGATTTGTTTAATAATCGTATTATTTAAAACCAGCTTATTATTATTTACTTTTAATATAGGTCTCATTAAACGTCCTGCGTCATTACATACACGTAATTCTTTTCTTCGTATATCAAATATAATAGATGTGTAAATATTAATAATGCCTTTATATTTCATTTCTTTTAAGGATTTATACAATTCAAATGGCTGATCTACATTTCCAATCCACGAACCATTTATAAACACTTTAACTTTATTAAATAAATCTTTTGATTCGGTTAAATTTTCAAGCAAGGTGATTTGGGGTTCAATAACTTCATAAATTAATGAACTATTACAGGGAATAGTAACGTGCGTCATATAACTTAGATTTTTTACAACGCCCACGCTTCCTCCTTCAGGTGTTTCGGCGGGACATAAAAAGCCCCATGAGGTAGGATGTAATTTTCTTGGAGGAATAAGTTTTCCACTTTTATCAATAGGTGTATTAATTCGTCTTAAATGGCTAAGACTTGAAATATAAGTCAAACGGTTTAATACTTGAGCTACACCTACTTTATTATTTGTTGAATGCTTAACCCCGAAATCACCCGTTGCCAATGAACGTTTTAAGCCATTTTCAATCGTGGCTGATTTGATAATTTTACATAAATTTGTTCTATTAATAATAGATTCATGATCATTCGTTGATTTCCAAGACCCAGTATTTATCTCGCGGATAATTTGCTTTTGCATATCCTTAACCATTTTGTTAAAATAATTTCTAAAAAGGTTGTTTAATAAGGCTCCCGTTGTATCAATACGTTTATTTAAATAAGAATCCCGGTCATCCACCTCTTCTAATCCAATACTTGTACGAATTAAACGGTTAGCCATATATCCCATATAATATTTTCGTTGTAACAATGTTTTGCAATGAGGAAATAAATCGGTATTAAGTATGTCTATTGTAAAATCATGCTTTTTACGTGCGCCTGATTCTTTATCCATATTTATTGGCGTATACATTACATTTCCTATAATGTATTTGACAGCAGAATCTTGTGTTAAATAATTATTTGCATCAACAATCGATGCTTGTAATGATTTAAGTATATTACAATTTGATTTACAGTCCATATCTAATACAATCATTTTACATATTTCTTCATCACTAACAATACCTAATGCTCTGAATACTACAAATAAAGGCAACGGAATTTTAATTCTTGGTATTTGAATATAAATACTATGACCAAATCCATTGTTTTTTAATTCGGTCATCATAGAAATTTGTTTTGGCGAAATACATTTTAAATCCGGAACTGATTTAATTTCAGCTAACCACCCCCATTTACTATTATTTTTAGAAATATTAAAACACTGAACTGAATTTTCAGCCGCTCGTTCTTGACCTAAACACGTTTTTTCTGAACCGTTAATAATAAAATATCCACCCGAATCCATACGGCATTCGCCGCTTACAACAGGTGCGATATGTTTATATTGTTCTAAGATACAAATACTGGATTTTAACATAATTGGAATTTTTCCAATATTTATTTTGGACATTAATTTATACACTATTTCTTCAGATTCAAGTTTAGGACCTCGTCTAATTACATATTTAATATTCATGTCTACTGTTGCATTTCCAGCATAAGTAAAATTCCGATTTCTTGCTTCTTCGGGAAACATCAATTTAGTAGCACCATTATTTTCATGGATTTGGGGGCGATAAATATTAAAATTTTCAAAGGTTATAAATATTTCTAATTTATATTTTTTAAATTCCTGATCATAATCTTGGTCTGACTTGATATGAACCGGATTAAACATTGAAATTGTTCTTTGAATTTGATAATTAATAAAATCATTATATGATTCAATTTGGTGCTTCACTAATTGTTTTAAATGTTTGCCACTAAAATATGAATTAATCATTGCCCATGGTTCCTCTCCGTATTTATTTATATTAATATCATCATCCTTAACACTCCTTTGATCATTATCAACATTTTCATTTATAATTTTAATTGGATTTTGTTTAGTATTAATGTTTGACATATTTAGATATAAATAAATTGAATTATAATATACCTTTAATCGCTATATTATATTTCAATTTATCTTTATATTTATATTTTTTCCAATAAATTAAATTTATTGGAACGATATTTATTATTTATATACAATATGTATTATATTGTATATAAATAATAAATATTTATATTAATAAAAATGGCAAACAACAATAATTCATTGGACTCAACATTAAATCCAAAAAAAACAATAAAACTTAACCCTGTGTTTTTAAAATTAAATAAAACAAAAAAACTTTATAAAAAAGAAAAACCTACGATAACTACATCAACTAATGATGGTAATGGTGGTAATGGTGGTAATGGTGGTAATGATACTATATCTCCTTCTATTATTAAAAAAAAAATGTATGAAAAAATAAATTCTTATAAAAATAAAACAATAAAAAATAATAAAATAAAAAAAAATTTAAATAATGAGCCTTCTAATAATTTAGACAATGATGATGCTGATGATTCATCTAATAATTTAGATGATGATACATTTAATATTGAAAAACAAAAAAAAGAATTTAATATTGAATTTAATAAATCACTTGATTTTTTACAGTCCCTTTCAAAAAAACACAAGAAAGAAAAGGATAAAAATAGAGCGAATAAACAAAATAAAAATAAAAATACTACACTTAAGCAGGGAAAAATAGAAAATGAAATTCAATATGAAATTGCAACCGAATTACCCGAAAAATTATTATTTAATCCATATGATTATGATGATGCCAATGCCAATACTAATACTAATACTAATACTAAACACCAATCCGTTAGTATATCAAATGATAATCCAAAATACCAATCCGTTAGTATATCAAATGATAATCCAATCTTAAAAAATACACCTTCCACCAAGTCAACACCTAATCAAATGAATACAGTAATATCCACTCCCATACAATCAACCTCTTTTCAACAACCGTATAGTAATTTAAGAAATGGATCAAAACCCACATTTCGTGAATGGAAGCACAATCAAACCCAAAAAAAATATCATAATGAACCTAATAGTTCTTCTTTAAAAAAACCATTAATTATTCTTAATGATGATAAAGAAACGACTAATGTAAATGAGAATGAAACGAATAATGCTAACATAAATAATGCTAACATAAATAATGCTAACATAATTATGCAACGCAGAGAGGCATTAGCATCATTAAAAAAAGAATTAATTGGTAATAAAAATGATAATAAAAATGATAATAAGATATCAACACCTAAATTATCTCTTCAAAAACCTAAGCAATCATCCCATAAAAAGCGTACTATTACAACACGAACACTTAAATATAAATTAGGAAAAAATGATAATAAAAAAAAAATTGGAATTTTAATTAAAAATTCAAAAACACGAAAACGTATTCAACATGAATATAGTTTATTAAAACAAAAACCAATCAATGAAGTAAAAAATTATTTAAGAAATAAGAATTTATTAAAAGTTGGAAGTTCGGCACCAAATGATGTATTAAGGCAATTATATGAACAATCAATTCTTTCAGGAGATATAGAAAATAAAGCAAGTGATGTATTATTCCATAATTATATGAATAATAAATAGTAAAATAAAAATAGTAAAATAAAAATAGTAAAATAAAAATAGTAAAATAAAAATAGTAGTAATAATAGATTATTTTTATTTGATAGAGAGAACTTAATTATTGGATAATAAATTTAAATTTATAAATAAAATTTACAAATAAAATTTACTTTCGTTTTTGGGATCGGTTCTTCTTGGATCTTGATTTCTTAGCCGATCTTTTCTTGGAGCTGGATTTCTTGGCAACGCCAGATTTCTTAACCGATCCAAATTTACCCTTTTGGGTTACATAACCAGCCTTTACTAAACGGTTTTCTTTCTTAGCAGTTTTATGTTTCTTTAAAGAAACAAAGCGACCATTCTTATTTTGAAGTAAATCGCATTTACGGAGACCACCTGTAGTTTTATACGCGGTGCCGTGATATACTTTAGCACGGGAGCCAATTAATTCGTCAAAAGTTTTACCCTGAATATGGTATTTTCCATCGGATTGTTTAGTGTTATTCATCATTTTATAATATAATAAAAGAAAATAAAAACATTTGTAATTTTAATTATTACTGTAATTAATTTTATTAATATATAAACTTATATAAAATTAATATAAACAAAATTGAAATAAATATAACATATATATTTTATTTATAAATATTCTTCTATTCTTTTATTCTTTTATTCTTTTATTCTTTTATTCTTTATTCTTCTAAACATGGCAACATCTAAAAGTAATATATCATCGACCGACACAAATGAAACGAATATACTTTTATCTAAAAAGTATCAAAAAAAAACAGATAAACAGCATGTTTTGGATAACCCAGATACATATACTGGTTCAATGGAACTTACTGATTACGATACTTATGTAACATCAGCAAACTCGGCTACAGATGAAACTAATCCTAATACTGATAATAATGAATTAAATTCAATCACGGCTAAAGAAATTACAATTATACCTGGGTTGTATAAATTGTTTGATGAAGGTATTGTTAATTGCCGTGATCATAGTATACGCATGTCACAGCATATTTTGAACAATAAAGAACAGGATAAAGAAGAGGATAAAGAAAAGAAGAAAGAAAAGGATAAAAAGAGTAAACAAGCAACTATATTTCCAGTTACTTATATTGATATTGCGATTTCCGAAGATGGAACAATTACTATGATAAACGATGGAAATGGTATTGATATTGCTAAACATCCTGAAGAAAATATTTGGATTCCTGAATTAATTTTTGGTCATCTACGAACATCGACAAATTATGATAAAACACAAAAAAAGATTGTTGGCGGAAAGAATGGTTTTGGATTTAAATTAGTTTTAATTTGGTCTTCTTATGGAAAGATTGAAACAGTTGACCATATACGCGGGTTAAAATATACACAAGAATTTGAAAATAATTTAGATATAATTAAACCACCTATTATTGAAAAATGTAATAAAAAGCCCTACACTAAGGTCACATTTAAACCTGATTATGCGCGATTAAAAATTAACGGACTAACTGCAGATATGATTAATCTATTTAAACGACGAGTATACGATATTGCTGCAATTACGAATAAAAATATTAAAGTTAATTACAATGGGACACTTGTGCCTATTAAAAGTTTTCAACATTATGTTGATTTATATATTGGGAGTAAGACTGAGACTACACGTGTGTATGAAGAAGCCAACGAACGTTGGGAGTATGTAGTGTGTTTGGCAACCAAAGAAGAATTTACACAAGTATCATTTGTAAATGGTATTTATACGGTTAAAGGTGGTAAACATGTAGATTATATTTTAAATCAAATTGTTCGTAAAATTGTTGCTTATATTAAGAATAAAAAAAAGATTGATGTAAAACCAAATACAATTAAAGAGCAATTAATGTTGTTTGTAAGATGTGATATTGAAAATCCCACGTTTGATAGTCAAACAAAGGATTACATGAACACATCTATATCTAATTTCGGATCTTCTTGTGAAGTCAGTGATAAATTTATTGAAAAAATTGCAAAAATGGGGGTAATGGAGGCTGCTTGTAAATTAACCGAAGTAAAAGAAATAAAAAAAGTAAAAGAAAAAGACGGTTCAAAGACTAAAAATGTAAGAGGTATTCCAAAATACGTTAGTGCAAATTATGCTGGAACCGCACGTAGTAATGAATGTACTCTTATTCTTTGCGAGGGTGATTCTGCCAAAGCCGGTATTGTTTCAGGTTTAAGTGCTGAAGATCGTAATACCATTGGTGTTTATCCCATGCGTGGAAAGTTATTAAATACGCGCGGAGAGACGAAAAAACGTATCATGGAAAATAAAGAAATCCATGAAATGGTTAAAATTATTGGATTAGAAATTGGAAAAAAATATACATTAGAAACAGCAATGAAGCAACTTCGTTACGGCAAAGTGATATTTATGACCGATCAAGATTTAGATGGAAGTCATATTAAAGGGTTGGGTATTAATATGTTTGATTCTGAATGGGAGTCGCTTTTAAATATTCCTGGATTTATTGGCTTTATGAATACGCCTATTATTAAAGCGCGTAAAGGAAACCAAGAATTGCTTTTCTATAATGACGGTGAGTATAATAAATGGAAAGACGATGAGCATTTAAATATCAAAAACTGGAAAATTAAATATTATAAGGGACTGGGTACAAGCACAGGTAAAGAGTTTAAAGAATATTTTGCAAATAAAAAAATGGTAAGTTTTACCAGTTCAGGTGACGAATGTCGGGATTCAATTGATATGGTGTTTAATAAAAAACGATCCAATGATAGAAAAGATTGGTTAATTAATTATGATGCGAAGGTATATTTGGATACGAACAAAGAGCTGGTTACTTATGAAAAATTTGTGAAAGAAGAAATGATTCATTTTTCAAAATATGATTGCGATCGTTCAATTCCTAATATGATTGATGGGTTAAAAACAAGTTTGCGGAAAATTTTATTTACTTGCTTTAAGCGCCGAATTACGGATGAAATTAAAGTAGCACAATTAAGTGGTTCTGCGTCTGAAATTAGTTGTTATCATCATGGTGAACAAAGTTTACACGGCGCGATTATAGGCATGGCCCAAAATTTTGTTGGTTCAAATAATATTAATTTATTAGACCCTCGTGGTCAATTTGGAACACGATTACAAGGTGGTTCTGATTCTGCCTCTGAAAGATATATATTTACCCGATTAACGAAATTAGCCCGAATCATCTTTCCTGAGGCCGACGATAATGTGCTTGCCTATTTAAATGATGACGGAACGCAAGTAGAACCCACACATTATGCACCAATTATTCCAATGATTTTAGTAAATGGAAGTAAAGGTATTGGCACTGGATTCAGTACTGATATTATATGCTATGACCCATTAAATATTATTGATTATTTATCTGCGTCTATTACAAATGCGTCTATTACAAATGCGTCTATTACAAATGACAAAAAAGTAAATAATGATATAGCTATCCTTCCTTATTATGAAGGATTTAAAGGTGATATTAAAGTATTATCCGATACAAAATACCTAATTAAAGGGAAATATGAAATTATAAATGATAAACAAGTAAAAATTACTGAATTGCCGATCGGAACATGGACTGATGATTATAAACAATTTATTGAAGAACTCATTGAAGGAGATGAAACCGGAAAAAAAAGCGATACAACTAAAAGCGATACACCGACTAAAAATAAAAAAACCCAAAGCCAAAGTGGTTCAATTGTCAAAGATTATATAGACATGAGCACCGATTTAATGGTTAATATTACTGTTACCTTTACTTCAGCGGGTATTATTCAAGAATTGGTAAGTAAAGAAACTGAATTTGGATGCAACGGATTGGAAAAATTATTGAAATTGTACACGACTAAAACAAATACCAATATGCACGTATTTAATGAACAAGAAAAATTAGTAAAATATTCAACTATTTATGATTTAATAAATGATTTTATTAAAGTGCGATATACCTATTATGTAAAACGCAAAGCCTACCAAATTGAAGAATTAAAGAAAGAAACACTTATATTAACAAATAAAGCACGCTTTATTACCGCCATTTTAGACAACACACTTGATTTAAGACGAAAAAAAACAGCAGTTATTTCTGAACTATTAAAGGAACAAAAATATGATATAATTAATAATGATAATGATTTTAAATATTTAGTACGGTTACCGATGGATAGTGTTAGTGAAGAAAATGTTGAAAAAATTATTAAAGAAAAAGAATCACAATTAGACAATTTAAAAAAATTACAATCGACAAGTGAATCTACGTTATGGTTAAATGAATTGGCACATCTTAGGAAAGAGTATTTAGTATATCGTTCAAATAAAGCGGATGCTATTATTAGCATGAATGAAACGCCCAAAGCAACTAAACATAAACCGGTTAAACCCTCAAAGTCGTCTAAAAATATGAATAAAACCAAAAACGAATAATAACTCAAAAAACAACAATATGCTTATTTATTATATTAAATTTATTTATTTTATTTATTATATTTATTTTATTTATTATATTTATTTTATTTATTTTATTTATTATATTAAATTTATATATGATTATAATATAATAAACATTTTTTTATACATTCATACTTATAATATTTATACTATTTATACTATATGAAATTAAAAAAAACAAACAAAGAAGATTTTAAAAAATTAAATTGCTCGCCATCACGAAATGAGAATGAGAATGAGAATTTTACATGTTATAAAAGCAATGAATTAATTAAAATAAAAGAAAAATGGAACAAACGTCATCCTGATGAAAAAATTAATTCAAATAATGTTAAAGAGATATGGGCCACCTTAAAAAATAATATGCAAAATGCATGTAATAATGAAGCTTGCTGGTTAAGACAAGAATTTATGGAAAATAATATTAATAATGAATTATTACATTATACCTTTGCACCTAAAGCGCCAAAAACATGGTTAAAAAATCCAAACGAATGGTTATCAAGTGTTGATATTAGTAAAGTAATGAAACAATATGAATATAAATATCCTTCTTTTAATTTTATAGGACCATCGCCGATAGATTTTGATACAGTTATAAACAATGATGATGAATCTATTTGTGTATGGGATGAATTGTGTAATTTTTCTTTAAAAAAACATTTAGAAAAAGGAAAAAAAAAAATAGGTATTATTTTTAATACAGATCCTCATTATAAAAACGGGTCACATTGGATTTCATTATTTATTAATATAGAAACCAATAATAATTATATATTATTTTTTGATAGCAATGGTATTGCTCCACCACCCGAAATAAAAAAATTTTATAAACGAATATTGAAAGAAGCAAAAAATGATTTGGGGATGGATGATTTAATGTATTATGAAAACAAACGATCACACCAACAAGGCGATACTGAATGCGGAATGTATTCATTGTATTTAATTATTGAATTGTTATTGGCGTCTAATAATCAATCTCAAAATAATAAAATTAATTATTTTATGAATACATGGATACCCGATCAAACCGTTGAAAGTTTAAGAGAAAAGTATTTTAATATATTTTAAACTCAATATATTTTAAACTCAATATATTTTAGACTTATTTACTTTAATGCATTATTAAAGTCTTGTGTGATTGATGGAGTGTTTGTGATACTATTCGGGTTAGATTTATTGTGATACATTTTACGAGGGCGCTCGCAAATAACATTAGAAGAAACAGGTTGGTTAACACTTTTTTTTAAACTATTATCTACATCTTGTCCCATAGTATATTTAATATCAGCGCAACTAACAAACGATTCTATCATTTTTGGCACTGATACGCAAGAACAAAATATTTTAATTCCAATAATAGCGCCAAGTATCATACTTAATAAAATAAATTCAACTCGTGTTGAATAACCTAATATATTTATTTCCATAATTGTATATATATATATACTATTATAATATTATAAATAACAATATTACTAAAGTTAATATTATTATTTAAATAAAAAATAATAAAAAATAATTAAAAATTAATTATTAATTAATTGTTTAAATTCATCTTTTTGTTCTTCAATTTCATTAATTTTTTCTTCTTGTTTATTTACATATTGTAAATAAGATTCGAGTTTATCTATAAGATTATCGGGTATATTTGATAAGTTAATAAACGTGCCATTTTTATTTTCATCTGTTTTAATAGTTTCTGAATACATTTTAAATATTCTTAATATTTCAATTTGATGATATTTATCTAAATTTTCTATTTTATCCTTTAAATTTTGTATAATACTATTATTATTATTATTATTATTATTATTATTAGTAGGAACACTCATTATAATGTAAATGTAATATGTATGTTTTATATATATATATATATATATATATATATAATGAAGTATATTTAAATATGTATCTATGATGAAGTATATTTAAATATGTATCTATGATGAAGTATATTTAAATATGTATCTATTAATTTGTATCTATTAATTTGTATCTATTAATTTGTATCTATTAATTTGTATCTATTAATTTGTATCTATTAATTCAGCAATAATAGAAATATATTTATCATTTAATTCAAACCGTTGCCCAATTATTTTAATCATAATTTCATCATTTTCTTGTATTTTTGAAAAAGAAGGAATATTATAATGATGATCTCTTGCAATAAATATAATTAATGGATTTGGTGATTCATTCGTTTCAGCTTTAACACCTGCTTTAGTTACATTTTTTACAATACATTTTACATGCATTCCTTCTGAGGGCATACATATCATGCATTCAAATAAAACATTAAATGTAATATAGTCGGCATTTATTAACCCACTTGAATATGAAATTATATTAACTGATGAAGGTTTTACATACCCTTCTACAATACATCTACCTTCAATTTGGGATAAAACTTCCTTTTTTAATAAAGGAATCATATTATTATTAATATTTCTAATAGGAATAAATATTTTACGTGTTAAAACTGAATTATTATAAATTTGCTGTTCATTGATTTTTTTGGATAGTCCATCCGAATTCATCGTTTTTTTTTTTTGCGACATAATAATAATAATAATTTATTATTCTT
>Ga0209308_10003136_pt1 | contig 13756 bp, 26 predicted proteins | sample COGITO_mtgs_1204_3_FD_184806 | JGI IMG/M metagenome (GOLD analysis project Ga0209308, IMG submission 184806) | Pelagic marine microbial communities from North Sea - COGITO_mtgs_120405 (SPAdes) (version 2) | ecosystem: Environmental > Aquatic > Marine > Epipelagic ...
GTTCTGATTGTCACCGATTGCTTTGATGTAGGAAGCAACCTTCTCGAAGTCTTCCTTATCGATGTCGCCATGCTTCTTGGCATATGCCATGATTTCTTGATGTGCTTTACGGAAGTTAATTGCTTCATCAAGTTCAACAGACTCAGAGACATTCTTACCTCTACCATGCTTAACGAGGTATGAACCAGATGTGTCTTTATGGACAACGCCATTATGCGTCTTGGCGTGACTGTATGCAGTATTCTTGTCGAATTTACCCGCATTGCCTTTGTCCCGACCCTTCTCGCCTTTCGCGCCAATGTATCCTTCTTCTTGCTTAACGATAGAGTCGTCGTGCTTGACCTTACGGAATTTAACCTTTCCGGTTGCTGGGTCTTTATATTTGACCATTTTATAATCCGCTGATTTTGCTGTTTCGTTTTTCATACACTTTATTTATAATTTTTCGTATGCTTAATATAACCTTTTTTATCTGCTTTCTTTTTATCAGTATGCACTGCCGCTTTATTAAATTTGCGCGCATTCTTAGCAACAGGGTTTCTAGGATTCCACGGACGATCGAACGTTGCTTCTTTCTTATCTTTATCTGGTTTAACAACAGATTGTCGATTGAGCGTGCGCGCGCGCGCCAACCTAGCACGATCGAGCATTTTATCGTGCTTACGCGCGTCAACGCCTTTCTCTCTGTTGATCTTGTCTTTCGCCATCTTGACTGGGTCTACTGCGTCGATAAGGTCTAGGTCTTCTTCTTGCTGGCCAGGTGTCGCCCTCTTCGCTTTCTTAGTTGATGCTGGTGTTCCCCACTCAGGTTGATTTTTATACCATTGATCAGTTTTTTCAAATACAATACCGTCTAACCACTGGCGAGTGACTTTACCTTCATCTAAAGCAACGATTACATAGTTGGCACCAAGTCGATAGATGTATCCTGGTTTACCGTTCTCTTTAACTACAACTCTATCACCTGGTTCAAACAACTCGCCGTTTATGTATTTCTCTCTGGTTTCGCTGACGGCACCTAAATTAACACGCTGTTTGAAATCTGTTGCCTCTCTTAGTCCCATACCCGCGCGAAGGTCGTTAAACAATTTCTTCGCTTCTGCGTTAGACATTTTAGAAGGAATGCCTTGCACGAAAGCAGTAAAGTTATTCGTCGCTACGTTGCTACGCTGTTTCGAAGCAGACATACCCTCGACCCCTTCTGAATCTGGATCTCTCGCTCCTGCAGAAACTATGCGTATTTTTTCAAAGTTGTAGAAACCATGCCTACCTTTAACAGAGTTGTATTTGTTAAGCAGGGTCTGAAACTCTATTACTCTGTCGTCTCCAACGATCATAGTGACTTTCTTGTATCCTTGATCGTAAAGGTTAACCGCAGCGTCGAATACGGTTTTAATCTTTTTATTCAGTATGATGTTCCTAGCATGTTTCGGGAACATTTTTCTAGAGTGTTTGATTTTTTGCTGGTATAACAGAGGATTTTTTTTCTTGTCTTGTGACTGCGACAAGAATATTTTGTACGGGTTTTTACCTGCCTTGCGAGCAAGCGCGTTAAAAAGTTTTTCATGACCTATGGTCGGAGGATTCATTCTTCCGAATGTAAAAAAGATCTCACGCTCTTCTTCAATGAGATACTGTTTAAATGAGGGTATCATTTATTTCTCGCTTTTTTTCGACCTTCGGTCTCTTTCCATTTTACGTACAACAGGAATGTTTTTCATTGCTATTCTGTCTATACGCCCTTTCATTTTTTCCAAACGTTTTTCAATTTCTTGTCTGCGCTGGAAAGGTAATTCATTCTTAGATTTTCCTTTAGAAAGTTTTTTGAACAGGGTGGTTCGGGCGAGTTTTCGAGCGCGTTTTTTTAATTTTTCTGGACTTGCCGCTCTGCGTTTGGCTTTTGCTCTACCAACAGCAATTTTTCCTTTATATTTTCTCATAGACCGAGCGCGTTGTTTGCGTTGTTGATATGTCAACGCTTCCTCAACATCTTCTCCGATGCGCCCTCTATGGCGTTTGTGCGCCATATAATTAATATGATCGTCCATTCCAGGACGCCACTCTACCATCATAAAATTTTTAAATGACATTGGTGCCATTATTACTTCCTCGTCGGTTTATCCCATCCCTTAACAATATCTGGCGAAAAGTTGTTGTATGAAAATTCCATTCTGTCAACAATCTTTACCGCGTCACCACTCAACTTATCAATTGCAACGTAACCTTCGGCACCCGTTACTTTATAACCTTTTCTGGTCTTAACAAAAGTGTCAATGTTTTGTAATTGATTAAGTTTATTTATAAGTTTGATTTTTGCAACTACAATTAGTTTCTGCAGTTCAAACATTTTTATTAGGTTTTCTGTATTGTCGGGCGAAAAAAACGATAGGAGAGCATCAAGTTTCTTTTGTTGTCCACCTTTACCTTTGGCAGTCTTCCGTGCATCTATTTCTTTCTTATATTTTTTAGTGATCCACGAAACTAATTTTTTTGCGTGGGTTTTGCTGTTTCCTGGCATTTGTCCTGCTCGGACGAAGGTGTTGTTGAATGTTTCGATGTGTTGTGCGAGGTTTTGGTTTCCTTCCAATGTTCGTAATGTCGACCCGCTAATAGAATTGAAAAGAACTCCAATTTGTGATAGAGTTTTTTGAACATCTGCGGTCTCCCTTTTAGTCATGGTTGCGCTAGTGACGTCACGAAGGAATGCATCCTGCGACCACACGGCATTAGATTTTTTAAGTTTAGATACATTAACACCAAAAGAAGCGCTCATGGTTTCAAACGATCTACCCGTATATGAAGTATGCCATACAATACCCATCTTTGCTTTCTTAATAGACGCTGCTTGTTCTACGGGCACTGCATAAACGATAGTGTTGGGGTGGAAGGTTACATACTTCTGCCCATCAATCGTCTTAGTCTTTAGTTCAGACGAATCGAACAGAAAGTCTCCCTGAATGACGCCTTTGATGCCAAGCGCGGGTAGATGCTTGAGCGCAAGTTTTAACTTCTTATTGAGGTCGCCTTTCGTATCAGCGTCAATATCAGCGTCTGTTTTGTAGACCTTGGGGTTCTTATTGAAGATACCTTTCTTCGCTACGAAGAACTCTCCATCCCTAGGATCCGTCCCTGCAAAGACCGCAGGAGCGCCGTCCCACTTAACCGAAACCGACCCTCCAGATCCCCCGAGGAGGTCTCTGAGGTCTCTCAGAGCGAATATCGCTTGACGAGTACCCTTTACACCACCATAAAGAACCTTGTCCTCAATGTGAGTCATGTGGGTGTTTTTTTGTTCGGATAATGTATCAGAGAATGTTAACATCGGTTTTTATATCTTCAATAATTTATTTCATACTATTTATAAGAAAAGTCACACATGAGTCGAGTAGGATACCCATCTTTACCCTGTGTATCTCTAATGTTAAGTTTAAATTTGTATGTGGACGATTCCATCTCAATATCGACTCGTTTACCCAAACCCGTTTTACCACCATAATAAATGGTTGCATTGGAAACCCGCGATGCCTTGTCCAACGCCGCTCTATCCATTTTTTTAGACTTTATGCCACCGCTGAGTTTGTGGATAATATGATATCCTTCGCCAATACCTGTCTTCATTAGTTCGTCAATCTTAGTTAGGCGAACACGTTTCACTTCAGGTTTTTTTAATCTTCCATTAAAAATATCACAAAACAACTTGGTCTCGATACCAAACACTTCTAACAATTTTTTGCCATCTTCGTTCTGTATGTTATATGCTTTAATATCATCTGGTGGTATGACCGTGCGAACTCCGACGTTAAAAAAAGTTGTCGTGGTTCCTAGTTTGAGGGAGAGATAAATCTCTTGCTTGTCAGTGTGTAGAGTGATGTCTGTAACTGACTTGCCGATGTCATATCCAGTTCCTTTTGGATTAGATAGACGGACTTTGGGAGTATAGAGCAAAGGTCGTTTGGTGTTTTCGCCGCCAACTACATCGACCTTAAAGGTTTTGCTCTTGTTTAGTTTGTAGGTTTTATCGAGATCAAGGATCGCTGCTTCCATGGCAGCATTAGAGACTTTTTTACCACCCCACCAGTCAAGCATTGCTTGAGCGAATTCAGGTTCGAACAGATTACCTCGGTTGTTAACGCCACGATTACCCGAAGATCCATTACCGAACTTCATGCTTAACGACTTTACCTTGACTTCGTTTTTAATTTTTTGTATTGAAATATCTTCTTGAATAGATCTTGATATGTTTACCGAACTTCTTTTTCCGAGATCAAGGTTTATCGGTGCATCAAGTTTAGGAAACTTTTTCTTCATGTACTCGAACAATAAGAAAAGTTCACCCTGCACAACCGGAGGGTGATTCTTAGTTTTCTTAGATAATTCGTCTAATGTTTTTGGGAAATAGTCGTATGCCATACGACTATTTATAGTCGGGGTAATCTGCCGGATCTTCTTGTGAAAGAGAAGCAAGTCTTTCTAAGATTTGTAATTTTTCTTTATTGGTATACTCTTGCCAGTTTACAATTTCCATTCCCATTCTCTTGCAACCGATGCAATATGCACCCCAAGTTGGGTCTAGAATGCAAACACCAATACAAGGAGAGGGTACGAAACCCTCTTCATTATCGGAGTTCAACCGAGAATTTCCAAGCAAGGAAATGCACATAGATACAATAGAAACCAGGATAGTTTGGCAAGGTGGCATCTAGATATATCATGACCGAAGGTGTTAACGCAAGTTCTCTATACGGAGTCCAGGTGTTCTCATAATCAAATGCTAATTTCATTAAAATTTTCCTTTAACGTTTTCCAGTTTTAATGGATGCGAGTTGGATAATACCACGCCTAACAGTGTTTTAACAACATCTTTATGACGAACGCGCGCTGTGGGGTACCCATCGTGATTTCTATGCATCTTGATTGTACAATCATTGAGTGCACTTTCTTTAACCCACACACTTGCTAGGTAGAGTATGTCGTCCCAAATGTGTAGCAGTCCTCCAGGAGGAAAATACTCTGTCTCTTCATACGTTTTAGAACCGTCTCGTTCAGTGTGCATGTCTATTAGTTTTAATTTCATTTTAAAAATCCTTTCTGGCGTCGGAATCATAGCAATTGTTAGCAATATTCGTTTCCGACGCCAGATAGGTAACTCTATTTCCATCTCTAATTATTCCGCCTTGTAAACATTTACCGCATTTAGATCCTATCTTGTGTAACAGAAAATGATTTTCATCTAACATTTTTTCAGTGATCGCATTACAAATACAGATATACATTACTTTTTTAAATTTTTAAACCGTTCTGCTGCTTTGGTTCTTTCGTGTGCCCACCAATTGACAAGTTCGTAATCACACGGCCAACCGAACGGTTCATCAGGGGATTTAGTAAGCGTAGTATCCTCAAACGACATTCTTGCAAATACTTGCATAAATTTTATGTCGTTCTCAACCATATTTAAAACGTGACTTTTGTTTAACTCGAGTTCTCTATCCCAGTCAGTAACTTTGAGTATATCTTCGTTAGATATTGGTCTAGAATTAGCGTACTGAAAATTTCCTATATCTTGAAATCCTTGATGAAGAGTCCACCTTTTCGATTTTCCAGTTGCAACAATAACAAGGCAAGGTAAAGATAGACAAGCAGCAACATGAGCTGTTCCCGAAGGAGGGCATATATGAAATCTAGACTGTTGCATTACTTCAAATAATTCATGAGAACTTCTGTATGTATTTGTAACTACGACTTGATAATTTGAAGTTTGTTTTATATGATCAATTATTTTTTTGGGTAGATTCTCGTCCAATCCCTTTTCAGGATATCTTTCGGTTTGGATGGTCACTATATTCGACCCAGAATTTTTTGCTCTGTATTTAGATTTCCAATATGGTATTGCTGTATATCTGAACGTAATAAGTTGGTATGGCGAAATACCATTTTCGTCGCACCAGTTTTTAATATCATCTCTGGTTCTCAAATGCTCTTCTCTTAAATGCCCAGTGTCGATATAATTTTGCAGTGCTTTTTTTGAAGACCAGAGGATTTCGGGTTTCCATAGTCGTTTGTTAGGTTCGATTTGTGGACTAAAAAAATCTGATAATATTTGCTTTTCTCCGTCCCAATCAAATTCTAAAAGGTCACATGGTTCTAAACAATCGACCAGTTCTTTTATTTGGTAAATGAGCTGAGACTTTTTTGCTTTTACTGGCAGTATAAATGAGACAAAAACTTTTTCATTTATTGCTTCAGCATAAACCTTTAATGATGACAGACCTTTGATGATATCACCAAATCCTGAATTTTGTCCTGTCCAATATAAAATTTGCATTAATGTTTGCCAGAATAAAAAAAGGGGGAGAAGAACTCCCCCATATTTATTATACTGCGGAAGCAGCGAGAGCTTTGTAACCAGCAGCGATTACAGACTTAGTGGGAGTACCAAGACGGTAGAAACCTTTGGTTACGCCTTTGCTATTTGTACGATCATTCAGATACACAGGGAATCCTGAGAATCGAATGTTCTGAATCACTGCGTGTGGGTTCTTAGCACCAAAACGTGAAGTGATTTGCTTTGCGGTCAATTGCTGACCGTCCATGAGTGCGTTCAATACGCGAGTTGCTTGAGACATATCGTCTTTTCCTATTTTCATTTAAAGTTACCAGTACAATTCAACAAGGAAATCTTGAAGATCATATGCCTCTACTTCCCAAGGGAGACGTCGGTAATAACCCTCCGTCATACTTGGTTTTAGAGAGGCAGTGAGCAGTTTGTTGCTCAATTCACCTCGGATGCCTTGTTTAGCATGTACCAGTTCATGTGCCAGCGTGCTGGCAATTTCCTTCGCCGAGTAGGCAAAGTTCTCGTCACCTGCGATATATCGTCGGGACAGAGATATGTTGATGTGTTGCTTGCCTTCTGATTTACCAAAATTGACGCAGCAACCAGCATCATTATCTTCTAGGTTCTTCTCGAAATCGACCTGAATATAGACATCGCGTTTAAGGTCTTTCGGGAAGAAGTGATTAATTACATCACAAGCGAAATCTTCTAAGCGATTTACACTTGGGGCACGTCCATTCATTAACAACGTAATCATAAGATTATTATACCCTATTTTTTCTAGTAAAGCAACTATGCGTAACTTCTTGATACGAAACGAATTTTATCTCGTGGTTCTGGATATAACCATTGACAGTTTACATAACCTTGTACCAAACGTTTTGATTGCCGCACTGCGATGACGACCGAGGGATCTTTGTTCTCGCCGAAGTCAAGCAACCGATCAACCTCAATCAATGCTTTTTGCCGACCTTGAACTTCGATTATTCCAGTTTTGCCATCTATTAAATACTCGATTTGAAAACTTTTCAGCGTTTCGTTTTCCTCTTCTTCTTCTAAATGCTTGGATATAATTTCGTTACAAACATGCAGAGGAATCTTAGAAACACGTTTGCTAAGGGTTTCGTCAAGAATCACCCGACGAAGTTTCGTCGGGATGTCTTTGTGATTTTGGAAACTCATTACGCTGCCTCCGCCATCTCGATAGCAAGGTTTACTGCTTTAACTTTACGAGAAGAGTTGTTGCCATACCATGAAGATACGAGTCGTGTTTCTGAGTTGCGTCCTAGAATGTGGTCAGTCATGTACGTAACAGAATTGACTGCGTTCCACCAAGTACCCATAGCAAAGTTTGCTCCTGGTTGTGTCTCTAGAATATCTACTGCTTGTTTAGCGCTAGTGCTAAGTTCAGAGTACTCTTTAACTTCTTTACCTTTGGTGTTAGAATGCGGAAAAACAGAATTCATATACTGAATAACATCAGAGAATTTTGCTTTCTTCTTCGACAAGAACGTAGCGAACTCCTTGTACTGCTCAAACTTCTGGTGAGCGATACCAAGTTGCTCTTTAACCATCTCGGGATTAAACTCTCTGCGGTGGTTAAGGGTCACTTCGTTCTTTGACGTTGCGCTCAGGGACATCTGGAGCGTGTTGTTACACACCACTCGGGTTGGTGTCATACGAATGTTGAGCGTCTTACCATACTTATGAGGATTGGTGAAAAGCATATAATTGTCTATTCGGTCTCCAGGTAGGACGTCGAATGAGTCGTTAATTTTGGCAAGAACCCAAACAATTTTGCCACCCATCAGGGAACCACCTGTATGCATTTCCATATCGCCAGCGGCACAGTACTCGGTGAAGAAATTAAACGCCTCTGAGTTCTGAACTGGTTCCCAGTCATTACCAACGATGTCAAGGACTTTATTGTCCTCGTCTCGAATCAATGCCATCTTATTAGGAACGTTGATTCCGTCTAGGATGTACATCTTTTGCTTGCTTACAGACCAATCTACGCCAGATTTTTGCATCATCTGGGAAGGGGTAAGATCATTAGAAACCCTCTCACCTAAACCGTGCCAAGGCACTTGACCGGCATACGCCATAGTTTCAACTTCATGTGACATTATAACTCTCCTTAATCGAGTCGATGGTTTTAATTACGAAATTTTCAGAAACATCGCGCTCAGACAAAATTGTCTCGACGATGTAGTCAGTGGAATATCCGGTATAGAATAATTCCTGAACATCAAAGAAAAAAGATCCAATCTTAGACATAAGAACAAACATCATCCCAGATGTCAGCAACCTCTTTACCAGTCATAAACCCAGCTTCCTGAGCAGCATCATCAGAACCGCAAGTTGCTTCAATAAAGAGAGAAGATGCCATAATTTGCCAAGCAGCACCGAACAACGTATCATGACGTTTGATAATAGAAGCAAGTTCATTAGCATCAGCACTTTTACCCTGAAGACAATCATTAGCGTACAAACAAATTTGACCGTCGTCGATTGAAACAAAGTCAATTGCGTGAGGAATCACGTCATGTTTTGCGATAATTTCAAGAGCGTTTTTCATTCTTTGGTTCATGTTAGTTCCTTTTTGTTTATGTTATTATTATAACATATTTTAATGCAAAAGAAAACTCTACGTAAGTTATTGATATTGCTTACTTTTTAAGAGGTTTTGTGCTGCTGCGAGCACCCAACTGTCTCGATTAGGGAGGTGAAACCCTGTGCTGCCGTCCCACTCTTCAAAATATTCGTCGAAGCGATCACTATAGGCATCTGGGTTCTCTCTGAGGAGCACTGCCAGTTCTTTGGCGGCGGCGTCATATTGGTGGTCTGTCCAGATATTCTCGTCGAGAGCGTAGTAGAGACAACTGTGGACGAGCATCTGGAGTCTTCGGCGCTTTATGAGTTCTCCCATTTCTGTTTCGGGGTTGGGGAACTCATATAACGCATCGTGTTTTTTAGACACTATGCTTTGTCCCTAAGTGCTTGAATTTCTTTAGGTTTTAAGTCACGAAACTTTCTTCTACTCACACTCCATTGCTTTAATGGTGTTCCAAACCTTACTTCCTTATATGCATCAGGACCATAGAGTGCCACATACCCTATGAGTGTAGAGCCTGCAGTGATGTACACATGGTTCTTCTGATCATAGTTACACTTATCCCACACAGTTGTTTCCAACCTATACCTTCCCTCATAGGAGAGATGCCTCTTGGGATCTCTCCCGATCATCGTGCTGCTCCTTCTGAATCCAAAAACTCATCAATTTCTTCATCACTCATACCAACACTGAGACAAGCACTGATAGCATCGTTGATCTGCCCGTCTTGAATCAAATCAAGTGCGTGAATCAAGTACTCACCGACTTCACCTTTTGCATACCATGGGACCATTATATTAACTCCTCCTCCTCTTCTTCATCAATTAAATTGAGAACAAAGTCCAAGGCATCAAGATAACCTTCATCATAATCATCTCTAGAAGACAACTCTACTAGACTAATTTTCTCATTAATAACAAACTTGATATGTTCAACTAGAATCATTTCAACTCCTTTTCCTTACATCAATTATACCGTACTGCAGCATGAAAGTAAACCATGTGTAAGTTGTTGATTTGTTTACTCTTTTTAGCGCATAAAAGAGTAAACAATCCACGCTTTTTAGCGCATAGAAAGGAATTACTGGGGGGAATATCTATTCAACTCAGTATCGTATAGACTATTTTCTAAAAAATCAACCAGAATGTCAATTTCTTCTTCTGTTAGACCGAGCGGAGTGAATCTGTAGTCCAGATATTCTGTGGGGATATCTGCCTGAGGGATCGCATTGTTCTTATACTCAACGACCTGCCGGACAGATGCAAACGAAGCACCATGACCAAATATGTTTGTGTCTCTCAGGTTGTACAAGGTCGGAATCTTGAATTTGTAGTTGTCAAGATCCTGTTTAGTAAACCCACCTCTTCCTTTTCGGACGTTCTCGGAGACTTCTCCGACTATAAAATTCATAGCATCAAGATCGGCAAACCCTACTGCCATAAACACCTCATCCGCTGGAGCATACTGTCTAGAACTGAGAGCGGGACCAGTATGACAGTTGCTACAACCAGCATCGCCGAAGAATAATTGCGCGCCTTTCAATTGATTGTCAGTCATAGCAGTTTTATCTCCGCGTAACCATTTCTGGAATGGTGCGCGATTAGTGAGAACAGTACGCTCATATGCTGCCATCGATTGAGCAGCAGAAGTCACATCCTCGATTCCAGTCAAGCGATGGACACCTATCGCTGCTGCTGCTTGAGTTTCGATTCCACTCCATTGCCTTGAGTTGTTTTGTTTTGGGGTATCTTCGGTCATCAAGATCGCAGGATCGATCCCTGCATTGATAATGCCGTCAGGTGAATTACCAAATTGTCCGTTCCAAAGCATCACTTCTTGGTATGCGACATTAACAATCGTCGGCGAAGCAATGGGTTGAACGTCGACATCGAGTTCTATATCGTATCCGTCACATTCTAAGCAAATATCCGCGAGAACTCTGTTCGATCCTTCTCCTACTCCACCTTCACCAATACCCTGAGCAATACCTGATTTAAAACCAGACGGTGCGTTGTGGCAAGACGCGCATGAGAACGTACCATTTAGTTCAGGAATATTTCCTACGCCGACTGACGTGTCATGAAATATAATTTTTCCTTCTTCAACTTTTTCTTTAGTGATCGGGTTGGATGGGTCCTGAGGGATAGAGTCATAGTCATCGCTCTCTGGTAGAATGAAAGCATCAACGTCACCTATAATTGACAATAAAATATCAGACTCTGACGGAACAGAAACTGGTTCCGGTGTTGTAGAATTCCCTCCGGACCCACCGCACCCCGAAAGCAAAAAAAGAAATATTCCGAACAACAATGCTACTATTAGTGCGTCTAATAATTTAATTACATTATCGATGTTCTTCATACTAGTACATTGCCGCGATTTCTTTCGCGTATTTGGGGTTGGTTACAGGAACTGCGTTGGATTTGTGGAGTTGTCCGATGCCGATAACGTAGTCGCCTGTGTATTGCTTTGACTCTTGTTTATTTCCTCCTGCCTTTGCTGGAGTAAGAGATGCCGATGGGTAGAGTTTTGTCTCTGCCGCACGTTCGCTTGCATACGACGAACTTGGTTTGTATTCCGAAAACTTAGGCGGGACATACTTGACACAGACTTCTCCTTTGGGTTTCTTAGGTTTACGTTTGCGACCATTAAAGTCATACTTATAAGATCCGAAAACTCTCATTAATCAGCACCTTCTCTTGCAGTCAACTCCTTTAGATAATCTCCGTTATCAAGAGTAGTCTGGTTCATATTTTCCCATCCGGTGATAACATGACGCAATGCTCGGCATAACGCAGTTGAATGGACTATTTTATACGCATAATCGTCCACTGCTTTCATATCTTCCCGAGTGAAATCCTTTGGATGGGGTTTGCCTAAAAAGGTACTGACCAATCCAAACCCTAGTTCGAATAAGAACTGGTCAAGTTCTGCCTCGACTTCTTCAAAATTATCAAGCGTAAACTCTTTGACCAACTTCTCACCTGTTACACTTTCTATCTTACCCACTATATTTTCTCCCATATGAGGTAGTTAGAAGGCAGTAGAGTAAAACATCCCGCCCATTCTCGATAATGATGTTGGTCTGCCAGAGGTAACCATTCGATGTTACCAGCAACCGATCGCTCAACACAAATCTCCATCACGCTGTCTCCCATACTTTTACGATCATGTTATCATCGGTGCAAGAACTTTCACCAACTTCGCGGGTGACTTCACACCCGTTCTGTTCCCATCGAAACGGAGTAAGAAACTCAAAGTGATGCGTCTCACCAGTAGCATAAGTATACCGCGACTGAGTAATCTTACCAAGAACTCTCACACTCGAACCGACATAATCGATTTCGCAAATCTTACCAGTTAAATCTCTCCACATCATATCAGCGTTCCTTTCCTAAGAATGTATGTCTTTGTTTAACTCATTGTTAATATCAACGATCTTTTGCTTTGCCGTACTCAGCGCAACTGCAGTCATGATCGGATTATCGCCTACTTCTAATGCTTCTATAAGGGATTCCAGGACCACTCTCGTTCCTGCCAGCTCTCCTCGCGCGTCGCACATCTTATAGAAATAATCAGACATTAATTACGCCACCTCTTCAACAGGATTGAAATAAGTTACAAACTCTTCCACCGAACCGCGAAACTTCTCGACCCACTGTTGTTCATCGCTCGCGCCGAACGGACGTCTTTGGTAAGCGATCAGGTTACGACCGGAAATGACATAATGAAACTCGGTGTCGCCATGATCTTCAGCGGCAGAAGTGAACGATGCTTTCTCGTTGGCGCGAAAGAATCTCGCCGCCAATTGACCAAATTCAGCATCGCATTCTAACCCCTTGCGGAAATACTTCGCAGCGCCAGTAAGATACCCATCGTGATGGATATAGAAGGTTTGACGACCGAAGTCGAGAGAATCAAATTGGTAGGTTGCTCTAGTAGACATATTTCTTTCTCCTTAACTAATATCAATATTATAGCATAGGTTGCCCCGAAAGGCAACCTACCCTAAGTTATTGATTTGTAACAGAAATTTCGCCCAACTTTTTTAAGGGGAGAGGAAAACTGTCTAAACGACCCTCGAATTTTAACTGATTAAAATCATCGGGGTGTAGCGGAATATATTCCCGTCCTGGAAAACTAATTAAAAACCGCTGAATTCTGTCTTCTAAACTTACTTTAAACATTTATTATCTCCTTAACAAGAAACCTTATTATACTACGAAAATAACAAAAAAGAAACTCGGTCTAAACCATTGATTATTAAAGCGTTTATGGTTAGTTGCCGTCCCAGTTTAAGTCCTGTTGTGGTCCCGCGCCTTCTTCATACTCAGCATCGGGTACTCGTGAACCCTGTGAGCGTCTTACGATGTCGTTGTGATCGAACTCAGACCAATACAACTCAAACGCAACACCGTCTTGGATACCCACAAACTGATGCCATACACCGGCAGGTACTGCCATGTATTCACCCGCATTTAGAACTGTGGTGTCCACAATCTCGCTGTTCTCTGGCCATGTGCGGATCAACAACTTACCAGACTCAACAAAGAACCCGTTACTCTTGGTGGTGTGATAATGTTCAGAACACTGAAAGTCCTTCTTGAACTCAATCCTATGGAACTCTAGTGAACCATTTGCTTCAATCTGTTGGGTCTTACCCCAGATTTTACCTGCTGACTTCATTTGCTTCTTCCTATAGTTTTCTTTTCATAGATTGCTGTAATATTCGCACCCATTTGAGGACATACTAATATAGTATCAGGTAATCCGTTCTCATCGTGGTCACCACCTTCACCACATATAAA
>Ga0209308_10003146_pt1 | contig 13726 bp, 8 predicted proteins | sample COGITO_mtgs_1204_3_FD_184806 | JGI IMG/M metagenome (GOLD analysis project Ga0209308, IMG submission 184806) | Pelagic marine microbial communities from North Sea - COGITO_mtgs_120405 (SPAdes) (version 2) | ecosystem: Environmental > Aquatic > Marine > Epipelagic ...
GATTTATTCCAATGCCAGGAAAGGCGCCGTCGTCGGCGGCGGTGAGTCAGTCTGTCGACAGCGACGCACCTCCGGGATACATGCCAAAGATAAATTAGGATCAAGCATGTAATTGTAATACCACACACATACACACACGCGAAAGAGAGAGAAAGAAAGAGAGACGCCGCCAATGTTGATTTTCTTCTTCATTCTTCAGAGTGCTTACTATTTCTTGTTGTTTTCTTCTCACTTCTGACTTCTCCCTCCTCTCACAAACATAAAATAAATAATCAACAAAAGCAATCCACACAACTTCGAAGAGAACAGCGCTCGTCGTTTAATCATCATTATCATCATCATCGGAGAACAATGCCGAGTCATCGAGAGGAACAAAAGTTCCGGATGATGGAATTAGGCATAGACGACGACGACGACGACGACGATAAGGACAAAAACGATACAACGACGCAAAAAGAAACGAATGCAAAAGAAAAGAGCGGAGGAGAAGAAGCTTCATCATCATCATCATCATCGTCAACCTTCGCGGCGTTTTCCGAAGGTGGGAACTGTTCCGCCAACGCCGTATACACGCGAGTGCAATACATTTATAGACAGTCGGGCGCATCGGAGTACCCGTTGACAACTTTAGCCATTTTGACCGCCCTTTTTTGGTTACTCGCCTCGGGGTTGAACTCTTTCTTCTTCGCAGCTGCTGCTGGAGAAGACGGGAACATCTCGAACGGAGGAGCGCTGAGAATGAGACCGTCGGACTTGCTCCCGAGAAGATTTCGGTTCGGAGAGAACGGAGTCCCAAAAACGCGAGGCACACCGATCAGAATCATGCCATCGTCCGATTTCAGGCACTTTGACGAGTTGAAATCGTACATGCACCCCACAGAGTTAGCGGGGTTAGGAGTAGATACCGAAGGACACGTTTTGAAACAACGTCCTTTGCTCGAGCTGAATAAGAACAATTTGTTGGCATTGAAAACGTCTCCGCCACCGCCGTTGGCTCCAGGAGAAGAGGAGAAGCAAGTATACGACGTGGACTTACCGAAAGGCTTTAATCGATGGGACGAAGTGCATCAAAATATTTGGAGAAAAGCGAAGCAAAAGCACATCGAAGAACTGCGCGCGGAAGCGACTATTGCTCAGCACGCTCGAGCGGAAGCGTTCATAACCAGCGCAAAGGACTCGTCTGATTTAGATAAAGTCTTGCAAGAAGAAGCCGCGGAGCGTGCCAGAGCACATTTGCAAGACGTATTGAAAGATCATTTGATAAATTAGCTCCCTCCCTACTACTAACTACTAGTTCTATAATTCTTTTTAATATAATTATTAGCCGCTGACGACGTGAAACGCGCAACAAAATATTAATGTTTCCAAAGTCGCAACATTTTATCTTTCCCGCCGCTCGCGCCTTTCGTTCCTAGCGGCGACCAATCGCACGCGTAAATCTCATCGGAGTGACCGGGTAAGTCGAGTTCGAGTTTCTTTAAACGCACGCTCCATACTTTTAACGTCGAGTCTTTGGATGCGGATAACACGAATCGCGAATCCGCGCTCCAAGCTATTTGGTACACCGCGCCGACGTGTCCTCTAAACGTACACACGAAATCACCGGTATCGCCGTTCCATAATTTTACCGCTTTATCAAATGACGCCGAGGCAAAGTACTTACCATCCGGCGAGAACATGACGTGATTAATCAGTTGCACGTGTCCAGTCAATCGCTTCAAAGCCGTTTTTGATTGCGACGGTTCCCAAAGAAACATGGTAAAATCGTCAGAACCGCTGATTAAACGTTCCGGTTTGTTTCTCGTTAATTTTTTGTATCGTTCGAGCGCGCGTTCTTTTGATTTCTCGAATGACTCTTCTCGTTTCCCGGTTTCATCAAATGCACCCGTTCTTAACGCGAATTCGGATGATAACGCGAGCGTATTTACCCAATGCGCGTGCCCTTTTAACTGTCGAACAATTTTCCCGTCTTTAGCGTCCCAGGCGTACACCGTGGTGTCTCTCGACGCGGTATAAATCAAGCCTTCTCCGCCCCATTTCACGGAAGAGAGCGCCCTAGAATGCGCAGAAAGCGAAAATAGAGGTATTTTCTTATTCACGTTCCATACTTTTGCCGTCCCATCTGCAGAGGCGGAAACGAATCGAACGTCGTTTGGTGATTTCAACGCGTGCGTCGGCTCCCAGCTCAATCCTACGATGTGTTTCTTATGTCCTTTCAGAATCCCTTTCGATTCACCCGTGACTGGGTCCCACAACCGAACCATGTTATCCATCCCTCCACTCGCTACTAACTGCGCATCTGGCGACCACGCCACGCATAAGACCCAATTTGTGTGACCTTTACACGTCGTCTTTGGCGCCTCGCTTTCGTGGTTCCATAAACGCACCGTGGTATCGCCGGACCCGCTCGCTAAATGTTTCCCGTCCGGAGAAAACGATACCGATAATATAGCTTCCGCGTGACCTGGTATCGCGGACGAACATCGAGTCACCGGTCTCACTCGAAACAACGCCTGTGGGGCGTACACGATTTTCAACACCTGTTCCATGCTCGCGTTCACTTTCTCCAAGTGGTCCCCTAAATCCGTCGTCAACGTTTCGTCTTTAATGTAAAACTCGTACGGGAGTTTCTCCCCTTTCTCTTCCGTGTTATTCAATAACGTGTTCAGCAACTCTTCCAACTGTTTCGAGGTACAATCGTGCGGCAAATCCAGCTGAGGACCGGCGGTGTTCCCATCCGTATCCACGAGTTGCGCGATGACATTTATTCTTTGTCGAGGGAGGTGACGATTTTCGTTTTCGTTTTCGTTTTCGTTGTTGGCTGTTTTCGCGCGCTTGGTCGACGTCGTCGTCGTCGGTAAAACCGAAGAACGCCCCCCGGAAGAAGACATGATGTGTATTGGAAATTACTACTATTATTTTGCTATATTATTGCGTGCTCTCTTTCTCTCTCTTTCTGTGTGTGTGTGTGTGTTGTGTTTTCCTGCGTGTTGATAGAACTTTTGAGAGGCGCCGTCACAACTGAAGAGAAAGGACTCTAGAGTCAAAAATCGACACTTTTTTTAACAACAAAAGCGAAGAACCACCAAACCACCACCACCACCACCACCACCATGCAAAACGACGACGACGATTTAGACGAAGAAGAAGGAGAAGAGGGAGACTTTGGAGAGTGGATAGAAGACGAAGAGTCTCTCGTGGAAATCTCCGAGCAACGGAAAACAAAATGTTTATTCTCTCAGAGAGTGTATTCGAACGCACACGAGGCGTTAACGAGAGCCGCCACTGACTTTGGATTTGATTTACGACGAGTCGTTTCGTTGAATAAGAAGAATACTTTCATAAAAAGTAAAGAAGAGGAAGAAGAAGGAGAGAAACCATCGAGGAGTGGCCGCGAAGAAGAAGAAGAAGACGATGAAAATGAATTGGAGTTTTACGACGTCATTAAAGTGATTAACTTTGTGCGTAAAATGGTTTTGGAAGAAACGAAAAACAACAGCAAGAACAACAACAACAAGAACAAAGAATCAGATGAAAAAGAATACGACGAGAAGGAATTGGCAAAACGAGTGATTGCAAGAGTCAACGATGGAGCGTGGAAAGACGACGTGTATCTGATGCCCGTCGATGCGAGTGGGTCGGACCCGTTGACGTACGAGTGGGAATCCTACGTCTACGGCATCGACGACGACGAAGAAAGAGCGCCGGCGGCGACGAAGGAGGAAAAAGCAAACAAAGATGAACGAGATTCTACGTCTCAAAACGAACATTCGGCATCGTCGTTGATGATATCTTCGTTGCGAAGCGAGAACGAGGCGCTCAAGTTGAAAGTATTCGAGATGATGGAAAAATTAGGGATGATTAGCGAAGAAGAAGAGAAGCAAAAGCTCGCGCCGGTGGCGAACGTCGGCGAAAAAATCGTCGTATCGTCGGCGCCGACACGTAACATGAACGACGACTGCGCGAGTAGAAGGTATGCAAATGATGATAGCGATCGATTCGATAAAAGAACTCAACAAGAGAAAGACGAAGACGAGGCAGACGCTAGAGTGAGGGATTCAGACGATTCTTACTTCAACTCGTACTCGTACTTTGAAATCCATAAAGACATGTTGAGCGATAAAACGCGGACGGATGCGTACAGAGATGCGCTCACCAAGAATCCAACTCTGATGAACGACGCAAACGTTCTCGACGTCGGATGCGGCACGGGTATCTTATCAATGTTTGCCGCACGAGACGGTGGCGCGAGAAATGTCGTCGGCGTAGACGGTTCGTACAGGATTGCGGACGTTGCACGAATGAACGTAGGGGCGAACGACTTACGAGAAAAAGTCGAAATCATCGAAGGGAAACTCGAGGATATGGATTCTATACGCGGTGCACCGTTCGACGTTATTGTCTCGGAATGGATGGGTTACGGTTTATTCTTCGAGTCCATGTTGGATACCGTGTTATACGCCAGAGATAAGTATTTAAAACCGGACGGCGCGTTGTTACCGGACGTGTGTTGCATTAAAATCGCCGGATTTACGAAACAGGCGACAGTGGATTTCGATTTCTGGAACGACGTGTATGGATTTTCTATGAAAGAAGTTGCCGTTCAGCAATTAGATCACGCGTTGGCAACGGCGGTCGTAAAACACATCGAAGGCAAACACATCGGAACGACCGAGACGGAAATTTTACGACTGGATTTGTGTAAGTGTTCGGCAAAAGATACCGAGTTTAGCGCGGAATTCAAACTCGACGCGCTCGAGAACGCGACGAAAGACGAACCTCAAACGATTTATGGCATCGCCTTGTGGTTCGATACAGAATTTTCGAGCCGGTTCTGTCGAGAAAATCCCGTCGTCCTTTCCACGTCTCCGAAAGAACCGAAAACGCACTGGGTTCAAACGGCGTTACATTTTCCCGAGCCGGTCGTCTTAGATAACATCACTGCGTTGGGCATTAAAGGGCGCATTAGCATGGCAAAGAGTACTGAACACGTGAGAGGTTACGATATAAGTTTAGAATCATGTACTATCGATCGGAGCGGGAAAGCGTGCGGTAAAGTACAAACGCGTTTGTATAGATTGTGAAAAATATGACTTGCTTTATCATTTACGTATTATCGTCGTGCGATTGATTTTATTAAACGCGCCATTCCAACCCCTCGACAACTTCTAACGTGTTTGAATCGGGATCTCGGAAGAATATCGCCGGTCTGCCCGATTTACTTTTCGTGTATTCAATCTTATTCGCATCTAAAGCATCCATCAGCGGCTGTATGTCCATGCATCCGATGCAAAAGTGTCGATCTCTGCCGCCGTGCGTCGGTCGAGACTCGATGTCGTCCGGATCTGGGTTTGGTAGTTCCATTATGTGAATCATCTCGTCTCCAATCCATAACCAGGCCCCATCGTACGGTAACTTATCTTTCGGCCTCGCAGGATTAATCGCTAATCCTAATATGCCTTGGTAGAAATCCATCGTTCGTTGCATATCTTTGACGATAATCGCCACGTGGTGCACACCAGTTATTTGCATCTTCTTCGCCACGGACGCGTCCGGTAACTCCTTCGTTTTCTCGTCTATGTCCGACCATTTCAACATTTTCCCTTTCGTATTTGTGACTGTATTCTGGTTGTCTGATGACGATCTCGTTTCTAGCGCACGTTCTCGATGTCGTCGTCGTCGTTGTTGTTGTTGTTGTTGTTCTTTTCTAACAGACACCAAGTGGATAAATTTTCTTGATGAATTCGTCGATGATGATCCTCCTCCTCCTCCTCTTCTCCCGTGGTGTTGGAGTGGGTAAAATGGTTTTGATGTCGTCGTCGTCGTCGTCGTCGCGATGACGATGCTCCCAAAAGCAGTCATCATCTCGCAAACCACTTTCTTTTTACTCACTGTGTATATGTCGTGAACAGATTTTAGATGACTCTGATGAATACACAGCAAAAGTTTTTTGTTTTTATCAAATTGGTGTTTTTTTTTTTTGTTTCTCCCCACAAACAAACAAACAAACAAACAAAAAGAAGAGTTTTGAAGAAGATGAATCCGGCGAAGGATCTTCCTTCGACGGAGACCACGGTGGACGTGAGGAAGAAATTCTACGAGGGGTTACTGTTGCAAGAGTTGAAGACGCACATGAACACGCAGAGAGAGTATAAGAACGACTTGATCGATAACTGGTCCGGGGATGCCGAAGCCGACTGGTTCGCCGCGTTGAAGGAAGACGAGGTAAGGGCGAGAAAGAAATGGGAGGAACAAAAGAAAGCCAAGAAAAAAGAACAAACACAACAGGAAGACGAAGGAGACGACGACGAATAAGAAGAAGAAGAAGAAGCTCAAAACGACGACCAGAAGTAGATGCTCGAGATAGTGAAAAGAGAGCTTACTTTTAGCTTTAGCAGTGTTTAGATTAGAGAGTTGCAACGATAGAAAGAAGTGTACATTAGTAAAAGAAGAAACGTTTCTGTTTCACAAACGTATAGTAATTAATAATGGATTCTATATCACAACGCGAAAGGTCGCGAAACGGCGTCTAAATCACATTCGATGGCGTTCACTTCCGCAATTTTTTCTTGTCGTCCTCGTATGCCCAAAGCTAGACCGCTTTCAATCATCCATTGGACGTACGGTCCCCAAACCTTTCGGTCGCAACGCAACGTGTTCTCATGCCCGATGACAACCAACCCTCTTCTCGCTCGCGTGAGCGTCACGTTACATCGTCTCGGGTCGGAAACGAAACCTAAACTTCTGTTCGTATTTGCTCGAACCGTGGAAACTATCATGAGTTCTTTCTCGCGTCCTTGAAACCCATCGACGGAGGAGACTTCGATACCGCACTCGCCGGTATTCCTATCGACACCGGTTTGAATCCCGGCGCGGCGAATCATTTGCCGAAGCAAACGAACTTGTGCAGCGTACGGGGTAACAATCCCAATATCTTTCGGTCGTAATTCTTGCGCGGATAAGAAACCACGCAAATACGCCAATACTAACTCTGCTTCCGCTCTGTTGGAATACGAATTCGAGTCGTTGTTTTCCATCGCGTTTGTCGGGTGCGTTGGGATGTAACAAATAGGAACATTTGGCTGTGGCCAATTGAAACCAATTGGTGTTGGTCGCATCGCTCGAGGCGTTCCGTTTTTCAATTGTTTATCGTAGAACGCGTCCGATGGAAATTTACCCAAAGCCGGGTGCATGCGAAACTGCGTGTCGAGCATGTACGGCACAACCCCTAAGGACACGAGTCGATCGAACATGGAAAGCGTTAATCCACCAAGCTCGGCTTCTCGAGATAAAATAGTCGGCGGTAACTGCTTATGGTCTCCAACTAAAACAAGCTGTTGACATCCTCTCGAGATTGGCACTAAACTCATCGGCTCCGTGACTTGAGAGGCTTCGTCTAACATCACCGCGGAGAAACTAATCCGATCCAAGAAGTCGCTACCGGAACCAGCGCACGTGCAACACACGGCTTGCGCGTATCTTACGGCTCTGATTTGTGCTTCGTACGCTTCGTGCTTTGTACATCCAGGTGGAACCATATTCTCAATTTGATACATCGCAAGATCTTGACGAACGGCTTCGGTACGACCGATTCGAACGACGCGTACGCCCGCGCGCGCCAAGCCTTCCACTAAGTTGTCCACCGCGGTGTTACTATCAGAAGTACACAGTACTGGTCCTCTGCCTATATCTATCAGTCCGCGAACGATGGCAACAGACGTGTGCGTTTTCCCAGTACCCGGAGGTCCTTGTATTAAACTTAATCGGCGCTCTAAAGTCGCCGATACCGCCCGTTGTTGCGACTCGTTCAAGTTGAATTGTCTGGTGACGTTTCGTACGACGTGTTCGTATCTTCCGCCGTTTACCTCCGCGCAAAGGTTTGCCACTTCCTCTTCTTCGATGGACTCTAAACCTTCCGCAAAAGATGAACTGCGTTTCATTTCGTTTAAATGCGTCACGCCTCCTTTGTTTGCATCGATTTCGTCCGGTTCCGCGTGTTCAGAGTATTGGAATCCAGCGGTTAAAATTTTTCGAAACGCCGGGTTCGTCGTGCACTTTGCTTTCTTCGTCGGATCGACGATTTCGAGCAAATCTCGCATCGCTCCAACCTGTCTTGAAAACGAAACTCTGTTCGCTAACTTGTCGACGCTCCATCCTTCACCGATGATATCTTTCACCTCGCCGTGGTCCAAGTTGATGTGAATTTCCGTTTGTTCGTAATTTACAAATTCAATGATGCCTTCAAACTCTTCGAATTCAACCTCAGGCGCATCGAGCGGTCTCGGCGCGACTGGTAATGGTGGTGCCTTCGGAACAAACGCCGTCGCAGACGCTTTGAGTGACGAGTCCGGCGCAGGCGGCGGTGGTGGTGGCTGCTTCTCAGCTAAAGTAATACCATCACCCATCGTTTTCGTCTCTTTATACATATCCGCCGCTTCCGGGGATAAATCCGGCAAGGATTCGAACGACCGCACTTGGGGTATAGCTTTCGGCGGTGACACGTATTTGCGAACCAGCACGGAATCCCCGCCGGATAAAATGCGCTTCCCGTCCAAATTTATTTGGCCTTGTAAACACGACATTGGCGTTGGAATCTTCGTGACACCGTCCGGCCCAACCTGCGGCTTCGTCGACAGACACAACCTTCCACCTTTCCACGTCGACGCCGTGGCGACGAGATCAGTCGCAGCCGGCGGCCTTTTCGCTATCCTCTCTAAAATTTGCGTAGACTCCTCACAAAATTCTGTCAACAACAAGCGCGCGTTTTTCGTGAAATACCCCGCCGTCGCGGCGTCCGAGTGCTCGACGACTTTCGTCAAAGGACACAAGGCGTTGACGAGCTTCTTCGCGTCTTCCACATCGCACCTACACGGCACAGACATTAAAATCTCGCAGAATTTCTTCAACGACATTTTGAAGTTATCGTTTGACATGCTCTCGGCGACAAACGCCGCGTGTTTCGCGTGATTCGCCTGTAACAATCTCAAAATCAACTTTGTGTGCGTCTCCTCGTCCACCGTTCCAGATTTGGCGGTTTGCAAAATGTTCCCCATTTTCGGTTTAATTTTCTCCGTGGTGTACTTTGCAAACCACACGAACGCTTGGGAAATCTGCCCCGTGTCCATCTCTCGTCGTATTTGCTTCCCGTACGCTATTTTCTTCTCCGGTATCACTTTTACTTTTTTCTGCTTTTGGCCGAAAAAGCCACCTCCTCCACCACGGCCGCCACCACCTCCAAATCCTCTGCCGCCATATCCACCTCTCCCGTATCCTCCTCTTCCTCCGTATCCTCCTCCGTATCCTCCCCCGTACCCTCCTCCGTACCCTCCTCCGTATCCTCCTCCGTATCCTCCTCCGTATCCTCCTCCGTATCCTCCTCCGTAGTTTCCACCACCGCCACCACCTCCTCCGTAGTAATTATTATTGTTGTTGTTGTAATTCATTTTCCCTTTATTCTTCTTGTTCTTCTCCACGTTCCCACTCGCAGGTTTACCCAATAACGATGCTGAGAGAGGCTGATTTTGTCGCTGGTTGTTTGTGTTATCTGTTTGTTGTTGTGTTTGGGAACTTTTATTCTTCTTTGACTTCTTCTTTGACATCTAGTTGATGCGTGTGCAGGCCTCTGCACTGACACTGAGGAATGGAGGAGAAAAATTTGAGGTAAAAAGTGAACAACAGACACTTGTTGAAAGAAAGAAATCCTGTTTTTACTACTACATCTACTACTGCTTAAACTAAACCGGCCACAAGCATGCCCAGAATCAAAGCCTTCTCGCCGTGAGAAGAATTACACGCCGGCAAGATTCTGTGCGCGGCAGACCAGAACGCCTTGGTGTATTTTTCGGACATCGTATCCGCGCCGCGGAGGAAAGCGAAACTGTCTTTTTGAAACTCTCTCGGTAAGTACGGTCGCACCCAACTCTCATACATGTCCATCGGTCCAAACGACAGGACTTTCATCTTGTGCAAAACGAACATGGTGAAAGAAAACAACGCGACTGGAGCGAAGAAACTTTTTAACGCCATTTTAACGCCAAAGAAAATGACGAAACCGTACAACATGGACACGAAGAAGTCTTTCGCTTTCGACGGTAACGACTGAAACGCCTTTTCAGTTTGTGCTTTCATTCTATTCGCGGCGGCGTTCGTCGAGCCCTTCGCGTTCGCGAGAGGCACGACGGTGAGTGCAGACGTGGCCATCGCATAAAGCAGAAACCGCGTCGCCATCGACGAGCTATGCCGTTCGTCTTCGTTCTCGTTCTCGTTCTCGTTGTTGTTGTTGTTGTTGTTCCAACCGCTTCCGCCTGAGCTTCCACCAAAAACATTTCCTCCTCCTCCATCAAACTCGCCGAGAAGCGCGTCTCTGCCGCTGCTGTTGCTGCTATTACCACTTTTATTATTCGCGATGCATTTTCCTCTCCCACTATCGTCTAGAAATATGCCGCCTCCTTTCATAGCCGTCGTCGTCGTCGTCCTTTTCTCTTTGATTTTAAATAATGTTCTCGTTGTTGACTTCCTCGAAGAAGAAGAGGAGGAGGAAGAGAAGCAAAAGTGGCGACGACGACTACCACGACCACCCCCACCTTCACCTGTTCGCATGATACTCTCTCCTCTTGTTGGGACGAACGAGAGCATAGTATTCATAATACTATCAATAATAATAATGAAAGTTGAAAAAATGAAGAAGCAGTGCGTGTAAATTGCTCCTTGTTGGGGGAGGTTGGAGGTCTCGCGTGAACGCGTGTGTGTAAAAATATATATAAGAACTAAAAGGTATGTTTATTACAACTCAATTTTAAACAGATGAATGATTCAGAAGAAGAAGACGAAACTGTCTCTTCAAATCAACAGAGTACTCGACGCATAAAACTCAAACTTACTGTTGTTGTTTATCGTCGCCCGGGCGGTTGAATCGTCTCTGCGGTCTTTGTCCTTCCTCTCGCCCCGCCTCTTTATCCGCTATCGCCTGCGCCGCGGTTCTCGGCTTTGGCCCTTTCAACTTTCTCGGCGTGGATTGTTTTCGCTTCAAAATGTCTTGTTTGTTCTCAAAGTATCGTCGTCTTCTGACCTCGTTGATGTGACCAGAGTTCATGACTTGTTTGCGAAAACGTCTCAACGCAGCCTCTCCGTTTTCACCTTCGCCGACGTTGATTTCTGTTTGGAACGCGCCTTTGAACGCAAAAGCAACGCCTGGAGCCGATTTTTGTTTCGGTTGTTGCGCAACTGTAAAGTTTAGAGAGAGAGAGAGAAAGAGAGGTGAGTGTCTCGTTCCGCCGAAAGGTTAAAAAAGAGAGCTTTTGCTCTTCTTTCATCTTGAAACGAAAAGGACGAGAGGAGGAGGAGGACGACGACGAGGATAGAATGTTGAGGTTTTTACGCCTCCCAAATTCCCACGTTTTGCGCGTGCAACCTCACACGCGACCACGGAATCGTCGATATACAGTCATTCCCGGATGCGAAAATACCATTTCTGAGGACTCTTGCACTCAAAAACCGCTTCCTGCTCTCACTCCGCTCCACACAGTGAACGCGAGAGAGGCAAAATCTCTTTCTGCCTCCCTCTTTTGAGGAGACGACGACGACCAAAAAAATTCGCGTAAATTCACGCGCACTCTCCCCGCCAAATATGATAAAAACGCGACGCGACGATATTAATTACCTCTGTTGTTCGTAGACGTGGAAGAAACCGAGGTTCCAACTAAGGATGCCGTTCGCATGGTTAAGCCTAACATGATGATTGTGTGAGTATTGGAGAACTACTTTTTCTATTTTTTTTTCTGAGGAGAGTTGAAGTATGGTGCTTGATTGCTTCTTCCTTCATCGAGAGTTTTCTTTTCGAGCAAACGAACACCAAAACATCATAAAAACAAAAAGTCAACAAAACCAATTCAAAACGACAAAGAAAGACCACGACGCTTTTAAAATGAATCAAGGCTATGGAGGAGGCGGCGGGCAAAACCCTCAGGACAAGAAGCGCATTCGCGAGGCGGAAATGCGCAAGCTCTACGCGAATTCCTGGGCGGTAGAGTTGATGAAAGCACCGTGTGCGAGACCTGGATTTTGTCTCTACGCTTCGCTGTGTTCGCCGTGCGTTGCCTGGCAACAGAGGAAGAAACAGATGTACGGGTCGTTGCAAGGGTACACGTGCTGTAACGGAGGAAGCTGCATTTCCGGTCGGTGTGGCGAGCAGAACAATCCGGAGTTGTGTTTAGCGTGCGAAGTGTTCTGGTGTTTTCCGAGTAGCGTTGCGACGACCAGATTCTTAATTCAGGACGAACAGCGAGTGATGAACACGCAGTGCGATAACGGCATCATCGGATTCATGTTATTGATGAACCAACTCGCGTGCATCTTCAGAGTGGCAGCAATGGTGTCCAACGACGATTCCATCGAGCAAGCTGCGGACATATTGGATTGCATCTCCGATATGACGTATTGCTCTGTGTGCGCGTGCATGCAAACGCAACAAGAGGCGCAAATTGACTTTAGGAACGAGAGCATGACGCCGCAGCAACAAGTGTTCCAAGCTCCGCAAGTCCAACGAATGGCGGCATACGAAACACAACCGGGAATGTATGGTGCGGCGCCGCCTCAGCAACCACAGCAACAGCAGCAACCACAACCACAATACCCAAAAGTTTAAATGCGCGTACGATTTTTTTTCAGAGATACTAAACGAGTACTACTACATACACAACACGCTACTAAACAATTTTAGGCTACTTTACACTTGGTCTTCTTCGTGTCTATTTTCCCAGTCGTGACTATCCCGTTCATCAATTTTTCGCTATCTGTATACCATGCAAACCTGGGTTTCCCATCCGCGCCAACGTCGCCCTTGTAAAACGCCAATCGGTCTTTAATGTTGTTAATCACGCCCGCGTGCCACTTGAAGTGGTGCACGGCAACCTTCGCATCGCTAAAGCGCGATTGAGACCATAACTTGGTGGTACTTTCGTGACTATCGTTCGGTGTGGAACACTGCGACCCGGCTGGGAGAAAAGATAAGTTATCGTGCGCAGCGCACTGGTACTTGTATTTTCCCGGATACTTTGCGTACGGCGTCAAATGATAGACGTCTTCTAAATCGCCGTCGCCTCTCCCCGGCCCGCTTAAATACGCCTTCGCTCTCGCCGCGCGCAACACCTGATGGTTCCCTCTGTCCGTTCTCCAGTACCCTTTATACGCCATAGTCTTAAAATCTCTACCACCAGCGACAGTTTTAATCACCGAACACCGCAAAGGAAATTGCTGAAACATTCCGGGTTCTTCTTTCAACTTGCTCAACTCGCCGCTCTTGGAGACTCGATCGACGTACGTCCCTCTCACTTCGTTGTACCCTTTCTTGTCCATCTCTTTCAAGAAGTCGATGACTGATTTCCCGCCGTACGAGTGAAACTCGTCGTTATCCGCGTGGACAATCCAATCTGTCGGTGGGACTTTTTCTAACAACTGCATCCGATGCTTATACATCACTTCGCTCGAGTATTGCGTCAACCACTCGTGGTATGGGATACCCAGATTGTCTAAAATCTTCGCGCACTCGTCAAACTCTGCGGTTCGAAATCCAGATTTAGAGTTAATCACGACTAAGAAGTTCTCCGGTTTAATTCCTAAATCGGTGTAATGGTGGACGAATTGTTTCAACAAGACGGCGCCGTCGTAATCGGCAGCCACGGAGGTGAATATCCAAACTCGGTTCGAGTAGTCTTTTGAAGAAGAAGAT
>Ga0209308_10003147_pt1 | contig 13720 bp, 13 predicted proteins | sample COGITO_mtgs_1204_3_FD_184806 | JGI IMG/M metagenome (GOLD analysis project Ga0209308, IMG submission 184806) | Pelagic marine microbial communities from North Sea - COGITO_mtgs_120405 (SPAdes) (version 2) | ecosystem: Environmental > Aquatic > Marine > Epipelagic ...
TAGTATGATATCTCCAGATGAATCTAAAGTTATATCAGTACCATCATTTGTGATTGTGTCTAGGGCGATACTTCCAACATTTGTAATATTGAAGTCACCAAAATTTGTTGTGCCACCGATTGTTAAATTACCTGTTACAGTAACATTATCACCGAAGGTTACTTCACTTGTAGAGTGACCTATCGTTACAGCAATGCCTGAAGTTTCTGTTGCAACTTTTAAAGCACCTACAGCATTTGCAATATATGAATTTGATCCGTCATGATAAATTTGTAAATCGTCACCTGTACCAGCAACATACTTCTCACTATCTGGTAGATGTATACCAGTTGTTTTAAATGCGATTACGTCTGAACCACCTAATTTAAAATCTATCTGATCGTCTGTATCGGCAGTTATTGTTGTATCGGCGTCAACGTCTAATACCATCTCGGTACCGTTTAGATCAGTAATATTTTGAGAAATTGCTTGTCCTAAAAAATGAACATATGTGTCTGCTGTACTTGAAGGCGCTTCTGTAAATGTGATACTTCCACCGCCACCTGCTAAATTATATGCGACTTCAGGTTCTTGTATTACACCACCAACACTTACTAGTATTGCTGAGCTTGATCCTACTGCTGTATTTAATGTAAAAGTAGTCGTGCTACCGTCAGTAGTTAAGTCTTGTTTCTCAAAGAAACCATTGACTGGATTTGCGCCTATATATGCCATTTAAATTCCTAATTAATTCTTTAAAGTTATACTTATATTTATAAGACTATTTATAAGTGTTTTATGACTTATTTACCTTACGCCATGCAGGTAATCCAAGTTTCTCTCTACCATCGAATATATTTATATCTTTAAACTGACCATTTACATTATTATAGTGTAGAAAGACTTGACCACAATGTTCACCTTCAAAAGGTTCTCTCCAGTGTTCTAACTTACAACCTTCATATATTAACATATCTCCTATTTCAAGATCAACTCTTTCACCTTTAGGTGCATTAGGTTTATGTATATTTTTGTGTTCATCTATAACGTTATCAGCGCCTGTTGGGTCTATGAATATAGGCCAAGGTTCACCTCCTAGATGAAGTGTAGTAGATATCTCACAACTTGGTCTATCTTTATGTCTTCTTAATATGTCGCCTTTCTTATATATTCTCGCATAAGAATATGTAGGTACTACATCTAATCCTGTTTCTTTTTTCATCACAGGTAATATTTTCATTAACAAGGTATCAAATGTTGGGTCACCATATATTGAATAAGTATTAAGCACCTGCTCATCTGTAAATGTACCTAATATACCAGTGTCATAAGTCATATTAGCATTGTACATATACTTAACTGCTTCTCTTTTTAAAAGAAAATAATTAAATAAAAAATTAGCTAACTCATAGTTGATTGCTTGTTTGACTACTTTATAATTGCCCATTGAAACCATCCTGTACAAAATTAAAACTTACAGATATTCTTATATCATCTGATTCATTTTGTTCAACACTATGCCATAACCATGAAGGAAACATTATCATTCTACCTTCTATTGGTTCTATATTTACATCTCTATACATATCTTGACCAGGATCACCTGATTTTCTAGCTGGCATATACATCTGTGCCCCTGGTCTTGGATCCATAATTTTAAGTCTACCTGATTTAGAATTAGACTTAACATAATAAACACCTGAGAATAAAGAGTTAGGATGTAAATGTGGCATATTAAAACCACCTGGTGGATTTATATTTGCCCACATATTACCCATTATTGCGTGTCTATCTATATGTTCATTATTGTATACTTCTTTTTGCATTTTATATAATTCTGTAAGTAATTGTGAATATTCTGGTTTTTTATGCATATCAGTCGTTGAGTGCCAACCCTTTACATTTGTTTTAGAAACACCTTTATCTTGATTAGACCAATTAATTATGTCTTGTGCTAATTGATGATTATTCAATTCTACATCTTTACCATATACGAGGGTTGGAAAAAACTTTTCTATTATCATCTAAAAGGTTTACCTCCAAACCAAACAACTAACGATTGTCTAACACCTCTTGTCACAGGCGCAACCCTATGATTTAAAAATGAAGCAAATGTAATTGCGTTTCCTTGTTTAAGTTTTATTCTTTTACCAGGAGCCAGGAGTTCTAATTCACCACCTTCAAATTGTGATTCGTGATTTAATAATATTGTCATTGATATTTTTCGTACAGGTGGCTCATGTTCCATGTGTACATCACAATCCATATGCCAGTCATAGAATCCTCCCTCTGGATATTCTGTAAACTGTGCGTTTTCTGTAACCTGTATGTCATCAAAACCAAAATGATTTAAATTAGCTCTCTGTATAAATCTATTTAAATCTTCGTACATATGCGACATTTCTTTAAAAGGTATCCAAGATATGGTTGTTGTTCTTTTATTCGTGTTAAGACCTCCACCTGATCTACCCATACCAACTTCTGCTTTTTTTGGTGTTTGTCGTCTACCACAATCAATAATTTGTTGACATTGTTCTGGTGTAAATAATGGGTTAGTTGTTTCTATAATCCAACTTTTCCATTTAGGTTCTTTTATAATCATATTGCACTCCTATTTCTTATTGGGTCATAATCTACATCACAATTGCATGACAAAGTTCTTCTTAATCCTGTTCCATTAAAAGGATTTACACTATGCCTCATGTCATAAGGAAATATGTAAAAATCTCCTTCTTGTACATTTGGCGTATAATCAGTATTACAAAATTGACCAGAGGAATTACCTAGTATTTGTAATCGACCATTCATAGGTTTTTCTGAAGCTGAATATTCTACACCATAAGACTCTGGCAGTTTTAAAATCATAACACTAGACAATCCTGTATATATTGTTCCTTGATGAACATGAATAGGATTGTATTCGTGTTCTTTCATCTCATTTACCCACACAGAATTTAAATGCATTTTGTATTCATATGTTTTATTCCAATCTAAATAATGTTTAAATTTTTGCCAAAACCATTGCATAACATCTTCTGGCAAATGCCTATGAGATTTCATTTTATTATTAGATTTTCCGTCAAAAAATAAAGAATGTTCGTTCTCTATCTTACCCACAAGTTGTTTGTTTGCAGGATATAATTCGTGCCTACGTTTTTCGTATATATCATTTATAGTTGTGTATACATCAAACGGTACTTTGTATTTTAATACCGATTGACCTAAAAATATAAAACTAAAATCTGATGTGTTCATATTTTTTTCTAATCCTTTCTGGTATCTTTTCTATATAAGGGTTATATACTTTTCTCACAGGTCCATTAAATAATTTATGCATATTACTACCAACAACTGTATCATCATATTTTATACCATTGACGCTTAATGTTTGTAAATTTTCAAAGTAGTGTGGATAATACGGTTCTTCCATAAACTTATATATCTTTCTAAACTCTTGTTCTGGATTTGTAACTAGATCATCATACTTTACAAAATGACATATATCAGGATAGTTATATGCATTTTTTATTGCTTCTAATTCTTTAGCAATCGCACCATCTTTATTCATTATCATACCTAATTTTTCTTCATCATTTTTAAGATTAAATCTATTAACAAATGAATCAGGATTTTGTGTGTACCATTGCATATAACTTGCTAATACATCCATTAAATCTCTTAACAAAACAATACATTTAAAAGGTTTTTTAAGATGTTTTTTTATTAATTGAAGATTACCTTTTGTCGTAATTGGTTCACGAGGTATAATTATTCTTTGAGACCAATCTTTATAATAACTTTCATAAACAGAATCTAATACATTATCTAAAGACTTATGATCAGGAAAGTTTTTAAATACATCTGTTTGTTTAAGTAAAAACAAATCTTTCATTGCTTCTATTGTAATGCCGTTACCAGTCGCAGCTATATCAGGATTCTGACTCATTATAGTAGAGAATAAGGTGTTACCTGACCTTGGCAATGCCACTAGAAAGAATAACTTTTTATCCTTTTTTTGTAAGCCCTGGGAGTATCGGTTTTTTAGTTGCTTCAATTTGTACATGATCTTCTTTAATTCTTTCAATAGATTGTAATTGACCTAACACATTAAACACTTCTGGTTGACTTGAACCTTGTGTTAATGTTTCTGCCTTGTTCTTCATAACTAAATGATAAGATTCTAATTGATGAGTATCAACATTTTTAGTGTCAAATGATCCGTCATTATATTTATCTTTATAATGAGACCACAGTTTGATCTCTCTCATACGATCTCTAGCAGTTAATTGCATACTTGCTTTGCCGTATCTTTTTTCATCTAAATCAATTTGATGTAGTTCTATTTTCAATTCGTCTGTTTCATCTTCTAATTTTTTTTCTAATCTTTTAATTTTAACTTCATTTCTTCTATATTCAAAAGATAAAGACATAAGATTTTCTAGGAATACATTTTGTTCTCTAACACATTGCCAATACTTTGCAGCTTTAGTAGGATATTTAGCGTCATTTAATACTGAAAATTCCATTTCAGTTTGTGTTCTAAACATTTGTTTTTTAGTCCAGGTATCTCGCAACTCGCCTGTCATTTCTTTAAATACAGAAACGTCTTCTGGGTCTAATAGATTGTGTAAATTGGGTGCTTCTTTTTCGATAAGAGATGTTATATCTCGTTTTTTAATTTCTTCACTCATTCAGATTCTCCTTATTATATATCTATAATGTTATTATTATTTATAAGAGTTATTAATCGAAGTCAATTGTTTTAGCAGCATTCACTGCCGTTGTTTCACCTGTTAATTCTTCTGTAGCATTTGATGGTGATCCAGTATCACCTCCAGCTACTAAACCTAGTGCTGATGGTGCAGGAACAGATGAGGACATTGCACCTCTGGCAGTGGTCATACTAACATGAGTAACCCAAGAGGTTCCATTATATTGTTCTACTTGATTAGTGACATCAGGAGTATAACCTCCTAAAGCAAGACCTGAAGTTTGAGTTCCCATTCCTGCCAAACCATAGACAGCTGTATTTAAATTTCCACCAGATGTCCAATTTGTTCCGTCCCATTCTTCAGTTAAGTTAGTATTTGCTGGACTTGGTACTTGTCCCCCAAAGCAAAGAGCTGCTGTTTGTGTGCCAAGTCCTGTGCTATTACTTCTTTGTGTGCTTAAATTATTTACCTCTGTCCAACTAGATCCGTCATAAGATTCAGTATTGAGGGTTTCTGATCCTGAGAAAATTAAACCAGCTGGTTCTAATCCAGCTGTTCCAAATTTATTCATTCTTACAGTTCCAAAATCAGTTCCATTTGACCAACTTGTACCATTATATTCTTCAGTCTTAACACCAGGAGGTGGAAAACCTCCTACACCGACTGCTGCTGTTTGAGTTCCAAATCCCTCTATTCCTCTTCTAGCATTATTTAAATTGTTTCCTTCACTCCATGAACTACCATTATATTCTTCCGATTGATTTAAATTTGTTCCTGGACTAGTTTGAAAACCCCCAAAAACTAAACCTGCAGTTTGTATTCCTGCACCACCTAAAAATCTTCTTGAAGTTCCTAAATTACCACCACTAGCAAATGCTGCTCCAGTGATTGTGTTTGTTGTTACATTAAATTCTTCTGTTGCACCTGTAGCTGAACCAGTGGTTCCTCCACAAAATGCGGCAGCTGTTTCCGACCCAAAACCTGCTCCTTGTTGTCTAGCAGTACCCATATTTGCTTGAGCACTCCAAGTTGATCCATCATAAAAAAGAGTATTATTAGTAATAGCACTAGGGCCTGATAAATATCCGCCACCACCCATTTGATTATATCCTGATGGATTAGAACTATGTTGATTTTGACCTGGTAGTGGATAAGAACCACCTTCAGACCAAGAAGATCCATCCCACTCGACAGTTGTAGTAGCATATCCTGGAGGTCCTAAAGAACCACCTGCATGAACAGAAGCCGTTTGTGATCCACCAGATACGTGTCCTGCTCCTCTATTTGATGGTAAATCTGTAATATTAGTAAAATTAGTTCCATCGTATGTAAAAGATTCTGATGAGGCAGCATTTGGACCATCATTTCCTCCTGCAAACAAGGACGCAGTTTGTGTACCTGCTCGACCCAACATTTTTCTAACTTCAGGAGCATTACCTACGTCTGTCCAAGCAGATCCATTATATTCTAATGTTTCTTGCTTAACAGGATCTCCACCACCTACTGCTAATCCAGCAGTTTGTGTTCCTGCAACTGAAATATAATATAATGCAGTTGGTAAATTTCCACTTGATGCCCAACCATTACCGTTATATTCTTCAGTATTATTCATTAAAGCAGTCACATATCCCCCAGCAATTAATCCAGCAGTTTGTGTTCCTGCTCCACCTGTCATTGCTCTTCTAGCCGTAAGCATATTACCACCAGCTGAAAATGCACCTACAGCAATATGAGATTTAAGACTAAAATCAGATGAGTTATAAAATAATTCACCTTCTTGTAATCTATCACCGCTCGTATCAGCGCTAAGATATTTGACTTTTAATCCTTTAAGTTGCTCGTAGGTTGACATTTAATTTTCCTTATGGAATTGTTCTAAAACCAGGTTTTGCACCAAGTCTTGTAACTTTTTCGTCTGCTGATTCACCGTCAACATCATTATTATCCCATGCTGTTCTAGCGATATCATCAGCTGCTTTTACTAATGCTTGTGCCTCTGTTTTTGTTTTTTCAGTACCACTTGCTTCTGCTAACCAGTAAGCGCCTCTTTCATTATTACCGATAACCCAAACATCTATAGCTGCTGATCCATCATGTCCTGGATAACATCTTAATGAGAATGCTCTTCTGTCTTCGGCAGTAAAGAAACCTTTTCCTGTGTTAGTTGCGGTACCATATATGAATAGTGCCATTGTTATTTTCTCCTTTTATTACTATTTATAATTAACTATCTGTAATAGTTTTTAGATTTAATGAAGTTGTTTCTGCTGTAAATTCTTCTGTTGCGTTCAAAATATTAGGATCATCAAAACCTGCAAAAGCAATTGCAGCTGCAGCTGTTCCTGAAGTACCTCTTGAACCACCATTAGACGCTGTTCTTGCGTCTGTTCTCCATGTTGTTCCGTCGTATCGTTGATATATTCCACCATTATTACCACAAGTACCACCGTCTGTTAAAATACCCACTCCTTCACCAGCAGGACCTGTGACCAGACCAGCAGCTGCTGCTGTCCAGTTTGTTCCATCATACTCAAAACTGACATTAGTATTTGTTCCTGGCCATGCACCGTTAGGACTTATTTTTCCTTGTGTCACAACGGCTGCAGTTTGAGTTCCAAAAGACGCATTGTTTCTTGTTGCATTAGGAATATTGTTTACCTCTGTCCAAGCAGTACCATTGTATTCTTCTACCTCTGCTTCAACTGTGCTAGAACCACCAAAATTACCACCGCCACCAATAAGACCTGCAGTTTGTGTTCCACAATTAATACCCATTCCTCTTGCCGTATTCATATCTCCACCTTCTGACCAATTAGTGCCATCATATTCCCATGTTTCATTATACATAGTATTTGGTTGAGCAAAACCACCACAAAAAATAGCTGCAGTCTGTGTTCCTAATCCAAACAATCGACCCATTCCTCTAGGTAAATTATTAACTTCTGACCAAGCAGTACCATTATATTCTTCTGTTAAAGCGTGAGAAGTGCTTGAAGGACCATAACCACCAGCACCTAAAGCTGCAGTCTGTGGAGCTGCACCTGCCCCTTGCATATAATATCTATCTTGATTCATGTTACCACCACTTGCCCAAGCGGAACCTGTGACTGTATTTACTGTTCTATTAAATTCTTCTGTTACCGAATGATAAGCAGTTGAGTATCCTGTAGAAATCACACCTGCTGTAGGTGTACCAAAACCTGATCCATATCCTCTAGTCTGTGATAAATTTGCAGTTTCGGTCCAAGATGTACCATTCCATTGCTCTGTGTTTACGGTTGTACCTGGAGCAACATTTCCTCCAAAAGCATGTGCTGTTCCATTAGTAGAACCTGTTCCGTTAGCACCAAATCTACTTGTATTTAAATCTCCAACCTCAGTCCATGATGTACCATTCCATGATTCAGTTAATGCTAATTTAGCTGCGCCTGGATTGTAACCTGCAAAATTTAAAGCAGATGCTGAGCTTCCTATTGTAGTGGTATTTCTTTTTGCAGTATTTAAATCTGCAACTTCACTCCAACTAGTGCCATCATAATGTTCTTGAAATGCTCTAACTGTTCCGTCAGTTCCCCCAACACAAGTCGTTGCTGTTTGAGGTCCTCCACCACTTGTCGCTCTTCTATTATTATTTAAATTATTTCCTTCTGTCCATGCAGTACCATTGTATTCTTCACTATGGTTAACACCACTATTCGGTGGTTCTCCACCAAATGCTATTCCTGATGTTTGTAATCCTCCACCACCTAAAGTATATCTACCAGTGTTTAAATCTCCACCTGTTGTAAAACCTACTCCGTTGTATTCGGTAGTATTGGTTAAAGGACTGGAACCATCATTACCACCAAAAATAAGTCCTGCAGTTTGTGTTCCACCACCAGCACCTGCGTAATGTTTTGTGACATTACTACCACCAGATGACCAGGTTTCACTTGCTACAACTGATTTAAAATCGTTATCCGTGTCACTATAAAATAATTGTCCTTCTGATTGTTCACTACTTAAATCAGAAGTTAAGAACTTAACTTTTTTTCCTCTTATGTTTTTATAATCACTCATTATGATACATCCAAACTGGTTACTGCATTAACTATATCAGTCCATTCCTCTGTTGCATTTAAGAAAGGACCATTTCCTCCACCAACTGCTAATGCAGCCGCTGAAGTTCCAGCACCTGATAAATAACTTCTACCGTTTGCCATAGCTGCAACGCTTGTCCAACTAGAGCCATCATATTGTTCGGTGGTGGTTACACCATTACCTCCAGGTAGTCCTCCAAAAGCTATAGTTGCAGTTTGAGTTCCAGCTGTTGAACACTCCACAGAATACCTACCTGTGCCTAAATTATGTGGACTAGTTGTCCAATTTGTTCCATCATAATTTTCTGTTGTCACAAGAAGACTTGGTGACGCTGGAGGACTCACACCTCCAAAACTAAATGCTGCTGTTTGAGTACCACAACCTGCATTTCCAAATTTAGAAGTATTCATAGCGTTTGATGCTGTCCAACTTGATCCATTATATTCTTCAGTAAGAGCAGACACGGCACTCACATAACCAGCAAAAGCAACTCCTGCAGTTTGAGTTCCAGCTCCAGCAAAATCCCTTCTTGCTGTTCCTAAATTTCCACCATTAGTCCAAGATGAACCATCATATTCTTCAGTAGCATTAGTATTTGGTGGTGTAAAACCACCAGTTGCAAAAGCAGCAGTTTGTGGTCCACCTGTTGCTGAAACACGTCTTGCAGTATTTAAATTATTTCCTTCAGTCCAACTTGAACCATTATATTCTTCGGAACTATCATGTGTAGTTCCTGGAGATAATCCTCCAGCTGCTATAGCTGCAGTTTGAGTTCCTGAACCAAACAGTTGACCTCTTGCCGTATTTAAATTACCACCTGAAGCCCAAGCTGCTGGTTTTATTGTATTTACTCTTATTTTATTAAGTGTATCGTTGTACCAGATTTGACCTTCTTTAGTATTAGAGGGATCGCTAGTGACTGACTTGATGTTGTATCCTTTTAGGGTTCGATATATGCTCATTCAGATTCTCCATTAATCATTCTTGAATAGCCAACCTTGAGTTGAGTCAACGTAAACTAATGTGAATGAAGCTCTTTCTGTTGAAACAACTAGATCCTCTGCCACTCCTTGAATTGGTTGTGAATTTCTGCCTATCGTACAAGCGTTAGAATCAAATGTACCTGCATAATCAACGATTGTTACTTCATCACCTAGTGAAGGCGAAGCAGGAAGAGTAATTGTGAATGCCGAAGATGTTGTATTTACGAAAACACCTTGTCCAGCAACTGCTGTGTAAGCACCTGTCTTAATTGCCTGCCATTGTGTACCACCACCGATATATGTTTTAATTCTTGCTGCTGTAGTTTTTCTGTTTGTACCACCTGCACCATCATCTATGATAAACAAGTCAGCGTCAGCGATATCAGCGCCTATATCTGTCGCACCATCTATATCTAAATCAGCAACAGCGATACTACCATCTGGGAATACAGGAGCTGCTTGAAAAGTTGCAACTCCACTAACATTTAGTGTACCATTTAAATCAACAGCAGTTGCTGTTAAATCTATTTCATCTGTTGCACCGATAGATAATACTGTTGCACTAGTACCTTGAATAAATTGAGAGGCGTCATTAAACATTAATTTCATTGTAGAATTTAATGTAAGACCAGTATCAGCAGTATGAGTAAGTGTGACATCTTGGTCATCACCAAAGTTGATAACAGCGCCATCATTAAAAAATGCGTCATTAAATTCTAACGCAGTCGTTCCTAAATCAGCACCACCTGAAGCGTCTGGAACGAAAGCGGTCTCTGCCGTGATAGTAGCACTTCTTATATTAGAAGTACCGTTATCGATTGCACCAAAACCTGAAGTGATTGATCCTGAATCTAACGCACCTGTTGTAACCAGGTTAGACATTGCAGTAATTTCACTACCAAAATAAGTAGCGAAAGTTTGTACAGTAGTCTGTCGCATTGTGCCACCGTCATTGGTAACAATTCCGTCACCGTCAGCGACAGCAGTTGTTCCGATAGTTGTATCACCATCAACAATATTTAATTCTGTTGCCGTTGAATCAACAGCGGCTAATTTTGTTAAGTCTGCCTGAACAAGTCCTGAAACACCATCTAATAGATTTAATTCAGCGGCAGTAGAAGTAACCGCAGTACTTCCTAAAACTAATTGACCATCTGGTATTACTGCTCTAGCAGCACCATTAAATATTAAGTCATCAACAGAAGTGTCCCATGTAAGATTAGCACTTGCAGTATCTCCATAAATTATTATATCGTAACCTTGATCGTTAGCACCAATTGTTAATGTTGCGTCTAGTTGAACAGCACCGTCTATATCAACGGCGTCTAAATTTGTTGTACCATCAACATCTAAATTTGTGCTGATTGTTGTTGCACCTGTTACGGCAAGAGTTGAACCGTCAAATTGTAAATTTGCCTCTCCGTTTAAACCACTAGAACCTGTTGCAGTTGTGATACGATTGTTACCATCGTTTGCGATTGATAGTGAAGCAGACCAAGATAATGTTCCTGATCCATCTGTTGTCAATGATGTACCTGCGACACCATCGGCAGTCGGTAATACATATGCAACTGAAGCAGTATTATTACCTGCCTTGAAACCTGTATAATGTGATCCATTATCTGTATCTTCAAAAATTCTTATCTCTCCTGGGGCAGCACTATTACCACCAACACCCACAAAGTTTCCATCATTTATCTCAAATAGTTTATTTCCATCTGCCTGTAAAAATTGTAAATCTTTAGCGTCTGTAGCTATTTTAATTGTAGTATCACCACTTGAAGTACCAAGTTGTATGTGATCTGTATTTGCAAGTTTGAAATCTATTCTGTCGTCTGTATCGGCAGTTATTGAACTGTCAGCGTCAGCGTCTAAAATTAATTCAGCACCGTTTAAATCTGATGGTGTTATAGTTGAAGTACTACTTGTCTTGTCATTGATTACATATATAGAGGCGCCACTTGCTGGGGCAGCAGAGAAAGTGATTCTTTTTAAATCACCACTACCATCTTGCCCTAACGTAAATGCTTTTCCAGAACCTGGTTCTTGTCTTACGTTATTTACAAAAACTTCTAGCGCATTTTGACCACCACTTACTACTGAATTTCCTAAATCAAAAGTAGTAGTTGATCCATCACCTGTAAAACTATCTTTACTTGGTACTGGACTAAAAGTATTTACTGGTTGTTGTCCTATATATGCCATTTATTATACGTCCTCTAGTACTGATACGGTTACATCTAAAGAATTAGCTGCACTCGCAATTCCTTCTAGGTTGTCTGCATTTGTTCCATCATTCTGTAATACTAATTTATTTCCTGCCATAACTTCAAGTGAGGTACCTGCAGGAATCGTAGCGTCTTTGACTATGAAGACATCATTTGATCCGTCTTCGTTATCAATAAAGACACTTGCAGTTATACCTGAAGTAGTCTTATTTGCCATAGTAATACCAATAACGATAGTTTCAAGGGCAGATGAACCTGCTCCAGCAGGAACGCCGTATAGCGTTGTATTTGATGTACCTACATTCGGTACACAAAATCTTTTAAAATCATTAGCCATCGTTGTTTCCTTTATTGTTATTATGTTATATTTATAGTCGTTATTTTGGGTTATCGTCTTTAACTTTTTTCACAGCCTTAAACCATTCGCCAGTCTTATCACCTTTGTCAGCGGCCATGTCTTTATACAAAAGGTCTAATTGTTCTCTTAAATCTGGATAAGATGTTCTTCTTGTACTTAAAACACCATCTAAAGTTTCAGCAGTATTACCTGCAGATTCATAACTAGCAATTTGTTCTGCTGTTGGCTCAGCTAATCCATTTACATTCCATGAAGCTATAAAATCTTCATCTCCATCATTTTGCAACACTAAATTTTTATTTTCAGCATCCCAAGTTTTTGAGTTTGCCTCTAAATATTTTTTAACTTTTACCCATAATTGTGCCATAATTTTTTATCCTATGTTATCAGTTTATATCCAAATAAAGAAGTTCTTACTCCACCACCACCAGTACCACGAATCACTGCTTGACCATTACCATCCTGTCTAGCATATAATTCTATGTAATCATTATCATCTAAAACAATAATTTGTGATACTGTTGTACCTATATCAGCTAAATTGTTATCTCCACCAGCACCACCTATAACATCAAAAGCAGTTATGTTATTAGATATTGATCCATTTTTATATATAAATGCAGCACCTTCATCACCATTATTTGCAGAAGCGGAATGTACTGCACCATGAATAAAATAAGTTCCAGCTACACCTGGTGTGTATCTACTACTTGCAAATTTATTATCAGTATCAATTATTTCTACATCTAGTGTGACTTTAGTAGCAGTATTATTACTAATATTTTGTGTACCATTATTAGTAACATAAAACATATTACTATTAGTACTAGCACCTATATAAGTTTTAAGTCTTGAAGCAGCTGTTTTTCTATTTGTACCACCAGCACCATCATCAATAATAAACAAGTCAGCGTCAACAATATCAGCACCTATATCAGTACCACCATCAATATCTAAATCAGCAAGTGCTAAACTTCCATCAGGAAATACTGGTGTTTGTGTAAATGTTACAGCACCACCTGAAGCAATACTCATAGCGTCTGGGTCTGAAGCAGAACCAATAGTTTTACCATCACCAATAATAATATCATCTGCAACAGTAAGAATACCACCAGAACTTAAACTCATTTTTTCAGAGGCAGCTTCTGAAGCACCTGTTTGAAAACTTAATTTTGTTGCATTGTTTGAAGCACTAAAGTCGCCTTCAGAAATGGCAGCGATACCAGCAGCAACTAATATTGCGTCTGTACCTGCACCCTCGTCTGGCGCTTGAAAGTGAAGTTGCCCTAATACATCATTAGCAGCAATATCTGTTTCACCTGTTTGTAATGTTAGAGTTGCCTTTGTGTCATCACTTGTTGTCGCAGTTTTTAAAGTTAA
>Ga0209308_10003160_pt1 | contig 13696 bp, 10 predicted proteins | sample COGITO_mtgs_1204_3_FD_184806 | JGI IMG/M metagenome (GOLD analysis project Ga0209308, IMG submission 184806) | Pelagic marine microbial communities from North Sea - COGITO_mtgs_120405 (SPAdes) (version 2) | ecosystem: Environmental > Aquatic > Marine > Epipelagic ...
TTGTAGGATCTGCTACCGGTGGGTTATTGATGTTTGCACCACCACCATCACCCGGGCACATGGCCGAGGCTATCTTGCCAGATGGATCCGTATCGTGGATAGGCGGATTAAACAGAGGGCCCATATCGTAATTGGCCATCACTTCAAGCGCTTCTCTACGTAGCTGGGGAGTGAAGTCGATCAGGTCGTCTTCAGTCAGGCCCTGCATTTCGTAGGCAGGCGGCTTGGTAGGGAAAGGCTGTGTTGCAGACAGCTTCTCGCCAGGAACCAGTGAGGCTGGAACCGGGCGCTCTTCAATAGGCCAGATTGGCTCGCCAGTCATGCGGTCGAAAGAGTAGACAAAGCCCTGCTTGGTGATCTGGTGAACCGAAGGAACAACTCCTCGGCCTGGAATATTCAGGTCTAACTGAATAGGCGCAGCCGGGTTGTCATAGTTCCATACATCGTGATGCACCGTCTGGAAGTGCCAGCGACGTTCGCCAGTTTCTGTGTCCAGTGCTATCAGGCTAGTACCAAACAGACCATCGCCAGGACGGAAGCCGCCGTAGTAATCGATCGTTGGCGGGTTAGTTGGAACATAGACGATGTTGTTCTCAGGATCGGCTGTTAGCGGTGCCCAGGAAGATACGTCTCCTGTCCACTGCCAGGCATCGTTTTCCCAAGTCTCGTGACCGTACTCACCCGGACGCGGAATGACGTTGAACTTCCACTTGAATTCGCCGGTCGTCTTGTCATAAGCCAGAATATCGCCAGGTACGTTCTCGACCCTAGCCTGTAAATAACCCTGCTCAGCGGAGTTACCCACGACGATAGTGTCGTTAACCACAATCGGTGGAGAGGAAGTCGTGATATAGCCAGTCTCTAGCGGAATACCTTCATAAGGGTCGTAGGGATGGCCCAGATCGGCAAGCATATCCACTACACCCGTTGATGGGAAGCCATCTACAGGTACTTGTCCGCCGAAGCCTTCAAGTGGAGCGCCGGTCTCGGCATCGAGAGCGACCAGGAAGAAGCCAGGAGTGGAGATATAGACCACACCCTTTCCGTCAATACGTGAATAGCCGATACCCTTGCCATATGAGGCGCGCATGGAATATTCCCAGCGGCCTGTGTTTGGTAGGCGATACGACCAAAGGGTCTCGCCAGTCTTGGGATCGATCGCAACAACGTTGCGGCGAGCACCAGATACAGTGAATAACTTGCCATCTACATAAGTAGGTGTTGAGCGGCCTGAGCGGCCGCCGAAGCTGGCGCCATCCCATTCCCAGGCAACTTCGAGTTCATTGAAGTTCTCCGCCGTAATTTCATCGGCAGGGGTGTAGCGCGTATGGGCGTAGTCGCCGCCGAGTGTGAACCACTCCGCGGTGTCATCGGTAACCAGGTTTTGACTCAGAGCTATCTGAGGGCTTAAGCCCAAAGCAGCCGCCAGAAGGCCTAAAGTGCCGACTTTTCTAGCTAGTGAGCCCATTGTTGAGGAGCGTGATTTCATTGTTTTAGCCTCTTTAAAGTACAGAATCTAGTGGAGGATACCATAGGCTATATAAGTAGTGATAAGCCGGACTGTAATAAAGTGTGATAAAGCTGCAGCAGCTGATTCTAGGGGCCTGTCAGAGTCCTGCTCGCTACAATAGAGTGCTATTTAGAGGCTCTGGTTGGCATTGGAGTTCGGCGCTGCTGAGTTTCCCAGTCAGGATCGGTATACCAAGGCAGGTCGATGGGGGGTAGTGTGCCCCTGCTTTTAATCAGATCGGCCGCGCGCTCGGCCAACATCATAGTCGGCGCATTGATGTTGCCGTTAGTGATACTGGGGAATACCGAGGCATCGACGACTCGTAAATTAGCGATGCCTCTTACCCTGAGATCCGCATCGACTACCGCGAGGGCATCAGACCCCATCTTGCAAGTGCCGCAAGGGTGGTAGGCACTATCCACAGCGTCCGCGATGAAACTGTCGATTTCTTCGTCGCTCTCAACATCATTAGACGGGGCGATCACCTCATCTCTATAGGCGTCCATAGCCGGCTGGCTCATAATCTCTCGAGTTAGGCGCAGTGCGTCTCTGAAGCCTTGTCGGTCAGCTTCTGTCTGCAGGTAATTGAACTGTATCTTGGGTGCATTCCTAATATTTGCGTCGACTGTGCGGACAAAGCCTCGACTCGTGGGTTTGTTGTGGCCCACATGAACTTGAAAGCCGTGTCCCTTGAAGGCGGAGCTACCATCATAGGCAATCGCGCCAGGAAGAAAATGGTATTGAATATCCGGCCACTTCACACCGGCTCGCGAACGGATAAACGCGCAGGCTTCGAAATGATTAGTGCTGCCCAGGCCGTCGCGAAACAGTAGCCATCGCAGTCCGATTTTGCCCTTGCTGATAAGACCTAGCTTGCTGTTCAGGGTAATGGGCTGCTTGCAGCGATACTGAAAATTAAACTCCAGATGATCCTGCAGGTTTTCTCCAACGCCCGGAAGTTCGTGTAGAGGTTCTATGCCGGCTTCTGCCAGAGCCGCAGGCGCCCCGATACCAGAGGTCTGTAAAAGATGTGGTGAGCCTATCGCGCCCGCAGCAATAATTACTTCGCGTCGTGCATGGTAGCAATGTGTCCGTCCCTTAATCTCACATTCGACCCCGGTTGCTTTTTTCTCCTCTAGCAGGACGCGTTGGACGAGGGCATGCTTCACTATGTGAAGATTGCCCCGCCGTCTTGCCGGTTTTAGATAGGAATATCCGGTAGAGGCACGAATACCATCTGCAATATTCATATACTTGGGACCGAAGCCTTCTTGTTGATAGCCATTATAATCAGCTGTCTCGCTGTACCCGGCATCGACACCGGCCTGAACGAAAGCTCTGTAGAGCGGGTTCTTCATTCGATTGCCGCCGCTAATTTTTATAGGCCCTGCGTTGCCGGCATATTCGCTTTCGACGACCTCGTGAGTTTCCAGCTTCTTGAAATAGGGCAGACAGTTCGCGTAGTTCCAGCCCTTGGCGCCGCTCTCTTCCCAGGCATCTATATCCGAGGCATGGCCCCGCACATAAACCATGCCGTTGATCGACGATGTCCCTCCTAACACTTTTCCTCTGGGACAGTTCATCCGCCGATTATTAAGAAATGGCTCTGGCTGGGACTCGAACCCCCAGTTGTATGTAGGTGAGTTCATTGGGATCGAGAGAGCCGAAGGCATACGAACAAAAATACTGGAGTCGCTGCCGCCATATTCGAGTAATAGCACGGTTACATTCTTGTCTTCAGATAGGCGACTGGCGAGAATAGCGCCTGCAGATCCGGCGCCGACGATTACATAGTCAAAGGAGTCGTTAGCTGTATTCGCTTCTTTCATGAACTTCTCATAGAGGGTTTGTTGAGAGGCTGCCGCGGAAAAATTGCTTGCGCCTTTTAAATAATAAGAAATAGATAACCGCATAGAGACCGATTACCGCCAAGCCGACCCATTCGATCTGAAAGGGAGTAAATTGGTAGAGTAATATCAGTGAGTAGATTAGCGCCCAGTTCGCGACTAAGTACACTCCCAGGCCTAGCCGCCTAACACCGAAGCCTAGATTGTCGGTGTAGAGTCGGATCAGAGAGTCGAGGGAGTTAGCGACGAAGATAATACCTAGCCCCACCATAGCCATATTTAAGATTGGTCCAATCGTTATCTCGTTGATGAAATAGTAGTAGAGCGTAGTAAACCACAGTGCCAGGGCGATCGAGGGAATTGTTAGTAAGGCTAAAAATAATTGCCAGGTCGGCATAGGTGAGACAAACCGGGCGACAAACTGTCCAATCATAATGCTCCAGGAAAACCACCAGAATAAGTACCAGCCATGATAGTCACTCAAGGGTGTGAAGAAGTAATGAATATTGCCGAAGTATTCGCCTATCCCCGTGGCGGTTTGTAGAAACTCACTCAAAGATGCGCCAGAAACAAAGGCCAGAATGAAGCCTAGCAACAGGAATAACGATGCGGATGCGACGCTTAACAATTTAACGTAGCGGATGTGAGAGCCGGAGTAGGTGGCAAAAAGGACGAGCACGGCAAGCAAACCGAATTTTTCAACTGCACTAATTCCTTCGATATAATCGGGGACGGAATCCAGAAAGAGAAATCCGGTAAAGGCGCAGGTAGCAATAATGATGAGGTTGTTCACGATCTTTACGGCTTTAATCTCGAACAATTTGACCTTGGGCTCAACAATGCAGAAGTAGAAAGATGTTAGGAAATAGAAAGCCCAAACCAGAAAACCCCAGAAGCCAAACTCTATAGCGAGTGGATTGGCGAAACTGTACTCGGCCTCTATAGCATAGACAGGAAATTCGACCAGCGGGAACATGATCAAGCCTACATCCAATCCCGAGGTGAAGAGGATTGCGCAGAACGTTAACAGCGAAGTTGGAATAGTGCCACGGCAAACCACGTTGCCCCATCTGATGCAAACAAACAGGGAGCTAAGCAGGGTGATGGTGGTGGCTACACTAAGTATCGAGTACATGTTTTATGATTGCGGGCTCGGGGGATAGGAAGCGCCGCCAAGAAGAAATTGAAGCTCAGACTGTCCACAGAACCCTTAGTGAGGAAGCAAATAGAGGGTAGAAGGTATCTCGCTTCAAAGGCGTTGTCCAACTTCATGAATCATTCCCTGCCCAGTATTCCCGAATTGATTTTGCGGGGATGCATATTCCTTCCACTTGCCTGCCGCCCCTGCTAGTCTTCGGGCTAATAATAGAAAATCCTCAGGAGAATTAGCGTGTTGTCTCAGTCCCCAAAATCACTACCCTTGCACGGATCCAAGCCTTTTCAGTCCGCTACTCTTCTGCTTTCGCTATTCGCCTCGTTTTCCCTGACAAGCCTGTCCCAGGCCCAACCCAGTGAACCTGAACTGCCGCGGCAGATGGCATGGACGGCGTACAATCTGGGTTCAACAGGCTATAACCAGGCGGTCGCCATAGGCGCCATGTTGCGTGACAAGTACAACGTCACCCTGCGCGTTATACCGGGTCAGAACGATGTGTCCCGTCTTCTGCCGCTTAAGAGTGGCCGGGTCGATTTTACCGCCAATGGCGTGGCGACGTATTTCGCTCAGGAAGGCATGTTTCAGTTTGCGAATCCGGAGTGGGGGCCACAGCCGCTGCGGCTACTGATGACCTCCAACGGTTTGAGTAATCAGGCCGTGGCGGTGGCCGCCGACACGGGTATTACCAGTTTTGCAGAATTGCGTGGCCGCCGAGTGCCCTATGTGAGAGCGGCGCCAGCCCTGAATGTGTCCATGGAGGCCTATCTGGCTTGTGGCGGTTTAACCTGGGATGACGTGGTTCGCGTGGATTTCCCCGGTTATGACGCCAAATGGAATGGTGTCATCAATGGTGATGTCGATGTCGCATTTGGCACTACAGTCTCTGGCCCGCCGTTTCGTCTAGAGGCTTCGCCCAGGGGAATCAATTGGTTGCCCGCACCCCATGACGATGCGGGATGTTGGGAGCGCATGTTGGCGGTTGGTCCCTATTTCACGAAACATATGGCCACCCGTGGCGCTTCGATTAGCGATGACAATCCTCACGAGGCGGGAACCTACCCCTACCCACTGTTAACCACGCTCGCCTCTCAGGATAGCGACTTCGTGTATTCCCTGACCCGCGTAATCAATGAGAATTACGATGAGTTCAAAGATTCCGACCCTGGTGCTATAGGCTGGGCATTGGAATCACAGGTGTTTAATTGGGTTGTTCCCTACCATGAGGGAGCGGTTAACTATTGGCGTGAGATCGGCGTCTGGACGGATGCCATTGAGGCTCACAATCAGTCACTGATACGCCGGCAGGAAGTCCTTATCTCGGCCTGGGATGAAATGACCGCCAGAGGCATCCGTGATCAAGACCAGTTTGTTGAGGCCTGGACACTGTTGCGTGCCGAACGTCTGGAGGAAGCCGGTTTCGATCCGGTCTGGCGCTAGTGGCAATTATTCGAACTGAAATACCCATGCCACTGCGTTGGCTGATAGGCGTCGCCGCCGTCGCAAGTGCCTTTCTTGCCATGGACTCTCTGCGCCTGTTTTCCGAAAGCCCGCTGCTTGATTTTGTCATTACCGTGCAGAACCATTATTACTACGCCCTAATGGGCCTGTTACTGCCACTGTGTTTTTTGATCTATCCCTCGTTTCGCAGTCCCAAGAGCTTATGGCTCGATGGCGTGCTAAGCCTTGCGGCATGCTGTGCCTGCGTGTTCTTCTTTATTAACGCAGAAACCATGTTGGACTATGGCTGGGAATTTTCGGCGCCGGCTTACGCGGTGTGGGTAAGCTACCTGCTATGGGCGCTCATCATGGAGGGGGTGCGTCGCAGCGGGGGTTGGGTACTATTCTTCCTCGTCCTGGTATTTTCACTCTATCCGATTGTGGCGGATATGCTCCCTGGGCCTATTTCAGGCATGTCGTCATCGGCTGCAGAGACAGCGTCTTATCATGTGATGAGCATAGAGAGCATCCTGGGTTTGCCCTTCCGCGCATTCGCGCAACTCGTTATCGGCTTTCTTATTTTTGGTATCGCGCTGCAGCATACCGGTGGTGGCCGCTTCTTTATAAATCTCGCCTTCGCCATGTTCGGTCATGTGCGAGGCGGTTCTGCCAAGGTGGCAATCGTTTCCAGCGGATTAATGGGCTCCATGAGCGGCAGCGTAATCACCAATGTGCTGACTACGGGGCAGATGACCATTCCCGCCATGAAGAAGAATGGCATGGAGAAAGAATACGCTGCAGGCGTCGAGGCTTGCGCGTCCACTGGCGGTGTACTACTGCCGCCCATCATGGGCTCGACGGCCTTCGTGATGGCGACCTTTCTTAACGTGGCATATACCACCGTCGCACTGGCCGCAGCGATTCCGGCTTTCCTGTACTTTTTTGGATTGTTCATTCAAGTAGACGCCTACGCGGCCCGTAAGGGACTGGTGGGCACGCCTAGAGATGAACTGCCTAGTTTGGCCGAGACTATGAAGCAGGGCTGGTTTTATATAGCCGCGTTCATGGTGTTGATCTTTCTTCTAGTCTATCTGCAGCGTGAAGCGGTTGCGCCTTTCTATGCGACGGGTATGTTGCTGGTATTGAATCAGCTTTCGCCTAGTCACCGCTGGAACCTAAAAGATGGAGGCGCGTTTCTTGTGGCGACGGGTAAGTTGCTGATGGAGCTGCTGACGATAATGGCAGGGGTTGGACTTATAGTAGGCGCGCTATCGGTAACCGGCTTGTCGGGAACTCTGGTTAATGACCTGTTGTATCTCGCCGGTGATTCGACTTTGCTGCTATTGCTAATGGGCGCGTTCACCAGCTTCTTCCTAGGCATAGGCATGACGGTGACCGCTGCCTATGTTTTCCTCGCCATCATTCTGGCGCCTGCCTTGATTCAGGGTGGGCTGGATCCGATGAGCGTGCATCTGTTTATCCTCTACTGGGGAATGCTGTCCTTTATTACACCGCCCGTGGCCTTAGGTGCGTTCGCAGCGGCAAGCATCGCCGGTGCGTCGGCATTGGCTACTGGGTTCAAGGCGATGCGGCTGGGCAGCGTCATCTATTTCATTCCCTTCTTCTTTGTTCTGGAGCCTGCGCTAATTCTGTCTGGCACATTATGGGAGACGCTCTTTGCCACTATTAAAGTAATAGTGGGGATAATTTTGATTGCAGGTACCCTGCAGCGCTATGTGCTTGGGGTGGGTTTTCTGGATCGTGCCGGGCCACTCGGCGTTGTCGGTCGCGCCCTGGTGATAATCGGTGGCGGCTTAATTGCCTTGCCGACAACCGAAGTTATTGGCATCAATGTTAGTGATGCGACGCTGATTATTAGCGGTGGAGTGATGGCGATTGCGGGCGTGTTGATGAGCCGTAGCGAGGCTGCCGATAGGGAGGCCCCGACAGCCTTAACTACTTAATCTTAGATTCTACTTTGAGAACGACGTGATGATAGTAGTCGAGCCTATCGATGCTCCTTGTGGAGCGACAGTTAGAAATATCGATCTCTCAGCAGAGATTACTGAAGAGCTTGCCACAGAACTGCGTCAGGCCTGGCTGCAATACCATGTGCTGGTGTTTCCCGATCAGATACTAAGTCTTGCTGATCTTGAGCGCTTTACTCTGCACTTTGGTAATTTTGGCGATGATCCCTTCTTCAATCCAATAGAGGGGAGTAGTCACATTGCGGCCATATCCCGCGACGCCAATGAGACGACTCCTCTGTTTGCAGAGAACTGGCATACAGATTGGAGCTTTCAGGCCAAGCCGCCGATCGCCACCTGTCTCTACGGTATCAAGATTCCTCCCCTTGGCGGTGACACGCTATTTGCGAATCAACACAAAGCCTACGACGAATTGCCTTGTGCGCTAAAGAAAAAGATTGAACACTTAACCGCAATTCATTCGGCGGAGTCTGCCTATTCGCCCGACGGCGTCTATAGCGACAGGCACAAAAAAAATACTGGCCGCAGCATGAGTATAGTTGTATCAGATGAGGCCAGGCGTACACACAATCACCCGTTTATTCGAGCGCACACAGAAACAGGGGCATTGGCTTTGTATTCTACGGCAGGCTATATCCAAGGTTTTGTTGGCATGGGAGAGGAGGAGAGCAAGGAGCTATTGCAGGAGCTTTACCAATATCAAGGCTCGCCACAATTTGTGTATCGTCACAAGTGGCAGCCCAATATGTTAGTAATGTGGGATAACCGCAGCGTCCTGCACAAAGCGACAGGCGGATATGACGGCCATGATCGCTTGCTGCATCGAACTACGATCTCTCAATTCGACTAGAAGGGTAAGAATAATGAAAATTACCGGGCTACAGATATTATATGGTGTACTTGCTGTTATTGGGGTGTGTGTTACCTGGTATTTCAATTTGCAGCCGATGGAGATGAGTTACATAGAAGGCCTCTATGACAACCCGGCAGCATCTTCTTTCACTAATGATTTGATCGTCGTCGTAACTGCGTTTCTTGTCTTTTCGTTTGTTGAGACGGGGCGGCTCAAGATGTCCTATGGTCTATGGGCAGCGATCTTCGTTCTTACCTTTGTTGTCGCGGCTGCGATGACCGTCCCCCTGTTCATGCTGTTGCGAGAGCGTCGTTTGATCGCAATGGCGGAATAAGTTGTGACAGAAGAGTAGATAGTTTTTCTATACCAGTAGGGATAGTGGATATAATTTGGCGAGAAAATTTTTAACAGTCATTGTTCAGCTACTCATTGCCCTGGTGACAATTCCAGCCGTGGCATTGGCAACTATGAGCTTTGAGAATCGCAACAATGATGGGCCTTCGATTATCTTTCCCGGCGGTGAGCTTGTTTCGGGGGAGCTCTATTTGGGCCCTGAGCCAGACTGGAGCTTTACCGATGATGTAGGGACTGTTCATCTTCAGCTTGATGACCCCCTAAGTTCTCGACTCATCTGGATAGAAGAGAGCGACGGTAAGATCTATATAACGTCGGACTATATGGGAACGTGGCTAGGTCGGCTCTGGAAAAAGTGGGCGGTGCAAGCGCACGAGGGTGATGGTCTCGCTGTCGTGCGCATCAATGGCGTTCGCTATGAGCGTAAGCTAGAGAGAGTTTTCTATAGCCCCTTACTCGACGGCGTCATCGAAAAGAAAATAGCGAAGTATCGATCGAGAATAACCAGGGAGGCTATCGAGTCTGGGGAGACCTGGGTGTTCGAGCTAGCTCCGCGTACAGGAGTATAGTGTCATGAAAACCAAAACCTATCTTGCTCTGCTGATTTCGATTTCATTGCTGGTCAGTCTGGCGATTCTCTTCATCCCCGGGTTGGCAGAATCTATTGAGACCTGGATGTTGGGATTCCTGTCCCGCAATGCAGCGGCCTAATCAGTGCTGGTTTCTTGTTGGGCTTAGAACCTGAAAGTATAGCGAAGCTTAACGCTCAGATCCGAGAACGCTGTATTGAAGGTATTGTCTTGGTCCCAATCCTGAAGATTGTAATTCAATACCACGAATGCCTCCTGGCCCGCCTTGGGAACCCACTGCAGTCGCGTATTGATGCCAATCTCTTCGGAGATGTTGTCGTATTGCAGCAGGCTGATCCAGTAGAGATTGGGCGAGAATGCTACCTGGGAATTCACGCTGCTCAGGCGCGTGGTGAAATCGCCCTGTGGAAGCTCGATGTCGTTCCAGTCGTAACGCAGCGACATGGAGAAGTAACGCGACTGATTCCAGGTGAAGCTGGAGTTAATGTTGACGCGCTCGCCATTGAAGAAGTCCCCGGTTCGATAGTTCACGCTCCCGGAAAATTCTCTCTGACCGGCGGTGTTGAATCCAATCTGGGTTTCACCGAAGTCATAACTCCCAGGCTGAATAAAGACCTCATTACCAGTCTGGCGAAAGATGGCAAATGTGTTGCGCACTATTTCTTTGCTTTCGAAATGGTTTAGCGTTATTCCATCTCGCGATGTGGTTTCGAGTTCGAGTAGTCGGTAGTTAACTACTTCGGTTTGCAGGCCTCCATCTATGAGCTCGATACGCTGCATGTCGATACCAGCGAACGCGGTCTGGAAGAGACCGCTCTCGAAGAAGTGGGTATAGCCTACATCGGCAGTCAGGTCTTCGATATTTGATCTGTTCACAAAACCCATAGCCGGATTGAAATTGTCTTCCACGACCTTGTAGCCGACGCGCGCGCGGAAACCATCGCTGGAGGGATAGGCCAGACCGAAACCATAGGAAGCATCGTCGTCATCGAGACCGGTCGTGTCGGACTGCTGAAAGAACACATTGCCCTGTAGTCTGCGACCATTGCTGAGTTGGTTGTTGATGTATTGAAAGTCGACTCCGGCAACGCTGTTATCTAGATCCGAGGTTGGGTCGCCATCGGTATAGATAAAGCCAATGCGCGAATCATCGAGAACGTTCGCGGAGACGCGAGTGATCAGCAACTCCGAGGCATCAACCCCAGCGTTTTGGTCCTGTTTGATAGCGAGGGCGCCGATGTTGAATCGCCCAACGCGCCCACTGACGCGGCCGCCATAGTTGATATCGACCGGGCTGCCATCTGCGGCCAGGCCTAGCTTGCGAGAGAAATACGGTCGCGCATTTTCGCGAGAGCCTCCAGTAGATGCGCTATTGCCACCGGCCATGTTACTGATGCCGCCAAACTGGAATAGATCGGAATCGTTGTTAAAGAAATCTCGCCTCTCGGGAAAGAACAGATTGAAACGACCAAGGTTTACCTGGCGATTATCAACCTCGGCTGCCGAAAAATCTGTGTTGATAGTCAGTGCCGCATTTAGAGAAGGCGTGAGTCGGTAGAAGGCATCTAGCGACGGCTCATAATTCTGCGCGCTTCCCGACGGATTGAACTTCCGCTGACGAATCGCTGCGAAGCTTGGCACTATGTCGAGGCCAACACCCTGGTCCATGCCTTGCATTCCACTCATCTCACCCATGATGGTGGGGTTGTAGGTGCGGTCCAGAGAGACCCATGACATCTCTTCGTTACGGCGACGAATGCCGCGGCCGAAGTTAAAGCCCCAGGTGTCCAGGTTCGGGTCGAAGGGAAGAGACTTGAAGGGAATTTCGACTTCTGCAATCCAGCTGTTGCCATCGACACTGGTCGCGGCCTCCCAGATCGTGTTCCAGTCCAGGGTGAATCGAAACGGGGTTGTATACAGAGAGTCATGGCGCGCAGCATTGAGGTTGGTTTCGAAACGATAGCCAGCTCGGCCCTGATTAAAGGGATCGAGAATGATAACCAGACGATCGTCGAATGGCATGCCCTGGCCATGTCGCAGCGTAGGCGCCGCTATCTGGTCGGGCTCGCTGTCGAACATGCGAGCGCCGACATAGAGCGCGTCCGTTGTATAGATCACATAAAGTTCTGTTAGCTCTGAGGGCTCTACATGATCACCCGGGCGGCTCTGGTGGAAGTCAGTAATTAGTTCTGCTTCCTGCCACACTGCATCGTCTAGCTTGCCATCGAGAATCGGTGCCGAGTTGACTCGGGCGGCACGCAGGCTCTTCGCTTCGACCTGCTGTTCCTGCACAGCCGCCTGTGCCCAAACGGCGTTGGCACTGAAGCTCAGGATGAGGATTGCGGAGATAAAAAAGAAGGTGTTCTTGGGCGAAGATAAGTGGCGTGGCAAAGCAAGTAACCTCATACAGCTGGGGAACCAAAATAAGCGGCGGATTCTAGCAACCACGGGGCCTTCAGATAAGAAGCTGACACACAAAGTTTCAACTTTGTGCGCCGCGGATCGACTTGTATCACTTGCTGAAAATTTTCATCAAGGAACTCTATTTTCGTTTCGATGGATGACGCTCTGGCGGAGCAAAACAGTCTGGGCTAAGCTGCGATCGGTAGAAACAAATCTTTACTAAGAAAATAAGAACAAGGAGATTTTCATGAACAATTTTACTAAATCCCTTCTCGCCGTTCAGATCGCGCTAGCTGGTGCAGTTGCAGTGGCACAGGATGAGGAAACCTACGCTACTTATATTACCGAGGAGCAGTGGCAGATGGTAAATGAGCTGCCCGGTGTAGATCGGCAGATCGTCAGCCGTGATATCGGCAAGTTGAACCTCTCGGTTGGAATCATCCATAGGGGCGCGGTGGAGCGCGCTAGCGGTCAGTCCACACCCAATCCAGAGCGGCCCTGCGGTGTAAGTAGTAGCTCGCGCAACAGCAATGCGCGCGGCATCATGCACTATGCTCAGACTGAAACCTATTACATCGCCTCGGGCTCCGGGACCATAGTTACCGGCGGTACTATCCTCAACGGCAATGAATCTGCGCCCGGCAGCAATGTTACCGATGTCTTGAATGGGCCGTCCTGCAGCGGTGTGATCGTGGGCGATTGGATAGCGAAGCACGTCAAGGAGGGCGACATCATAATCATCCCGGCGGGCACTCCCCATGGCTGGCTGGAGGTGCCTGTGCATGTGGACTATCTTTCGGTGCGTCCTGACCCGGATCGCGTCCTGTCGGATAGCTACATCAACCCAGCACTGGGTAGCGATTTTAAGATTAAGACAGAATAATGCGGCCTAGGGCGCCTGTTGGTAGCCGATCTGATGGGCGCCGTTACCCCTTTAAAACGCTGGACAAGAGCTTGCGGGGGATATACCTTCTGTGGGTCCGAAAAAGTTTTATCTACAATTAATCAGTGCCCCAGCACGGGAGAGAAAAATGATAAGAAAGTCCCTTTTTAATTTAACGCTCACAGCAGCGCTAGCATTTTTTGCCAGCTCAGCCAGCGTCTTTGCCCAAGACCAGGAATCGGTCATGCCGTTCAAGGTTGGAACGTTTGCCATTGATGGCATCCCAACAGTCGGTCTGGTCGTGCAGAACGATGAGCTGATCGTTGAACTGGCTGCCGCGAACCGCGCTCTGGAGCTTATACCTCGTTACGCCACGGTTGCGATACCTGACGATATGATTGGTCTAATTTCAGCCTATGAATATGGTTTGAAGTACCGGGTCTACGAGATTGTTAATCATCTCGTAGAACATGACATGTTGAATGGTGATTTGCCAAACTATGTACACCCTGTTGCTTCGGTGGATATCATGGCGCCGATTCAATACCCCAGCAAGCTCATGAATGCGGCTGTGAATTTCTACACTCACGCCTGTGAAGGTTGCAATGACGACGAGCGAGCCGCTCAGACTCGCGAGCGTCAAGTAAACCGCGGTGTTCCCTACCTGTTTCTGAA